>OCTW011528546.1_pt1 | contig 30377 bp, 21 predicted proteins | sample 1539671 | NCBI WGS metagenome assembly OCTW01 (sample SAMN02144230, study PRJEB22623) | gut metagenome | biome: sheep rumen | host: Ovis aries | place: New Zealand | reverse complement strand
AGAACGCTCTGAATATTTTTATCGTATTGCTGTCGGGTCTGTTCATTATCTCCATTATACATCACCAAAGAAATTCATGTTTATATTGGTCTCAATTATAGCATAGGAGCTCTGCGCTGTCAATAGAAACGCCATAGTACTTCTGACCGTAAATAAGAAATACTATGGCTCAAATGATCTATATCATTATCGCACTTTCCCCCTCAGAGGGCTTTTTTCTTAAATGTCGCCCGCAAAACGACCACAAACCCGCCTCCCTGTGTTATTATAGTATCACAGTAAGAAACACACACCACACAAGGAGGTACATTATGAAAAACAACATTACCGAGATAGTATTCCTGCTGGACAGGAGCGGTTCCATGGGCGGACTGGAAAAGGACACCATAGGGGGCTTTAACTCCCTTATCGAAAAGCAGAAGAAGGAGAAGGGAGACTGCTATGTTTCCGTGGTGCTTTTCGACCATGAGACAAAAGTGCTTTACGACAGGGTGCCCCTTGAAGCTGTGCGCCCCATGACCGATGAGGACTACTCCGTGCGGGGCTCCACCGCCCTCATAGATGCCCTTGGGGGAGCCATCCACCACATAGGGAATATCCACAAGTACGCCCGCAGGGAGGATGTTCCCGAAAGGACAATGTTTGTCATCACCACCGACGGAATGGAGAACGCAAGCCACATCTACACCTCCGACAAGGTGAAGAAAATGGTGGAGAAGAAGCGGGAGAAGAAGGGCTGGGAATTCCTCTTCATAGGTGCCAACATTGATGCAGTGGAGACTGCAAAGTCCTACGGCATGGATGAAAAACTGGCAGTGGGCTACCACTCCGATGCAATTGGCACAAAGGCGCTCTTTGCCTCAGTCGGCCGTGCTGTGGCGTGCAGCAGGAAGAACATGAAGATAGCCGGCGATTGGTGTGCGGAGATAACTGCTGACAATGCATCCAGATAGTTTGATCTCCGTCTCCGCCGGAGATAGCTGCTGACAATGCATCAAGATAGCCTGATCTCCGTCTTACGCCGGAGATAACCAACCACAACACTTCAAGATAGCCCTATACCAACAGCAAAGCAGTCTGCACACACCGTACAGACTGCTTTGTTCATCTTTATTCTCGTTTTCCGCTTTTTTGTGAAAGCTATGAGAGCTTGTCTATCCAGCCGCTGTAGCCGTCGGCATACTGGTCGTCCGTAATGGAGGTATATCTGCTCTGGTCGCCCATGTCGTCAAGGAAGCCGTCATATGCCCTGTATATCTTCCCTGTCTCGTTGTCATAGACACGCTCATATTCCCCTATCATATCCGACCGCTTTTCCTGTATGATGGTATCGGACCTGTCTCTTTCCTCAAAGGCCTCCATTACAGGGTCTCTGCCGTCTGTGGACTGCCTTGCGATGTTGAGCCACTCATCCCCGAAATACTGGGTATAGGTAAAGGAGCCTGCCACGGTGCTGAGCACATCAGCCCAGTTCACCAGTTCACCCTCTGGCGCCCACTTTGCCAGGATACAGTCTATCTCCCAGGGGTTGTTGTCATATCCCCGTATCACGATAGGATCGGTGTACACCACTATTGCGGAAAAACCCCCCTCGGCATCCACACCGTCCTGACGAAAATAGGCAAAAAGGGAGCGGTAGTCATTTATGTAGGCTGAGGGACGTGCCTCCTGAAGCTGCGAAAGATCCCCCGGCACTACCGAAGATACTATATTGAAATAATCTGTGGTAGGCTCGTAGTTCTTTTTGAAAAACTCCTCCACTGTACCGTCGGTCATGGTAAAGGCAGTGGTCTGGGCGGTCATGGCATTGGGATCCTTTGCGGCATAGCCGTGGGCGATGTTCTGGATGCCCACATAGTCATACCTTGACTGTGCTGTCCACATAAGGTTCTCGGAATTGCCGTCCCAGGTGACCTCCCAGCCCTCGGGCACCTTCAACGTAAAGTAGGGACATTCAAATGTGGTCCAGTTTACCTGCGTCCACTTTGCCTCCCTGAGCTGATACCCTGAGCCTGGAGAAAAACCGCTGTCATTTCCCTTGGGTGCTGCCTGTGTGCCGTCATCCCATTCGGCAGATCCCTCCAACTCATCGCTGTAATCGCCGTGATCCACAAGATCGCCTAAATCATCGCCGCCTAAGTATTCCACATTCCCCTCATTGTCCGTGAGCCACACATTGCCGTCGTTGTCTATGTACCACATCCCGTCCTCGTCGTATGTCCAGGCACCGCTGTCATCATAGTACCACAGCCCTCCGTCCTCATCATATGCAGTTTCTGTCGCACCCGCTGTTTCGGGCATAGCAGACACTTCCTCAATGAAAGCGGAAGCCGTTTCGGAAGCGGTCGTTCCCGGTGAGATCTCCGCAGCGGTCTGGACAGGAGCATCCTCCTCCTCCCTTTGCAGAGAGCAGCCGCACATAAGCATGAATGCAAGCAGCATCGGGGTCATTCTGAAGTTCTTCATACTGTCACCTCCGTAGTATCCACTTTGCAAAGTATTCTTTGTTTCAAAGCGGAGCTGTTCGCCCTTTTCTCACTTAAACAGCAGGCTCCTCCTCTTCCGTCAGAGCCTCATCCGTACCCTCCGCTGCGGGGAGCTGCTCATCTAAGCCTCCTGCGCTGTGAAAGTATATCCGCACCTCGGTATACCCTGTCTCCTCGGACAGCCAGCTCTGCATTATCCGCAGCTCCTCCGGTGTTATGTCCCGCAGCAGCCTTGCTGTTAGCACCGCCGTATCTCCGTCCTCGCCGGTGGTGGTGCCGCAGTACACATCATCAATGCTGTCGAATATTTCCTGCGCCTTCTGCGCTATGCCTTTAAAATCGGGGATGGAAGCCTTCTCCGTCTCATATGCCGCAAGCTCTGCCTTCAAGCCGCTTATCTCGGCATCCCTTTCCTCTATGTCCGCATTCAGCTCATTGATAGTCGCCTGCTGTATGTAGGCATTGAGTCTTGTATCGTCCGCATTTGCCTCCGCCTCACCGAACAGAGTGTAGAACTCCTCCTCGGTGATGCCCTTTGAGGTAAGGCTCTGGGTAACACGCAGACTGTAATCGGAGAGATTGTAGTTGCCGAGGGATTCCTCCAGAAGTCTCAGAGTTTCATCGCTGAGGGATGCCCCCACAAGAGAAACGGATATCTCCTTTGATGCCTTGTCGTAGGAGCTTTTCACCACCTGTGTCTCCGGGAAGGCAAATTCCTTTGACACATATTCCTGCACATGGGCATCCGTAATGGAATCAGCCACGGTAGAACCGCCTATGTACACGCTGGGCGCCGCAACTATGACCACGATAAGGAATATGACCCTGTTCATCACACGCTGCTTCTTGGGATCCATGGCCTTATGGACAGGCACATTGAGTATCATCATCACTATCATGGAGGAAAGCCCTATGAACAGCATATTGATGATAAACAGGTAAAATCCGCCGGCAAAGAAGTTCCACTGCCTGTTGGCAATGCCATAGCCTGCGGTGCACAGAGGGGGCATAAGGGCTGTTGCAATGGCGACCCCCGGTATAACGTTGCTCTTCTTGTTCCGTGTGTTGCCGATAGCCCCTGCGATGCCGCCTGTGGTGGCAATGCCCACATCCCATATGGTGGGGCTTGTGCGGGCTATCATCTCCGACGTGGGTGTGGACAGTGGTGAGATGAAAAAGTACAGAGTTGCGGTCGCAAGAGCGATTATCACCTGTGTGGCAAAGCGCACAAAGGCACGGCGCAGCAGCTCCAAGTCCCTTACCGCAAGGGAATAGCCCATAGTCATGATACCACTCATCAGGGGGGACACCAGCATAGCACCTATGATAACAGCGGTGGAATTGACGTTGAGCCCTATGGATGCGATTATGGCGGACATCATCAGCACCCACATATTAGGCCCGTGGATAACAGTGTTCTCCTCCATCATGGCCTCGATCTCATCGTAGGTCATCATGTCGTCGTTGATGTTGAACACCGACCGGAAGTAGTCCCTTACAGGGTGCAGGGATCTTTTCTTTCTAAGCTCATTCAATACTGTTCCCTCTTTATGCCTTGAGCACCTTGACCTGATTGAGAAGCTCTCTTGACTGGCTCGTCAGCTCCTCGCAGGAGGCGGCTGTCTCCTCGGCGGTGGCAGAGTTCTGGGAGATGACTCCCGATATCCTGTCAAGAGCCACGTTCATGCTTTGTATCTGTGCGTTCTGCTCTGCGGACTCCGCCGAGATGGTGCCCACAAGAACAGATGTTTCCTTAGCCCTGCGGGTGATGTCGTCCATGGACTCAGCGGCGGCGGTGACAAGCCCTGAGCCGCTGCTTACAGCCTCTATGGTGGCAGATATGAGCTTTGTGGTCTCATTTGCGGCATCAGCCGTCTTGGAGGCAAGGTTCCTCACCTCATCCGCAACTACCGCAAAGCCCTTCCCCGCCTTGCCTGCCCTTGCCGCCTCAACTGCGGCATTGAGTGCCAGGATATTGGTCTGGAAGGCGATAGAGTCGATAGTCTGTATGATAACGCCTATCTGGGAGGAACGCTTGTTTATCTCATCCATTGCAAGGATAAGCTGCTTCATGGCGGCATTCTGCTTCTCAGCAGCCTCCTCCACGCCTGCGGAAAGCTCCCTTGCACGCTGTGCGCCTGCCGCATTTGCCTGAGCCTTGTCAAGTATGGTGCTTACAGTCACTGTCAAGTCATCTATGGCAGCCGCCTGTGTCACAGTGCCGCTTGCAAGCATCTGGGAGCCGGCGGACATCTGCTCGGAGCCTGCGAACACCTCTCCGGAGGAGCGGGATATGCCCTGCACTATGCCCGAAAGCCGCTGTCTGATAAGCTCAAAGGACTCCTGTATCCGTGAAAAGTCCCCCTTGTATTCAAGGGCGGGCTTTGCGGTGAAATCCCCTCTTGACATGGAATCGAGTATGGAGCTGATGTCCTTGATATACCCTGCAAGAGTGTGCTTTGTATCAGTGAGGGTGTTTACAAAGCTGCCCACCTCATTGTCGGGGAGCTTTCCCCCTACATCGACGGCGCTCAGGTCACCTGCACTCATCTCATCGGCGATCTTGCGTGCCTTGGAAAGGGGCGACAGGGCAACTCTGCGCATCATTACCATTACAAGGACATATGCAAGGGGTATCATCACCAGGGCGGTAAGGGCAGACACGATGATAAGGGCATTTCTCTCCTGTATGCTTGCTGCTGTGGACATAGCCGCCATGAGAAGTCCGGCAGGCTCACCGTTTATGTCCTTTACCAGCTTGTATTCCACAAGGTATTCCCTGCCGTTGATAAGCTGATCGCCGGAATATGCCCCCTCCTCCTGAATAGTCCGAAGGGTGGATTCTGTGGGGACAAAGGGTATCTTCTCCCCCTTGCTGTCAAATATGGTGGAGCTGACCATTGAAGCGGAAAGGACTGTGCCCTTCCTTGAATCCATATTTGAGGCGGAGAGTATGGCAATGTCGCAGCCCGTCTCCTTTTTCAGGGTGGCAAGGTTGGTCTCATCCGTAAGATCCTTGCCGATGACCACAGCCCCCACTACCTCGGAGGAGCCTGTCTTGTATATTACGGGCGCTATGTACACAGCGCTCAGCTTTACGTTCTCATCCACCAGATAGCCTGCGGTTATGGTGCGGTTCTCTATGGCGGGCTTGATGGCAGGGATGTCGTAGCTTGCCAGCTCGCAGTTCATGCTCGACCAGATCCTGTTGCCGTCCACATCGGTGTAGAAGCAGTAGAAATCGGAATTCTGGCTTGCCAGCAGATACTTTTCCGACAGGTCACCCACATACCCCTTGCGCACAGCAGAAGCCACCTTGCCGTCTGCCACCATGGTATCACGCATGACAGACAGGTTGCTTGCCTCATTGCGCTCATCCTCTTCAAGCACATTGAGAGCCACAGTAACGATACTGCGGAATGTACGGTTGTTCTGGGCAGAACTGTAAAACACCGAGAACGACACGGTTATTATCATTGTAAGGGCAATAATGGCGGCAACTATGATGCCCACATGCCTTTCCAGCTTAGTCATATCTTCCCCCGACAGCACTCATGCGTACACACCGCTGTAAACAGCGGCACGCCACGCTTACACTTTCTATGTCAATGTCCGCCCCGAAAGGGAACGGAACCCCAATCTACACTTATAATCATTATAGCACAATTTCCCCTGAACGTCAACCATTTATGCCAACAATTTTTACCGGTGGTTCCCAATAAAGAAAAGGCGCAGAGCCCGTACCCTTCGCCTGATGCATATGTTCTCCGGTTTTCAGTTGCAGTATAGCCTTGCAGCCCTTGCAATCACCGGATATTTGCTGTATAATAGGACTGTCCACAGGATGCGGAGCATGGACCTTATCAAAGGCAAAGCCGCATAACACCAAGCACAACTCATTAACGAAAGGAAATGCTATGAACAGATACGGATTTTACGGCAGTGAAGGCGCAGATGTGAAGGCAGTGAGCCGGGACTTCCCGGGGATAGAGACCCCCTGTGACCTGTATGATGCCCTGTGCGGCGTATGGTGCGCCGACACCTGCGCCCCGCGTATGCGGGACAGGTGGAGCGAAGGGAACAAAACTCTCGGTCAGTGCTCCATAACCGCCTTTCTTGCCCAGGATATCTTCGGGGGGAAGGTGTACGGCATCAGAAGGCCCGACGGGAATTATCACTGCTTCAATGTCGTGGGCGGCTGCACCTTTGACCTTACCAGTGAACAGTTCGGGGATGAGAGGCTTTGCTATGAAAACGCCCCGGAACAATTCAGGGAGGTGCATTTTGCCAAAGAAGAAAAGCGCCTGCGCTATGAGCATCTGAAACAGCTTCTTGAAGCTTGGCTGCAAGGCTCCGTAATCACCTGACCTGCAAGCCTTAAAAAAAACACAAAGCCCCGCCCTGAATGGCGGGGTCTTGTTTTGCATAGCCTGTCAATAGTTTTCCAGCACCTTGACCGCCTCGGTGATTATGCCGACTGCGGCGGAGATGTTGCGGCGCATCTCGGCGATGTTCTCATTGGAGCGGGACATCTCTATTGCCTGGGATACGGTCTCACGCCCTACCTCCTCCTGTGTGCGGTAGATGTCGTCAAGCTGTGCGGTGGCAAAGTCCTCGAAGTTCTTGTAGCAGTCCTTCAGATCCTTGATGGTGCTTGTGCGGATATCGTCGTAATTCTCAAGGGCACAGTCTATTATCTCGGTCTGCTTGTTCTTCTTCATTATATTGCGGAAGAAGGGCAGTGTAGTGGCGGGGAAGCCCACGTCACGGTCTGCTCCCTGGGATGCGGCCTGCTTTATCTTGTCAGCCACAAAGGAGTTCACATTCACCGCCTCAGAACAGGATATACGGGCAGAGGCAAGATCCTGTATGCCGAGCTTTCTGGAAAGCTGGGCACCCATGTCGTTGATTATGTCGTTGAGCTTCTGCTGGTGTATCTCAAGGCAGCGCCTGTAAGCCTCGCCCACCTTGTCCATAAGGTAGGAATAGAAGTGACGCTCAATGTCAGCCTCGTCTGCGGTGGCACGGCAGGCGACGATATCCTCACGCAACTTGGTGAAGAACTCGTACATCCAGTGCTCCGCCTCCTGCTGCATCTCCGTGATGGAAAGGAGTATCTTGGGCTTCTGTGCATCCAGGGCAGCCGCAAGGGTGGAACATTCATTCTCGAAGTCAGAGGACAGCTTGTCCAGCTTCTCCCTGTCCATCTTGATCATGTCGCCTATCATGTTGAGCCTGTTGAGGGTGTCGGACATCATTATCTTCAGCATGGAGAACACACGCTCCGTGCGTATGGTGTCCTTCTGGGTGATGACCTCCCTCTGCATGGCAAGCTCAAACTTTAAAAACTGCTCCTCGTAGTAGTCCTGGAAGCCCTTGATGTCGGGGCGGTTAAGACCTATCTTGCGGCGGTATTCATCTATGCCGCTGATGCCGAAGACCTCAGCTACCGGGATTATCTGGGCGCACTTCTCGGAAATGTGCTTTGTTATGCGCTCGATATCCTCCATAGTGTTCATGGCATCTATCATGTTGATAAGGACGAACACCTTGCTGAAATTCTGGGGGACTATGTTGGAGGCGATGAAATACTGCTCGCTCTCGGAGAAGGGCGACAGGGCGGATGCCACATATATGACCGCATCGGCCTTTATCAGGAAATCCTTCACCTGGTTGTCCAGGTCGTCAAGGTCGGAAAGACCCGGTGTGTCAACTATCTGTATCTCCTTTAGTATGGGGGCATCGCTGGTAACATCTATGTACTCCAGCTGATCCGGGAAGAAGTCCAGCAGATTCAGGAGCCGTTCTCTTGCAAGGTCGTCGGGGGTCAGGGTCACACGCTTGCCGTTTGCAAGCACCGCCTCCACCGTAGGCGCCTCCCCGTAGGAGAAACGGTTGATGGTGAATGTCTCCGGAGCCACGTTCACGGGGGCTGCGGATCTGCCCAGTATGGCATTGATTATAGTGGATTTGCCCCTCTTGAAGTCCCCTATCACCACCAGTGAAAAGGGCTCGTCCAGCTTCTTGCCGATGATGGTGTCCCATTTCTTCATCCTGGTGGTGTATTCATCACCAAGGGTGGCGCAAAGCTCCTTGTCGTCGAGGAGTTTTTTCATCTGTTCCCGGACAAAGGCTATGTCACGGGCTGCATTATCGTAATTTTCAGACATTTGCGGCACCTCCCCTCATATCGAATAGCCGCTGTCCGCATCAGCAATGATGTCGCATCTTATCTCAAGGGACTGCTTGTTGCTGATGTGGGTGGAGGGGCGTGGGATGTCAGGGCGCCAGAGATAGAGTATCTCGCAGTTGATGAACTCCATGCCTGCAATGACCCTGCGGGCATCCGGAGTGGTGTTCCCCAGCTTCAGCTCCCGCACAGGGGTGACGTGGAGGGTCTCGTAGCGGGTCAGTATCTCCTCTATGTCTATGTAGGGGTTGGGGTCGCCGTAGGAATCCGGGAGACCCATGCGCCTTACGGATGCGAACACCTCGGGGAAGGCGGTGGGATCGTCAAGGCAGATTATACCCGCCCTGTCGGCGGTTATATCACCTGCGATGAGCCACTTGTTGAGGGAGTAGGAAAGCTCTCTCATGCCCGTTCCCTTGTCGCTGCTGTCACCTGTCTCCCCCCTGCTGATGCCGGGGTAGGTGAAGGCGTAGTTGAATGCGGCGTGACGGTTCTGCAGACGGCCACACTCACAGCCTATGACATAGCACAGCTCATCGGAGGTAAAGCCCTCGGCTATATCCCCGGTCATAACGATGCAGCGTTCTATCCCCTCTCCGTCAAGGCTCATTATCTCAGGCACCTCCCCCGTCTTTCTCACGAATATGACGGGAAGGCCTATCTGCAAGCGCTCGCTGCACTTCTTTGCAGCCTCGTATGCCTTTGAATACTGCATGGAGCCCGCAGCATCAGAGGACTGGAATATCTTCTTGAAACGGTTGGGTATGTCATTTGTGACTATGGCCTTGTGAAGTCTTGACCAGCCTGCAAAGCCGCCTATCTTCTGCCTGATGGCAAAGTCGGCATCAAAGGCGTAGTCAAGGGTGCCCCCCACAACGTGCTCCTGATAGGAACGGGTGCGCTCCACAAGATAATCCGCAAATGATGTATTTATATCCAGCAAAGGATTGCTCTGTGACATTCTTACGCCTCCTCTGCTTCATCGGACAGGATCTCGGTGAGAGCCTGATGGAGGGTGTATGTCTCCGCCAGTATCCCGCCTACGTTCTCCGCAATGCCCTGAAGGCGTATCTTTTCGTTGTCGGACATTTCCTTCTTCTGCTGCTTTACTTCGTTGAGATTGTCAAGTGTCTTCTGTGTATCCTTGAGGATTATCTCCGTCTCCTGCTCGATCTGGTTCTTGAGCCCTGTGAAGGAGTTGAATACCTGCTGACGCACGGATTCGGTAAAGTCGGAGTTTATCTTCATCTCATGGAACTGCTTGGACACATTCTGCTTGAAATTAGACTTGAACTTCTCTATCCTCTCATCCACAAGGAACTTATCCACGGCAAACTTGCCCGCAAAGGTGCCTGCAAAGCCGGAAAAAGCCATAAGGCATATGCCTGCTGCGGAGAAGAACGCACCGCCCGCAAGCACGGACACCAGGAACAGGGATGCGGCAAACCATGTGGTAAGGCCTGTGACACCTCCTAAGAGCGCACCCTTGACACCTGCCTCCCTGAAGCCCACGAACAGACCGCCTATGCCTCCCGTACCTATGACAGAGCCGATGATGCTGTCTGTGATGCTGCTGGATCTCTCTCTGCGGGAAGGCTCCACGGAGAAAAGCTCCTGTATCTTGTTGAGGGATTCAAAGAACTCATCCTGGAAGGACTGGAGACGTATCGCCTCTTCCGAAAGGCCTATGTTGATGTCGTTCTGGATCTGCTCGCAGATTATCTGCGCCTTGTTCTCGATATTTTCCTTTATCTTCTGGGTGAGCTTTTCGTATACTATCTTCAGCTTCTCACGCTTTAGATCCTCAGCGGACATGGGGTACTCATCAATGACCTGCATAGCAGTCTCCTCGATCTTCACCCAGTATTCGTCAAGGATAGGCTGCAGCTGTTCAAACACCTTGTTTGCGGCGTTGTTTATGCGTACAAATTCCTCACGCTTCTTTGTACGTATATCCTCGATCTCCTCTATGGCAAGCTGATACTTGTCCATAAATTCGTCTGTCTCCATGATGAGTGCATTCTCATGGATAACGATGGAGTTTATTATCTCGGAGGCAGAGCTTATGATCTTGTTGGCAAGTATCTGCAGAGTGATGGAGCCTCTCTCCTTGGTGAGCATGGTCTCAAGCACGCTCTCGAACCTGGGGAAGTTTGACTCCTCCAGCAGGGCTGCGTCCCCTGATTCCTTTGCCATAAGGGCTTTCTTTGCGTATACGCCTATTACCTTGGGCTTTCCTATCTTGCGCTTGTATACCGCAAACTCACGGGAATTCTCACCCATGACCTTCTTTGCCTTGTCCATCACATAGCTGCCAATGCGCTTTTCAACGGTCTCAACTATCCTGTCCTCGTCCTCCTTTGAGAAGGTGCCGAAGCAGTTTACGGCAAAGATGATGCGCCCCAGGTCGGAGGTCAGCATCTTGTTCTCCAGAAATTCCTTCTCAAACTGGGAGAAGGGGGAGTTTGCGCTTATGACAAACACAGCCGCATCGATCTCAGGGAGGATGGACATGGTGACATTTGTCATCTGTTCGTCATCGTTGAGCCCCGGAGTGTCGATGATATCAACGTGATTGCGGCAGAAGTCCGTATCATAGTAGACAGTTGCCTCCTTGACGGTCTCCGCCTTTTTCTCCGATTCAAAGGACAGCTTGGTAACATAGTCCGCCAGGCGGTTTATGTCCACCTTTTCCTTCTCCCCGTTCTTGTATTCCACAACAACGTAAGGATCCTTGCTGTAGGTGACACGGTTGAGGGTGGCTGTTGCAGGGAGAACGTCCGCAGGCAGCACCTCCTGCCCCAAGATGGCATTGATGAGGGTGCTCTTGCCCCGCTTGAACTCGCCGACGATAGCCACCTCGAAGTGCTCGTCGGCAGTCTTGTCAATGACATCCCCCACGGACTTTGCCGTGTTCTCAAGGCCGAGGGATTCAGCATATTCCCGTATCTGCCCCAAGGTCTCTGTGAGATCGTTGACAGTCTCCCTGAACGAAGAATAGCTGGCGAAATCAAAGGTCTGTGTGTTTTCCATCATAAGCCTCCAATGGATAATGCACATATGAAGATACGCCTGTTTTCCACAGGTCTGTATCATAAAGCCATTCTGACATATTACAATATTCTTAAATATTATAACACATTTTTTTGAAAAATGTCAATAAATATGCATTCATAAATCAAACAAATTGCCCTCGGTTTTTTTGGGGATTTAGCATAATTTTCGGGCTTCATTTCCATTGCATTTGAACAAAACAGTTACAAACTGATTATTTTTTTACCGTTATTTAATATTTTCGGATCACATCAAGGAGGCAGTACATTATCCAAAAAAGCAGCCCCCGGACATAAGAAAGATACTTATATAGAAGTTTTAAGCCATAGTATTTCTGATGCAAAGTCAGAAGTACTATGGCGTTTCTATTGACAGTACAGAGATGATGTGCTATAATTGCTACTAACAAAAATCGGAATTTAGAGTAGCTTTTGTTACTGTGGAAGATAACGCAATGGCTTTCATGCGTGCCGATGTGAACGATGATTCCAAAGCTGAGAAAAAAGGCGAAAAGAACATTATGGACAATTTTGGATTAAACACCGATTTTTCAAACAAAGATGTAAAAAAGCAGTATTATCTGCGTTTTATAAAACAGCTTTCTGATTGGTACAGCAATGGAAAAACTCCTGAGCTTGCCAGTGAGGATATCCGTTTCTCACTGGAACTGCAAAAGCAGAAGCTCCAGTCAATTGGACTGGATATGCAGTTACAGATCCAGAAACAGGAAGGAAAAAGTAACGATTCTGCACCACTTTCCTACGCCGACAACGTCTTTGTGAATTCCATCTTCGCCAAAAACAAACGTATCACCACAAGCATCCGTAATTCCCAGAAGGAGCTTTACATCAGAACAGCAGACTGCATGATGACTGTTATCATGCAGAATTTAAAACAGGGCTGCGTTCCGGCACCGGACACTCCGATGTGCTGTCCGCACTGCGGTGCGCCGTCAACGCTTGGCAGACTTGAATCCGGATGTGAATTCTGCAATACTAAATTTCTGATGGATGAACTGTATCCGAAGATCATGTATTTCTTCATCAATGACCTCGGCGATGCCGACTTTGACCAGAAAAAGCTCAAAAATCATATCGTGCACTGCAGCATTTTCTTCCTGCTGTTGTCCATTGTAGGAATGATCGTCAGAATGGTCATCGGGGAATTGGACAGCAGAAGGCTCATAATAGAAATCTCAGGCTACATTGCCGGAAGCATTATAATGGGCGTACTGTTCGGTGCGGGCATTTGGTTCATTGCAAATTCTTTCGGCTCCGTCAAACTGCTCGGCAAGCAAGCCCGTGGCTTGACGAAAGCGGGAAAATCCGTGATGTTCTGCCATAAGATGCGCAATCTCGATCCTACGTTTTCAGCCGAGTATTTCCTTGACAAATCCATATCCCTTATGAAGCTCCTTGTTTTCAGCGAGAATCCGCAGGAACTGACTATCTGCCAGTGCAGTCATCCGCTCCCTGAAAAGCTCCGTGAAATCGTTGATATCCGCTGCCGGAATTCCGGCATAAACAATTACAGCATCCGGGACGGTGTCTGCAATGTTTCGGTCACATTTTATACCGACAGCCTGCACTACCGCAGCGGCAAAGTTCTCCCGAAATCCGACAAGATTCGCATGAGTCTGCGTAAGATAATCAAAAAGCCAACCAATCTAGGATTTTCTGTCACGGCAGTCACCTGCCCGTCTTGCGGTGCAAGCTTTGATGCAGAAAAAGCCCAAAACTGCCCGTTCTGCGGCAATGCCTATCCGCTTGAGGAAAATGAGTGGGTAGTCACAGATATCAGAATTTGAACAGTTAGATCTGATAGCAGAATCCATCCTGTATGCTGTACGAATTCTGATTTATCTTAGCAACCGTATAAAATATAATGCCCCTAAGCGCATAAACGCTTGGGGGCAAAACTTCTATATGGGTATTCGTCTTATGTTACCGGAGGCTTTGTGTACGCCCAGATCAGCCGAAATACTTTTCATACCACACAAGGAATGTATACACCGTCCACACCTTGCGCCACAGGTCGGAGTTGCCGCCTGTGTATTCTTTGTAGATAGCCATGAGCTCCTGGGTATTGAAGAAACGCTCCGCAAAGGGGGAGGCGAACAGTCTGCGCACATCTCCGTTGTACCGCTCATCAGCCAGCCACAGCCTGATGGGTACGATAAATCCCAGCTTCTTGCGGCAGGCTATCTCCTCGGGGAGCACCTTTGCCGCTGCCCTGCGGAATGCCGCCTTGTTCTGCTCCTCGTTCACCTTGTATCTTGCAGGCATACGGGCGGCTATGTCAAATATGCGCAGATCCGTAAGGGGCATCCGCACCTCCAGCCCTGCGGCTGTGCTCATCTTGTCCACATTGAGGTAGATATCCCCCTCAAGCCAGATCTGTATATCCACATCAGCCATGCGGGTCAGCGGATCACATCCCCTGTTCTCCGCATAGATGCGTCTTGTAAGGTCAATGGGCAGGACAGCAGGGTCATAGCTTTTCAGCAGACGCTGCTTTTCATCTTCCTTCATGATGTTGGTGTTGCCCACGTAGAAGTTCTCCAGCTCATCGCCGTAACGCTCTGCGTTGCGGTACATATTGTAGCCCCCGAAGAACTCGTCAGCCCCCTCTCCGGAGTAGCAAAGCTTCGTGTGCTTTGCTGTGGCAAGGCAGCCTATGGTGAATACGATGGCGGATGCATCCCCAAGGGGGAGCTCCATATTCTCCATGACATAGGGCACTATGTCAAAGAACTGCTCCGGGGTCACAAGCGCCACGCTGTGCTCCACGCCCAGTATCTCCGCTGTCTTTGCGGCTACCCGTGATTCATCGAAACGCTCCTCCTCATAGCCGCAGGAGTTGGCTCTTTTCGCATCGGAGACTGCCAGCACATAGGAGGAATCCACTCCCCCGGAAAGGAAGGATTCGGCGGTCTCGTCCTCGTCCTTGACCTCCTTCATTATGTCAAGGAGGGTGGTGTGTATTTTGTCTGCCCACTGCTCCTCGGTAAGGCTCTCATCAGGGGCATACTCCGGGTGCCAGTAGCGGGTGATCTCCACCTTGCCCCCCTCAAATCTCAGCATATGGCCGGGCATCAGCTTCTTTACTCCCTTGAAGAAAGTATCCTCCCCGGCGGGATAGGTAAGGCTCAGATAGATCTGGAGCTGACGCTCGTCAAGCTCCTTCACAAACCCCTCCTTATCCGTGATGTCACGTATCATAGTGCCGTAAAGCAGCCTGCCGTCGGCAGTGACATAGTAGTAGAAGGGCTTTGTGCCGAACTGATCCCTGAATGCCACGGTGGTGTCCCCGTCCTCTATGGCAAAGGCAAACATCCCGTAGATATGGGCGGGCAGAGCACCCCCCCATTTTTCGTAGCCTTTGAGGATAATGGCACGCTCCCTCTCCTCACGGGGCAGCCCCTCCTCTATGCCAAGCTCCCTGCAAAGGGCTCTGTGGTTGCGTATGTGTCCCCTGTATGCTGTTATCTTCATATGTTCCTCCACTTCAGGTCTGTGTGTCGTTTCCGCTGCCGCTCCGCATAAGCTCAGCTATCTCGCTGAGCCGGCGAAGCCTGTGATTTGCTCCGGAGCGCCCCACGGGCTTGTCCAGCATCTCCCCCAGCTCCTTCAAGGATATATCCGGGTTTTCAAGGCGGACAAGCGCCATGTTTTTCAGCTCCTCGGAGAGATCGTCGTAGCCGTCATGATCCATAATATACTGTATATCCTCTATCTGCTTGCGGGAGGCTTTGAGTGTGCGCTCGATATTGGCGGTATCGCAGTTTGCGATGCGGTTTGCCTTGTTGCGCACATCCTTTAGTATCTTTACGTTCATAAGCTCCACGGATGCCCTTGATGCCCCCATCATAGTGAGTATATCCTCTATGCTCTCACTGCTCTTGAAGTAGAGTATATACTGCCCCGTGCGCTCTATCTGCTTTGCGCTGATGCCAAGATCCGCTATCAGATCTTTCAGATCCCCGCACAGTGCCTCATAGGGCACCGCAAATTCAAGGTGATACTGTTTCAGCGGTTCCTCCACGCTGCCGCAGGACAGGAACGCCCCCGCCAGAAAGGCAAATATATTGTTGTTTGTGAGGTTTTCCCTCTGTATGCGGTGGATAAGGCTCCGGGAGGACACCCTGAAACGGTATATTATCTCCTCCCTGTCCCCTTCCTCCGGGATATCCATTGAATACAGCGCCCGCCCCCTCCTTGAAAGCTGTGAGGAGCTTATATGCGCCGACGTTACCCTCTCGCACAGGGTGGTGAACATCTGTGCCACCAGAGGGTTCTCCGTGCGGAAGGTGATCCTGTCCGCACCAAAGTCCTGACAAAAAAGGAGCATACCGTAAAGACAGCCATACTCCTTGTCCCTGTCGTTTATGGAGGAGCAAAGCTCCTCCTTTACATCCTGTGAAAATGACATACCAACACTCGCCCGATGTGCAGATCTCTGCTGTATTTACGAAACAGGACTACTCTATCCGTCCCTTGTACACTTCCCTGAAATATATGGCTCCTATGATGTTGTTCAGGGGGATGACGATGGCAAGGGGGAATACAAGGGGTGCCAGGACATACAGCACCGACCCTGAGAACAGCACCCTTACCGAGCGCATATAGTCTATCCTGAACAGCCTGCGCCCTGTGCGCATTATCTCCTTTGCGCTCATATTGGGATTTTCCGCAAATATGTAGGATGCCGCCTTTGCTTCGGCACAGGAAAGTATGCACACCAGCACCATCACGGTGATAAGGAATATATCCAGCGGCAGCAGCATATCATACAGAAAACCCGGCTGCATATTGTCCTCGGCATAGGTATATGCCAGATGTATCCCAAGGCACAGCACCCCGCAGACAAGTATACGGGGCAGGTCAAAGAGCACCCTGCGCATATGCAGATCCAGGCAGCGCCTCATAAGCGCCGGGGAGGTATAGCAGGCAAATATGGAGGACAGGGGCATACGTGCGCCCCCTGCCGCCTGCCAGTAGAACCACCTTATCCCGTAGTGCAGGGGTATTGCGCCTGTGTAGAGGATGAAGGGCAGAAGCACGGCTATTATGACAAAGGGTATGTCCACATCCGTGAAAACGGGGAGCAGCGAGGAGGAGGCGTGCTTTCCCAGCATCATGCCCGCAAATATGACCAGCAGGTACACGAATGCAAGCAGCCCCACCGAAAGGCTCTGTATAAAGAGCACCTCCGACCAGCAGGCCTTGATAAGGTCATATGTCCTGTTCCATATGTGTTTAACGTTTATATCCATAGCTTTCACTGCACCCTTCAGGGCGTGAATATCTCATCCGTGTCAAATTCAGGCTCCCCCGAATCCGAATATCCCACTGCATCGTACTCCGGCACCTTCTGCATGATCTCAAAGCAGTACGACTGCTGCCACATCTGGGCCGTCACAAGCACCTGATAGCCGTGCCCCATGGGGCAGGCAAACTCCATAGGCTTGAATTTGGGCAGGCCGAAGCAGCTCATCATGTTCATCAGTATGCCCGAGTGGGTCATTACCCCCGCATTGGTGATATCCTCCTTCATCATGTCGAGGATGATGGAATTGAGGGCTGTATAGCAGCGCACCATCATATTCCGCAGGCTCTCACCGTTGGGGGGGGGATTGTCAAGCCCACCCTTCAGCCATTTCTTGTAGCTGTCAAGCTGTGCCAGCTCCTTTGCGGAGCAGCCCTCGAAAGCTCCTAAGTCCAGCTCCTGCAGATCCTCTATCTCCACTATCTCCCTGTGGGGAAAGAGTATCTCCGCCGACTGCACAGCCCTTTCCAGCGGGCTTGAATATACCCTCTCCACCCGGGGGTAGTCGTGGCTCTCATACAGATCCCGCAGCTCGTCCTTGCCCTCCTCGGTAAGGGGCAGATCCGTCCTGCCTATATATATTCCCTCGTCATTGGCTCTTGTGCGTCCGTGGCGCAGTATGGTAAGTCTGTAGCCCTTCAATGCAGTTGCTCCTTATCTTGTGTAGGCGGTGACTATCTCACCGATGACGGCATTGTGGGGATCGCCGTCCTTGTACCAGTGCTGCTCGCTCTCACACAGGCGGGCAATGTCCATCCTCTGTGTGTAGAGCTTTCTGCACACAAGTATGGTGTGAGCCTCCTCAAAGGCTGCGGTGCCGTCGATGAAGAGAGGGGTAAGCCCCGCCTTTTGTGCCTTGTCGCAGTCCCTGCCGGAAACGCTCCCGCATATCTGCAGTGCCTTGCGGTACTCCTCACCGTAAAAGCTGACGGTGAAGAGCTCGTTTGCCTCAACAAAGCCCAGGGTGTGCCTTGAATCACGTATCACAGCCTCGATGCAGTTCTTCCCCCACATGACCCCCATGAATCCCCAGGATGCAGTCATGGTGTTGAACCCTCTTTCATCCCCGGCAGTTATGAGCATCCAGTCGCTGCCGATGGAGGTGAAGGGGTCGAGATGAAGTTCCTCAACAGTTGTTTTTGTAAATGACATAATTGCTCCTTTATTTTTTACCGATGATCTTCCGTAATTTAGACAATGTATCGCTTTCCCCGGCCTTTGCCATAGGCATTTCAAAGATTACTTTATTGTAGCCGTCCTGCTCTGCAAATATGTGCAGCTTGTTTTTATCCACAACTACGGCATATTTTGCATCTAACTGCCGCGCATAGCTCAAAGCCTGTTCCTGGGTCTTTTCCAATTCCTTCTTTGACTTGATGTTAAACTTTGCCTCGATGACCGCAAAAGCAGTATAGTGGCCATTTTTCTTTTTCGGCAAAAGAACAAAATCGGGGATAAGAACATAATTATTATTTCCCACAGTTATGTTAAGCTGTCTGACAAAGTCGCTATCTTCATAACCCAATTTAGCGAGCAACGGGATTATCAGTTTGTTTTCAACATCTTTTTCTACTCTCAGATCGGCTGACATATCGGTTTCTTCATCTTCAAACCGACAAATGCTCTTATTCGCTTTTGTAACATCAAGGATATGATTATACTGTGAGGGCATGATCTCCACACCATTGACGCCCTGCATATTTTTCTTAACTATCGGCATCTCCTTTAGCACTTTATCTTTCATCATATCCTTTAAAGAAAGATGATGGACAGCAACGCAGTTTCCAATATAAGTGCAGCGATAAAACCAGAAAAACGGGTCATTGAATCCTATGGACACGCTGCGCCATACGGAATCCACCGCACTGACAGGGGCTCTCTTATACATGACTATCATGTCGCCCGCCTGTGTATCCGGATTGCACTGCCACGGTGTAATGCTTGATGCGCCATTTTTCAAAAAGAGGTCGTCTTTTCCCGCACCGATAAAATATGCTGATTTTGGCTCAGGCAAGTCTTCAACGATATAGCTTTTCCATCCCCCCAGATATTTCGGGGCAAAGTCGTATAAAAACGCAAACAGTTCAAAAGATGTCATGTTGTGTTCGTCTGCAAACTCATAAAACGCATTGCATAAAGAAATATAATAATCAATTCGTTCAATGTAGTCTTTCTTTGCAGGAACAGGTGGCAACTGTATATCAAATTCCTCGGCGATTTTTTCAACTATATTGAAATTCATCTGAAAATAATAGGGTATATACTTGCAAGGTTCAGCCAATGTCAAAAAAGTAGAATAATACGCAATGGATGTTAAAAAACAATCAAGGAGATCTTTTTCGTTTCTACAATCTTCAGATAAAAAATCTTTCAACTGTTCAAAACCATCTTCCCCAGCAAGAACAGAATCCAAATCAGGTACAGATTGAAGTTGATTCACAATATCAAGAATTTGTTCTATAATACCTTGAGAAATATCCTCACTCGGACAGAATGCAGAATGAAGCTCTTTTATTTTATCAGCATATTTATCATCCGGGCCATTTGTAAAAGCGTCTTCAAAACATTTTACCACATCTTTTCCATTGGCTTCCAGATATGTTTTCCAAACAAAATCATTAAGCACGCCCGACACCTCACAAATCGTCAAAAAGCCGCCAATTGCCGCCGTTAAACGACAATCGACGACTTTTTATAAAACAATGATAAGCTTTTACACCGTAAACTCGTTGTCCTATCAGCCGTTTACAGCCGCCTGTATGATAACGTTGAAGTCCTCAGCCTTCAGGGATGCGCCGCCGATAAGGCCGCCGTCGATGTCAGGCTTTGCAAGGAGCTCTGCTGCATTCTTTGCATTCATGGAGCCGCCGTACTGGATGGTGACTGCATCTGCTGTATCCTTGCCGTATATCCTTGCAAGCTCGCCGCGGATGAAGGCGCATACCTCCTCAGCCTGATCGGGTGTGGCAGTAAGGCCTGTGCCTATTGCCCATACAGGCTCATATGCGATGATGGTCTTCTTGATGTCCTCAGCAGATATGCCGCAAAGGTCAAGGGTTATCTGTGCGCCGATAACGCCCTCGGTGATGCCGTCCTCACGCTGCTCCTTGGTCTCGCCTACGCATACGATGGGCTTGAGACCTGCTTCAAGAGCCGCCTTTGTTCTCTTGTTCACGGTAACGTCTGTCTCGCCGAAATACTGTCTTCTCTCGGAGTGGCCGATAACAACGTACTCAACGCCTGCCTCCACCAGCATATCAGCGGAGATTTCGCCGGTGAATGCGCCGCTCTTTGCAAAGTGTACATTCTCAGCGCCTATCTTTATGTTGGAGCCTGCGGTGGTGTTCACAGCAGTCTCGATGTTAGTAAAGGGTACACACGCAATTACCTCGATCTTGCCCTCTGCGTTTGCAGCAAGGGGCTTTATGGCTTCAAGCAGAGCCTTTGCCTCGGGGCGTGTTTTGTTCATTTTCCAGTTGCCGGCAATAACTGCCTTTCTGAGATTCTTGTTCATATCTATCATCCTTTCACATTGCCTGCACAGGTCCCGTGCAGTCCAAGAAACATTGTACCACAGAGCGGGGCTTTTGTCAAGATGTCATGCAAGCCGCGGCACTACTTTTCAAAATGTATCTTCTCCTGCCTAAGCTCCGCCATATGCCTTGTGTCGTTGAAAAGGCTGAGCCTTGCCACCACCCTTTCCCCGGGGTCAGAGTCAAATTCCACTGCGGAAACGGAGCACACCGCATAGGGCAGCGCCGCAAGCACCGTAGGGAATGGGATATTCAGCAGATGGGCAAACATCACCGCCCCGGAGCCCCCGTGGGCAAAAAGAGCAACGGTGTCGCTGCATTCTCGCTTGCACAGGTATGCCGCCCCCTGCCTGTACAGCCCGAAATTCTCCAGAAAAGCATCGAACTCTTCCGATACCATGCGGTAGTACTCCATACAGATATTGTCACGGAAATAGGGGTGTGTTTCCCAGTCCTGTATGGCACTCGCCCTCTCCGCCTCCCTTTCAAGGAGAAAGCCCAGTGTCCAGGGGTGCCCGTCAAAGGGCACAGAGCCGTCCCTGCTGCCCCAGTCTATCTCATGCATGAAGTCAAGGGTCTGTATGTCGAGCCCTGTGAGCTGTGCGGTATATGATGCAGTCTGCTGAGCCCTCCCCATGGGAGATGCATACACAGCCGACAGTCCCTCCCCCGCAAGCCTTTCGGCAGTGGCTTTCGCCTGCTCTACCCCGTTGGGAGTAAGGCAGTCGTTTACATAGTCCGGTTCACCGTGGCGAACAAAGATAAGTCTCATGTTTCCTCCGCTCTGATCAGTCTTTTTTCGTTTTTTCCCTGATAAGGCCGTCCACACAGGCGGAAAGCTCTTTTTCGCTCATTTCCTCCGCCCTTATCTCGCCCCTTGCGATAAGCTCCATCAGGGCGATGTAGGTCTCCCCCAGAACGGTGGTGATGACCCCTGCGGTAGCACCTGATATGACCCCTCCCGCCACTGTGCCTATGCCCGGCAGGAGCTTTAGCAGCCCTGTGCTGGCGGTGCGCCCTGCAAGGGTAGCCATAAGGGGCATGACAGCCGAGGATATGAAGGCTGTGAGTATGGACTTGCTCACATCATTTCCATAGATGACTGTAATCGTAGCTATCATTCCGATCTGAGTCGGCACCAGCGCCATCGCATCCGCCGTCGGGATGGGAATAAAGCCTTCCGTAAAAGCCGTCGCTACAGTCGCAGCCACCACGGCGCGCGCCCGTTTTTTTTTGACGGTCATATTTGCCTTCTGCACATTGTTGAGGGTGTTCTGCAGCTCATCCGGCAAAGCCTCGCTCATCACGTCTATGAGCCTGTCAAGGCCGTAAGCCTTTGCGGTGTACTCGTCATCAAAGTTCATATCCTGCGCCAGCACCGGGATAACGCTTACCACATCAAGGTTCTCCGCCTCCACCAGTGACTTCATGGCCTGCGCCTTTGAGCGGGGGCAGCCCTGGGTCAGCACTATCATCACAGGCACCTGAGTCAGGCGGCTCTTTTCCGTAAAGGTGCGAAGCCATTTGAGCTCATTCTCGTCAAAGGTGCGGTTGCCCCCGACGTTTATGCAGTACCATATGCAGTGTATGGCCTTGTTAATGTCCCGCTTTTTGCCCCCGTCGGTAATGAGCTTTATCACATCATCAATGACCTTGCTCTGCTGATCGTCGGAAAGCTCAAATCCGGGGGTGTCGTATATCGCCAGTGGGAAATCCTTCTTCTCTATGAGCCGTATCTTGTCCGTGACAGGCCTGCCAAGACCCGTCTGTGCAACTGCTCCCCTGAACACGCTGTTGATAAGGGTGCTCTTTCCTGCCCCTGATTTGCCTATCACTATGATATTGAGCCTTTTAAGCTCCCTTATCCGCTGATTTATGGCAGATATGCACTTTCCTGCAATGTTTTCGACTCCAAAGTCCATGCCTAAACCGCCTCCTTTGTCAAATGCCGCAGCACTCATATTTCCTGTATCTCGCCCATGATCCGGTGAACTATCCATTCCTGGGCTGTGCTGTCATAGGCTGTCATTTCAAACTCGCTTCCGTCCTCCCCCGCTGTACGGATGAGGGAGATGCCGTATTCTGCCGCCTTTTCCCCGGGCACCGTGACAGTATGCCCCTCATTCTCCACCCGTGCAAGTGCACCGTGTGCCACAAGTCTTCCAGACACCTCACGGCGGATGACAAGTGTGCCGCCCTTTGGCAGATCCCTGTCATGGGTGAGCTTCTGTATCAGCTTTGACAGGGACAGCTTCTCATCAAAGCCCTCAAAATCGGACAGAGACAGCTCCTTCATTATCTCAAAAGCCCTTGCCCGCACCTGGGGATCCTTTGAGGCGGGGATCTTTTTCTCCTTTGCAGCCGAAGGTTTATCTGCCTTTTTGTAGTCCTTTACTGCCTTGATGAAGGCAATGCCGTAGCGCTCGTACTTTATGCGGGTCATACCCTCCACCCTCATGAACTGTTTTTCGGTGGTGGGTGCGGCTTTGCAGAGCTGCACCAGAGCACTGTCGGAGAGGATGACATAATCGGGCATACCGTGTACCCTTGCCTGTGTGCGGCGCACCTCACGGAGCTTTTCCATAAGTCCCGTGTCGATGTCCTCATCATTTGACCCTGCTCCCTTGATGTCGGGCACACGGGCGCTGACCCTTTCTTCACCCTTCAGCACAGGCAGCGCCCTGCGGGTCAGGTGCAGCACACCCTCACTGTCCGCTGCCGCCATTCCGGATGCCATGATATGCTCGATGCAGGCATCAATGTACTTCTTATCCCTGTCCTGCATTATGCCGAAGGTGGAAAGGGCATCAAGCCCCAGCTCCTGTATCCGCTCATCCTGTGAACCCTGCAGTACCGCTGTGATGGCAGCCCTGTCAGCGCCTTTTCCCACACGGTGTATGCAGGACATTATCTTCTGCACATCTACGGTAACGTCTGTCAGCACCATGCCTTGGCGGCAGAAGGAGCAGTTTTTGCAGCTGCCGTAATACCTCTCCCCGAAATATGAGAGCATCATGCCACGCAGGCAGGCATCCCTGGTGCAGTAATTTATCATGTCCGACAGCTTTTTCTCCTCCCGCTTCCTTACAGCCGCAGCTTCATTGTCGGGCAGCTCGGACTGCTCGTAGCTCTGCTGGATAAGGTAGCGCTGGAGATGTATGTCACGGGGGGCAAAGAGGAGTATGCAGTCCGAGGGAGAGCCGTCTCTGCCTGCTCTTCCTGCCTCCTGATAGTAGGATTCCATATCCCTGGGCATATTGTGGTGTATGACAAAGGACACATTTGACTTGTCTATCCCCATGCCGAAGGCATTTGTAGCAACTATCACCTGTATGCGGTCGTAGATGAAGTCCTCCTGATTTATCCGCCTTTCCTCATCGGTAAGGCCTGCGTGGTACCGTGCCGCCGCAAAGCCCTCCTTTTTCAGGTGAGCGGTTATGTCCTCCACCTCCTTGCGGGTGGCTGCATATACGATACCGCTGCGCCCCGCATCGCAGTAGCGGTGTACCAGCCCCGTAAGGTCGGCAAGGCGATCCTCCGGCTTTCTAACCTCAAAGTACAGGTTTTTCCTGTCAAAGCCCGTCACCAGCTCAAAGGGATAGTTCATTTCAAGCAGCCGCACGATGTCATTGCGCACAGCCTTTGTGGCAGTTGCGGTAAATGCCCCCACAACAGGCCGTGACGGCAGCTTTCTTATAAAATCGGGTATGGCAAGATAGGAGGGCCTGAAATCATGTCCCCAGTGGGATATGCAGTGAGCCTCATCCACTATGAGGGCGGACACCCTGATCTTCGAGCACAGTTCCAGAAAAAGGGCGGTGTCAAGCCGTTCGGGAGCCACATATATGATGCGGTACATACCCTGCGCCGCATTCCTGATAACTGCGTACACCTGCTGCTGATTAAGGGCTGAATTGATATAGGCGGCACGTATCCCCAGGGACACAAGAGCCGTCACCTGATCCTGCATCAGTGAGATAAGGGGGGAAATGACCAGTGTCACACCCTGAAACATAAGGGCGGGCACCTGAAAGCACACGGATTTCCCTGCCCCTGTGGGCATCACCCCAAGGGTGTCACGGCCGGACAGCAGGCTGTCAATAAGCGCCTCCTGCCCCGGCTTGAAGCTGTCATATCCGAAATATTCCTTTAATACCTGTTGTTTATCCATTATCATCTTTCCTCGGTAGTATGATATGATTATACCACCGTAACACAGCTTTTGCAATATTTTTTTCCAAAATATTGTACTATTCTCTGAGCTGTACCGGTCCTTGACACTATGCGCCGTAAATGCTATAATAGGGACATCCGATACAGACGGCTCCCATCCCATTTGAGAGCATTCAGAGAGAGGTAAAGACAATGAGCAGAGAAACCGAACAGGAGCTTACCCGTGACGAATACACGGAATACATATACAGCGAGACCTGCTTTGGCGAGCCTGTGAACGCAGATGCTGCCGAGGATATGGCAGAGGGTGTGAGCAGGGCGATGGAGCTGGATGAACGCCCTGTTTTCCTGGAGGGGCTTGCCGCAAGGCTCACACAGCTTGGGACGGAATGCAGCCCACAGGATACGGATATAATGTTATCCGAGGTCAAGCAGCGCTACAGATCCGTGCTGGGCAAGCCCTGCCCACGGACGGTGCAGGAGTGGTGCAAGGGCAGGACACCCGGCATCACCAACAGACAGAACAACTATGACCTGTGCTATGCCCTTGAAATGGACTATCAGCAGACGGCTGTCTTCTTCCAGAAGCACTACCTCTCACTGCCCTTCATCATCAAGGCAAGGGTGGATGCGGTGTTCCTGTACTGCCTGTACCACCGCAGACCCTACTGTACAGTGACAAAGCTGCTTGAAAGCTCAAAGGGCTTTGTATCACAGGAAAATGCCCATACTTCGACTTCACAGATCGCCAATGCCATATTTGATACGGATGATGATGAAAGGTTCCTCCGCTATCTGTCGGAGCACTGCTATGACAACGAGCAGCAGTTTCAGCTTGCCCGCTCTGTCATCAATGAGGAGATAGACATCTTAAAGGCAGGGCTGCTTGATGACACCGCAGCTGCCATCACCTCCCCGGACAGGCTCAACAGCATGACCATAGATGCCCTCTTCGGCTACCGCTACCAGGCCCGTGACAAGGGGGAGCCTGTTATCAAGCTGCCAAAGCGCTTTACCGAGTCCCTCCCCAACGATGTTACTTTGGGCAGGATCATTAATGGAGACAGCATTTCCTATGAGGTGCTCCGCAAGTCACTGATGCTGCTTAAATTCTATAACTACTATCATGCCGCCGAGGTGGAGGACAGGGCACGGGGCTACGAGCCCGACAATCGTGAGATCAATAACCGCCTTCTGGACTTCTACGATGAGCTGAACAGCACCCTCATCTCCTGCGGCTTTGCCCAGCTCTATGTGCTCCACCCCTTTGACTGCCTGCTCCTTTACTGTGCCAACTCCTATGATCCCATCCAGACACTCCATGCCCTGAACGAACGGAATTGATTTTTATATCTGCTTTTTCAGAGCGTGTATAATACAGGTGAAAGGGGGCGAGACCATGCTTAAAAAGGGCTGCACTTTGTCTGCGGATGGCAGGCAGTACACCATAACCGAACAGCTTGGCAGAGGTGCTAACACTGTTGCATATCTTGCCGAATGCTGCCACGGTGACCTTGTGACCAAATGCATACTGAAGGAATATGCACCCCATAGCAGCGATGATTTTGAAGCCGGCAAGGCTCGTTTCATAGCTGCGGGCAAAATGCAGAACCATATCCGCAGCAGGTCTGCACTAAGCAACCAGACTCCCCCTGTGAGCCGCATTTTTGAAGCCGGCGGCACAGCATACATTGAAGTTTCCTGCTACAGCGGCACGACCCTTGACAAGATGGAGCTGAGCCTGCCCCGGTATATGGAGGTTTGTGAGACCATAGCCAGGACTGTGGGCTATTATCACAGTTCAGGGTATCTCTGCCTTGACCTGAAGCCTGAGAACATCTTTATCCTGCAAAACGCCCCGGACGACACGGTGACACAGCTTGTGGAGTTCATTGACTTTGACAGTGTCCGTGATGTGAACAGCGGCACCCTGTTTTCCTACACAAGAGAATGGGCTGCACCCGAGCAGCTCAATCCATATGCAGCCGCAAGGATAACCGCATCTGCCGACATATACACTGTGGGTGAGATAGTCTTTTACCTGCTTTTCGGCAGACACTCCACGGAAACGGAGCACAGGGGCTTTTCAAAATTCCCCTTTGAGGAGTGCAGGGGCGAATATCACAAATACACGGAGCGCCACGATATTCAAGCACTTTTCACCAGACTATTCAGGAATACGATACGTTCCTCCGCTACAAACCGCTTCACGACCGTTGATGAGGTAGCAAGTCTCCTTGGGGAGCTGGTGGAGGTGCTGAACCAGAAGGACTACATTATCCCAATCTTGCCGTCCGTTTCCCCCGATTTTGTGGGCAGAGACAGGGAAATTCGGCAGATAGCAGAGAGCCTGCAAAGAAATCACGTCCTCTATATCACCGGTGTGGGCGGAATCGGCAAGACTACCCTCGTCAAAAACTACATTGCAAGAAACCGGACGGAGTATGATGTCATCGCATACCTCGAATATGACGGCGATTTTCAGCACACCTTCTGCGATGATATGCAGCTTCAGATAAGCACGGTATCACAGCAGGACGGTGAACCCCTTGACGATTATTTCGTCCGTAAGTTCACGGCTTTCAGGCGCATCTGCGGCGGGCGGCGGGTGCTGTTCGTCCTTGACAACTACACCGACAGGCTGACCAAGGATCTGAGCCGCATCATCGACTGCGGATATGATACCATCATCGTCACAAGAAGAAAGCCTCCGAAAAACAGCTTTGCCGTGCTGGAGGTAAATGCCATTGCCGAAACATCTGAGCTTTTCAGACTTATCACACTGAACCTTGAGCGGCAGCTCACAAGGGAGGAACGGCTGTGCTTCGAGGAGATGATAGCCCTTGTGCAGGGGCACACCCTTGTTCTGGAGCTTATCGCCCGACAGATAGCCGCTGGCAGGCTGGATATCCGCACAGCCCTTGACCTTATCCGTGAAAACGGCTTTTCACGCTTTTCCCTTGAAAAAGTGGGGAATATCAAGGACGGGGAGGAGGTATACGGCACCCTGTCCGCAATTATTTCAGCCCTGTTCGATGCAGGGGGTGTGGACGAGGAGGCAAGGCTCACGCTGAAAATACTTTCCCTGCTGAGCGTTCGGGGGCTTGAACCCAGCCTTTTATACAGATTTTTCCCGGATATCAAAGCGAAAAACATTGCGGCGCTGTCGGCCGAGGGCTGGCTGTATGCCGATAAAAGGATACGTCTGCACCCTGTAATTGCTGAAACGGTGCGCAACTGGCTCTGGTCTGCGGACGATGTTACCGTCATGGACTGCCACCATAAGATGATCGATATCTATGCGGGAATGTCAGACCATGCACACATCAGGGAAATACTTCGTGAAGCCGATATTTTCAGGGAACAGCACCCACGGCACATCATCACAGGACTGTACTATGATATGGTTGGCTGGTACTGGGATGTTCTGCTTGGCGGTGCCTACTGCCCCGAAAATGAGGAAGAAGCAGGGCTGCTTCGTAATGAGCTGGAAGCAGCAGGGCGTGCGGTCACGGAAATGGACAAGTCCTCCGATCCCCGCAGCACAGCCTATCTCATAAAATACTGCATCTCACTGGCAAGCATAATAATACGGAGCTGCCCTGACTATTATGACGAAGCCGCCGGGCTTCTGGACAGGGTGTACGGCCTCATCGAGGAGGGCTCTGAAAATCACTGCTATTACTGCATGGTGGCAGCCTGGTACTATACCCTTGCTGCGCCTGATATAAAGAAGACCCGGGCATTGACGGCGCAGGCGGAGAAAATCGCAGAAAGGGTGTTCCCCACGGAATTGGAGATCATTGACATCATCCATATCCCCACGGCAAACTGCCTGTACTATCACAGAGACTTCCCCGCAGCAGCGGCAAAGATAGAGGAGGCCTTGAAGATGTGCAGAAAGCATCCCCATATGATGCCCTATATCGACAAGCAGGCGGAGCTGCTGAACATTTTGCTTGACATCTATACCGCTATGGACAGCGGCGGCAAAAGGATCGCCGAAAAGCGCCGCCGGCTGACAGCAGAGATAGAACGTCTCAATGAAGCGTATAAGGATAGGGGCAAGGTGTGAGGCAGCTTGTTCAGCTCTTATTCTATGATCCTACCTGAATGATATGTATATCGGAATCATGATTTTGGTGATTATTTCTATATTTTTCATTGCTTCATTTGCTAATTTCATATTCTATTGACAAATAGTGGAATGGGTAGTATAATTAAATGATACACTTGAATGTGTTACGATTTGGCAAATTCTACTGATAGGAGACGAAAATGAGAAAACTTATTAAAAAAGCAGCCTGCACATTGAGCATTGCTGTGATTTTCGCAGCAGCTTCACCTGTACCGACTTTTGTTGCGGAAGCAAAAGAACAGACTGTTGATATATACGGGCAAGTATATGAGTTTGACAAAAAGAGTGAGTATGAGATAGATTCCTCATCGGCAACCTCCACAACTGATAAAGCCTCCACACTTGGTTCTTTCTCCATTGATGGGGATATTTCAAGGGATTACACTAAAAATGGTTTTACCGCATATGAGATTGCAAATGATACTGTGTTCTCTGTTTCGTACAAGTATAGCAGTAAGCTGAAAGATGCCGACGCTATGGACTGGCATCTCATTGAAGACTCTAAAAAAGAGGTAAACGGTATATCACTTGATGATAAGATCAAGAACGGCGCTATTATTCTTCAGACCTCTCTTGACGGGGATAAATGGTCAACAGGTACGATCTTTACTGACATTTCCTCCGATGTTACCTTCGATCAGGATAATGGAATCAATAGCATTCAGCTTGCAAATGGATGTTATTATCGCATTATTGTAGCATATGAGACTGAAAAACAGCTTGATAATACAAGGTTCTTGTTCATTGACACCTCAGATCATAAATACAAAAAATGCGCCGAAGTCTACCAATTCTACGCCAGCTATAAAGATACAGATACCGCCCCGACAGGGGAAAAATTCAAATTCCATGCCGGTGCTAAAAACTCCGCATATACTGTAAAAACAAAAAAGAACAACTATGCCGGCTCTGAAACAATAGACAACAAGGATCCCCATTACGGCTGGGATCTGGGATATTTCTGCCTGAGCGGTTATACGGACAAAGGCGATGCCGATGATGTATATCTGAAAAAAGTCGGCAATAAGGTAAAGCTCACATTCCATCTTGATCAGGATATAAACAGCTTGAATGGCAACAGTGATCTTATCATTGAAAACGACAAGGACGGTTCCGATGAGGGCTTCAAGGTACCTAAACATAATATGAAGCACGGTGAGCTGATCATCAGACATACCGATTCCGAAAACAACAATACTGAGGTGAACTACTCGGATTATCTTGCTGCTCTTGCTTCACCAGGGGCTGATACTTCTATTCAGCTTTTTGAGGAAGGTGACTACGAAGTACATCTCAACTATGCGATCACTGATAATAAAAAGATCAATAAATTAGACAACACAACATACTATCAGACATCCTTCAAGTTTAAGATAAGAAACGCAAATTGTATGGTGTATATCTTTGATTCCAAATCAGGAGCAGAGCTTAGTAATGGTGATGTTACTGAAAACGGATTCCGCATAGATACGGCA
>OCTW011540038.1_pt1 | contig 30403 bp, 27 predicted proteins | sample 1539671 | NCBI WGS metagenome assembly OCTW01 (sample SAMN02144230, study PRJEB22623) | gut metagenome | biome: sheep rumen | host: Ovis aries | place: New Zealand | reverse complement strand
CAAAACTATCGTTTTGTGTGACGAGCGTTCATTAGGTTTATCAATGATATTATATTTATCAGCAATGCGGAAATAAATCAGCTCTGCTGCAAATAAAACAATCACTATAATTAAATACGTTTTCCACATATATTAAATCTTTTATACATTCATAAATCATAGATTACAACACTTTGGGCCCCGTTGCAATCTAATCGATAGCTACCGATCCTCCAAACATCCCATGCACATAGTTCGGTGCTAACTATTCCGGATTGAAGGAGCAAGATTTTCCTTCGCTCTCAATAAATTCCTTCAGTCTTTCTTCCAGATCCGTATTCATATCGAACTTGGTTTCAAAACATGTGACCATATGCTCATCCAGAATGAGGCCCAATTACTTTCCCCGTAACAGAGCTCTCTCTTCCAGGCACCGGCCTTCCATCTCTTATACTTAAAAAGAAGCCTTTTCAGAAAACCTAAACGATGTGCATCCTTCCAGTCATATTCAGGCGCCAAGGTATCCTTAAGTACACGCTCCTTTAATGTTGGATTAAACAGTACACTCGGAAAAACATTGGGGGCAAATCCCAAATCATCAACGCATATTGCATTCACGATATTAAAAAATGCATCCATGTGATACTGTTCAACTATACCTTTCAGCCATACAGTATCAACCTTTTCTCCTTCTTTTTCCCAGAAAAAAGCCCAGTCTAGAACATTTCGAAGATTAATTCCACAAGCCACAAAGTGCATCAGCATATGACGTAAAAGGAACAAGGCGTTGAAATTTGCAGAAGGAAGATACACCTTTTCTCCATTTATTATTACAGAGTTTGAATCATCCATTGCCAACTCTTTCAAAAGGGGTTCTAACTGGCTGTTAGTTTTGACCGCCGAGGTGATTAGCATATCGTAATGATTCTCAACCATATAGTTTTTCCAATAGAAAACCGTATGATGATGTTCACTGGCATCTACATTAATGCCTAATTCCTTAGTCAATAATTCATCAGCTTCCTGTTGCTTTCCAAAATTCCAAGTATCTATATCACCACACGGCCTATGATTGGGCTTGGGGTAGTTTATACTAAGTCCATATCCCTTCAGTATCATCAGCTTAATATCATGCATCCGATAAAAACCAGCTAATTCACCAATAGCTTTTTCATAATCAGGATATCTATGCTCATAACTCTGCAGAACTTCTCCAATCCATTGCAACGTAAGCGTTTTTGGAGGGCGCAATTGATCAGGAAGTCTTTCTATACCATCCATAACAATGGCAGAAAGCCCCTGCTCAGCTGCAAGTGCATATATGGAACTCCAATCAAATAAGTGTGGCAGACTATTGACGGGTTTTCCAATCCCTAGTTTTACTAGGGAAAGAAAAGGGTTCTCCATAGTTAAATCTTGTAGTTAGTCAGCACATCCAATGGTTCCCAACCAAGTTCCTTGCGAGCCTTTTCATTGCTGAATGTTAATGACTTAGTCATCTTCTCCAGCTTGTAGCTATTAATTGGAGCCTTGCTCCCAAGCAAATCCCCCACCTTAGCCATACACCATGCCATCCAGTAAGGAATGCTTATAGGTTTGTGCTTACCAAGCTGCTTAGCTACAGAAACAGAGATCTCCCCAAAAGTTGGCTGATAACTATCACAGACATTGTAAACGCCACCTTTTTCTTCCAACAAAGGCAATAAATGAGCTATATCCTCTGCCATCAATATGCTCTTCTTAACCTTACCTTCGGCAATGTTCAGGTAGAAACCTTTCTTGATGCCATTCACCATAGCACCAAGATTACCAGGGGCATTCTTGCCAGCAAGGAGAGACGGTCTCAAAATTCCCAACCTTACTTGATGATCTAAGCACCATTTGGTCAAATACTCCTCAGCCATAATCTTACTCTTTGCGTAGGGGGAATCTCCCTTTAGGGGATGATACTCATCAATATTCTCCCCAAACTCACAACCATAAACGGCAACAGTGCTAATAAAGACAATAACCTTAGGAATTCCGGCATTTTCAAGCGCAGAACACAGATTCACCGTTCCCTTATAGTTCACATCATAAAACACCTGTTTTTCTGCCTCAGTCTTAGGCACCACATGTGCCTTTCCGGCAGCATGCAGCACTACATCATAATGAGTATTAATAGGCGGGACTTCCTTGGCCATATTAATCTTGATGTCATCATCATCAGTCAAACCGATAGTATGCACATCATACGATTTCTCCAAAATTGGACGGATGTTATAGCCAAGGAAGCCCGAAGCCCCTGTAAATAGTAATCTCTTCATATTCTTTCTCCTATAGAGAAATATGATAGTGGTTCAGCCCTTCCTTCAATACCACAAAGAAATCCTCAATATCCTTCACATCTATTGTACCCAACGCACACAGTCGGAAAGTATTGGTAGTAGAAATTTTACCAGGATAAATGGTAAACCCACGCTCATAGCAGTAGTCGTGAACCTTCTCAAAACTCCAGTTCGGATCATTGGGGTACTTTACTGACACCACCAAACCAGACTCAATAGCAGGATCAATCACCGTTTCAAAGCCAAGCTCTTTCACACCCTTACGGATGGCCTCATACACTCTGCGGTGACGGGCAAACTTCGCTTCCTCACCGACTTCAAAATACTCTTTCAAAGCCTGAAGGGTTGCATAGATAGTCTGCACAGGAGGTGTGAAGTGCATCTCGCCTGTTTTCTCAAAGCATTCATACTGCATATACAGATTGCAGTAGTAGGAGCGTGTGGGATAGTTCTTGGACGCCTCGATGATGTCACGACGGCCAATGATAAAGGAAAGTCCCGACATAGCCATCAATCCCTTCTGTGCAGAGGCCATACAGAAGTCCACATTATCCTTCACCATATCGAAGGGAATCATTCCCAAAGAGGAAGTGGTATCACTGATAAAGATAGCACCATACTTGTGAGCCAAAGCTCCAATCTCTCGAATAGGGTTCAGCACACCCGTACCCGTCTCATGATGGCAGCAATAAACCACGGCCACATCTGGGTTCTCTTTCAGTGTCTTCTCAACATCAGCCAGATTAGGCTGTTCAAAAACACTCGACTTCAGGTCAATGTGCGGAATATGATACATCTGGCATACCTCAACAGCGCGCGAGTTATAGGCACCATTGTTCACCACAAGAATCTTCTTGTCAGCGGGCACCAGGGAATTGATGGCAATATCGATATTGATAGTACCTGAGCCGCAGAACAACACCGAAGTATATTCCGGTTCCGGTGCATGAGCCACTTTGCAAAGGTCACTCCGCAACCCCTTCATCAATCCCGCAAATTCCTTTTCACGAGGACAAATGTCAGGAACCACCTGAGCCAGTTTCACACTATCCGTGGTCGTTGCAGGACCAGGATTTAACAACACATTACGCTTTATCTTAATATCTTTCAGTTCCATTGTCTTATTTCTGTAAAAAATCCATTAACGCTTCTTTATTCTGAATCGGAGTTGTTGTCGGACGACCAAGATCCTTCCGATTGCCCTTCTTCACCTTAATCTCCAACAGAGAAGGACCTTCCATTGTCACAACAGCCTTCAGTGTCTCAGCAAGAGCCTCCTTACTATCCACACTGCACGTATTCTTATATCCCACAGCCTTTGCCACAGCGGGCAGGTCAATCTTCAAACCCACAGTAGGCTGGCCACCCACAGAGTCATGTGCACCATTGTTGAACACTACGTGAACATAGTTCTTAGGTGCCTTGGTAGCCACAATAGCCATACTGCCCATGTGCATAATGGCAGCACCATCACCATCAAAGCACCACACCTTGCGGTCAGTTTTTGCCATTGCAATACCTAGTGCGATCTGAGAGGCATGTCCCATAGAACCGACAGTCAAGAAGTCCCTTTCGTGTCCTTGGTTCATAGCAGCACGGTACTCAAAGAGCTCACGGCTAATCATACCAGTGGTAGAAACAATGCAATCTTTCTCACCAAGGGCGGCTGCAACAGTCTGGATAGCTTCTTCACGAGTCATAGTGAGGTCATTCACCTCAACGTTCTGGAGCTTGTAATCCTCAAAGGTATCCTTCTCTATAACCAATGCAAAGACTTCTTTGTTAGCAAGAGCCTTTGCGGCTTTCTCTATCTGCTTAGCAGCTTTGTCTTCCTCTTTGGAGAGCACCTCATAGTTCACGCCCATCACATTCAGCAGGCCGGTAGTCACTTTGCCTTGTTTTACATGCTGGGGTTCATCGTGAACACCAGGGCGTCCACGCCAACCAATCAGGAGCAATACGGGAATGTTGTATACTTCCTGGTCAGTCAGTGATGCCAGCGGGTTAATGATATTACCCTCACCACTGTTCTGCATATATACACAAGCGGGCTGGCCCGTTGCTAGATAATGACCAGCAGCAAGTCCTACGGCTGCACCTTCATTGGCCGCAATGATGTTATGCTCTGCATCAAAATGGTCTGTAATGTAAGCACAGATATTCTTTAGCAAACTGTCTGGCACACCAGCAAAGCAGTCAATACCCTTCTCTTTTAATGACTCAATAAAAAACTCAGGTCTAATCATAGTTCTACTCCTTTCTTATTTCTTCTTGGTGCCAGGGATGAGGTTCAATATCTGCTTGATAGGCATGCAATACTCTTCAGAAGCCTCCTGACAACGGGTGGTTTCCAAAATACGTTCTGCACATTTCACCATAGCAGGATATGCACTACGCAACATGTGGTTAGCATAGATAACAATGTTAATACCCCATTCTGCAAGTTCAGCTTCTGTGAACTGACCATAAGTGGTAGGAACAGCCACAATAGGCGTGTGGTTATCTACCTCGCGGAAACGCTGGCAGAACTCCTTGATATCCTGGCCATCCTTATTCTTAGAGTGAATCATGATACCGTCAGCACCAGCTGCAACATAAGCATGGCAACGCTCAAGAGCATCCTCAACAGGCTTGCCAGCAATCAGAGACTCACAACGCGCAATAATCATAAAGTCACGCGTAACCTGTGCCTCCTTACCTGCCTGTATCTTAGAGCAGAAGCCTTCAATCGAATCTTGTGTCTGGACAGCATCCGTTCCAAACAGAGAATTCTGCTTCAAACCAACCTTATCCTCAATGATAACGGCAGAAACGCCAAGACGCTCCAGCGTACGGACAGTGAACACAAAGTGTTCTGTCTTGCCACCGGTGTCACCATCATAGATAACTGGCTTGGTGGTTACTTCCAAAGAGTCATTCAGGTCGTGAAGACGAGTGGTCAGGTCAACAGCCTCAATGTCGGGTTTACCCTTACTGGTAGAGTCAGTAAGAGAGCTGGCCCACATACCGTCAAACTCACGCACCTCATTGCCCACCTCAACCTTGGTGTGCTCAATGATAAGACCCGTCAGACCGCAGTGAGACTCCATGATGCGGACAATGGGTTTAGCCGTAATCAAGCGGCGGAGACTCTTCAGACGAGCCTGAGGTGTAGTTCCAAGTGACTCTAATTCTTCAGCAAGACCGCTAGAAGTGATACCTTTGGTGTATGGAATTTCAATCACCTTACCGCCCATAGCTTCCATCACTTTGAAGACTTCATCACGGATATATTTGTCCGGTCCCTGCAGCCAGTCATCACCATGGATGATATAGTCGGGTTTGTATTTCACCAAATTGGGCACATAGCTCCAGTCATCCTGTGGAACCACATCCGAAACACCGTGAATAGAACGGACAACCGTCTCACGCTGTTCGTATGTGAGGTAAGGAAGACGCTTGTGAGTTGCGATAGCCTTGTCTGTATAGAGGCCAATGATAACATCACCATATTTTGCTCCTTCGTTGATGATGTTAATTAATCCGGGGTGCATGATATCTGCAATCATGCCAAGGTAAACTTTCTTTGCCATTGATATGGAATTATTTTGTGATTATTCTATTCTGATATTTTCTTCTGCAAATTTCAAGTCTTGGGTATCATCTATTTCGTACCACTGCAAACCATCCACTTTAAGAACGTTCATAGGAGTGATACGTTGTGACACATCCAATAGTTGAAACTCATAACCCAACTTTGGTTTTTCATCCACAATCTTCTCATACTCTGAACAGAGAATCTTGTAGAAACCATTGCTTATCTTATGGATACCCACCAGTTCGCCTGATGGTGTGATTTCTTCTTTATTGACAGAGCAGTTAATCAATTCAAATTTCTCGTTCATCTGCACATAATACTGATCCTGGAACTTCGTTACCGGAGTAATCAGCATGGCAGAATCAAACGGGCACTCCAAAAGCGAAGTGATGGCCAACTTTTCAAATACCAAGTCAGATTCAAGGAGGATAAATCCATCCTCCCCTATTGCCTTACGGCAGTTCCACAGGGTGTACATACTATTGGTCTCTGCAAAACGAGGACTGAATACACACTTAACCTGTGGGTATTTATCCATCAAGGCCTCATAGTGCTCTTTATGGTAGCCTGTACCAATAATAATCTTCTCTATTCCGCAAGCAATGAGTGTTTCAATGCTGCGGATAACCATTGCTTTACCCTTGTACGGGATAAAGCCTTTGGGGATTAAATCTGTGTAATGACCAAACCGGGTTCCCATACCTGCGGCCATGATTACTGCTGTTTTTATCATTATTCGCCAAACATTTTCTGAACACAAATCTCAGTTGCGTGACCACCATAGTTAGTGATGCGTTCCTTGATCATTTCCTTGGTCTTCTTGCACTCTTCATCATATTTCATGCTCTTAATCTGAGCAATCACTTCCTGTTCTGTACGCTTTACGCCACTGGGCATATCCTTTTCCATGTCAAGATAGAGACCACGAACACGACAGTACTCTTCATAATCGTATGCGAAGCAAATGATAGGACGCTCCAGAATTGAGAAGTCTGCAATACATGAAGAATAGTCAGAAATTAGGACGTCTGCCACCTTGAACAAATCATTAATCTGTGGATATGATGTAAAATCACGAATGAAATCATTAAACTCAATGCCTAAAAGCTTTGTGGTATAAGCATGAGTTCTCAACATCATCACATAATCTTCCTGCAACTCCTTCTGCCAGTATTCCACATTGATTGGCGGCTTGATAGCGTAAGTCTTTCCATTGTCCGTACTGTCACGCCAAGTGGGCGCATACATCAGGATTTTTTTATCAAGCGGCAAACCAAGTTTCTTCTTCAGTTCAAGGATTTCTTCCTTACTGGTATGATAGAGAGCATCATTACGAGGCAGACCTGTAGGGATCATTGCATCTTCACGTGCTAAGAAGTCACGCATCAGGATTTCCTTATGGTACTCACTCTCGTAACACATAAAATCAACTGCCGTAAAGTCAAAGTCTTTTCTGCCAGGTACTGCATTACCACAGTGGTTAATAGAGCAACCATGCCATGTATTCAGATACAGTTGGCTCTTTTTCTTGTAGTGGAGATGACGCTCAATATTCACACAAGTTACCCAGTATTTTGCCTTCATCGAAGTGATGAAATACCTGGGAGTATCAGCCTTAATCTTGATGGCTGGTCCTGGCAACTCAACATGCTCAGGATCTTCCAATGCCCAAACATATTTATAATCCTTATAGGCAGGATTTGCTATCATATACTCATAGATAGTCTTAGGACTGTCATTATACTTCCTGCTATGGGCGCTAAACAGGATCATTTTCTTATCAATGGGCACAAAGAATCCTATCACTCGCATTCCGAAACTTACCGTGGTTTGGAAAAAGCGGTAGAACATGTCATTGTGCTTGAGCTGGTAGTCTAACCAGGCTCTGAAACCGTGCATCTTCTGTTCTTCCATTATTGTATAATTGATTTTATTCTATCTACGACTAGTTTAAGATTTATATCTCTTGTTAAATAGTTCTTAGCATATTGCTTTGATGCTTCACCCATCTTATCTATTTGCCCTCTTTTTTGACCGGCAAAGAATTCAAAGCCTTTCTTCATGCCTTCTTGACTGTCAGGCGTTACGGCATATCCAGCACCAGAAGTAGTTAGCATCCGAGTAGTAGCACTATCCTCATCTACACTTGCCAACACAGGTTTACCTGAGAGCATATATGATGTCAGTTTAGATGGCAAACAAAGATTACCATTGCCTTTGGGAAGAGCCAAGACAAGGACGTCTGCTTGTGACTGGACATATGCAACCTTATCCCTACTCACATGATCAAAAACCACATTATCCAATCCCAATTCTTTTACGAGATTAACACAATACTCTTTTTTGTTTCCTCCCCCATATATTCTAAACTCGCTTTGAGGAATAGCGGCCTCTGCAAATGCCTTAATCATCAAATCAACATTGGCATGTTCGTTAATACTACCAACATACGCAAAGATAATCTTCTCATCGTTTTCGCGTCGAGGGTAGTCTTTTAAGAAATCAGAATCGTTTTGCCAGTTGTTAACCACAAGATATTTTTCTTTTGCCACACCTCTAGTTTCTGACAGATAATCACGCATCTCCTCAGATATGGTCCTGACACATGATGCATGTTTGTGATAATACTTATCTATCGGGAAGAGAACGCCATTTATACAAGCTTTCAGAATGCCAGGGTAATTCCGATTTGTAAATAGACACTCAGGGTAAATGTCCTGAATAGGCACCATATAAGGAATGTCAAACTTTTTGCAAGCCTTCGCTACAATGTTCAGCCCAAATAGTTGCCACCCATCATTGTAAACAAAATCTATCTCTTTATGATGCTTTTGGATATATTCAGCAGACTTCTTTCCAAAACAAATACTCTCACGGAACCTTCCCAACAACTCTGATTGCGGATGGGTGTATGAATCAAGAAGTATCGTCTTGAATGATTTATCCTCCACCCCAGCGCTTTCAAACGAAGCCCCGATTGGTCTGGTAGGACAAGGTCTGAGTACAGTCACCTCATACCCTTTTGCCAACTCTCGAGCTAAATCATAGTTGAGATAAGCAGAAGTCACCTGCTCCGGTGGAAAGACTGCAGTAACAATCAAAATCATTTTTTTCATTAAAAGAGTATCTGCTGATAAAAGAAACAAACCTAATAAACAATAATACTCTAATCTGTTATTATTGTTTTTAAATCACTCATTCTTCTCCTGTTGGAATACTTTGTAATTATTTCATTATATATTGTCGTTTGTTTAGATACGTCGTAATTTGAAATGGTTGTTAGTAGTTTTCTGTATTCTGACTCAAAATCACCATCACGGTCAAACTTTATAGCTTCTTTGTAAATAGGGTTAGACAATCCTCCTTTACCAGAATGAATTACTATATTGCCTGAGCATAAAGCCTCTAAAGCAGCTATACCAAAGCCTTCATATACAGATAACTGAAAATAATACTTGCTTTTTTTAAGCCAACTAATTTTTTCTGTTTCACTCACAGAACCAAGGAAAACAACATGGTTTTCAATTCCAAGTTCTTTTACCCATCCTTTTAAAATATCTGTACCATCGGCTTCTTTTCCGATAAAAATGAATTTACTATCTGGGAAGAAACCTTCACCTATCATTTTAGCATATATCTTAAGGGCCAAATCTAATCCTTTTCTATAAATATTGCCATTACCTTGCCATGCAATGGTAGTAAATATATTCTCTTTATTTGCATTGTTACAATAATATTCTTCAACATCTATAGAATGCTCAGAATAACGCAGCTTATTCCGTTTCCCCTTTAACACTTTACAAACATTGTCCAAATCAGTTTTAGATACTATTATACACCTATATGAAACCACATAGCACAAAATAAAAAATACTCTTTGAATGAATACTTCGAGAGGTGTAGCCCAATTAGAATCAAGTTTATCAATGCCTCCTGTCAGGTATGTATGTTTAAAAAACAGGGCAGCAATTAGAGATACAAAAAAAGAGTATTTATAAAAGTAAGCAAACACGAAATCGTATCTCCAAAAGCAAAAAGAGTCCCAAATGCTATTTGATAATATAACTTCATATCCTAGTTCTTCAAGCAATTTACAATCTATAGCATAGAATTGTTGAATGTGGAACAACTCCTTATTTTTAACACTTGAATAAAACAAAACTCTTTTCATATATTAAACACATTAACATTAAACTAATGGATAGTTATTTATAGATTATCTTTAATAAACTTTGAAAACCTATAAATTTGCGACTTTGATGTTTTATTACAAAGTATAAAACGTCTGGCTCTACTTCCAAACGATTCGCGTTCATCTTTTGACATATTTATCCCTTTTACCAAAACGTCAGTCATTGATTTAATTGAATCATCAGGGAACAATAACAAATAATCAACATATTCTCGAGGCATTCCCGGTAAATCATACATTGCGACAGGAGTGCCAGAGGCTAAATACTCCATTGTTTTTGAGGGAAAAGAAAACTTTGTGTAATCATCTTTGTTCCCTCGAGGATTAACTAACAGAGAAACTCTTCTTTGTAATTTCAATACATCTTTACGCGGAAGTATTCCTAAATAAGAGATTCTTTTGTCCTCCTTGGATTTCTCAATTATTAAATCTTTCTCCGAGCCGGGCCCACAAATGATTAATTTAGCATCTTTATCTGGTATTGCAGAAAAGGCCTCTACGAGTTTAGTGATTCCAAACCTTGAGTCAAGGGTTCCAGAATATAATATACTTTTAATAATTGGTGTATCTATGTTTGTATTCTTTTCGTTTTCATTGTAATTATCTTCATAGATACCCTCTAATAGAAGCCAAGGTTTGTCTTCTATTTTAAGGGGATATCTCATTTCCTCTGTCAATAGTACATATAGATCTATGTTAGGCACTAATTTAAAGACGGCTTTACTATTTATTATATTTAAGAATCTGTTAATAGCTTTGTCCCCTGATGAGAAGTAATTAGGGAGGTCGGGCACAATACAGCAGATTTTAGTATTCTTATAATAGTTCTTTAGTTTTACTGCTGCTTCCAAGTATGCTGGTAGTAAAGAATAAAGAATTATTAATACTTCATCATTCCCTTGATTGCCAATCCATTTCTTAGAGACCCGAAAAATTGACTTTGAGATAAACCAACGTTTTACGAATGCCAAATTAAGAAAACCACAACTTACTCCCTCTATTTGATTAAATAGGAAATTGTTTTTTCTAATATAAACTTTCTTACACATTTGTGGGTAATTCCCCACTGGTGGCGCATTGACAATATAATCAATCTTTAAATTTTCACCTCCAAACCCTTTGAGAAAGGCCTTCTGAAATGCTGTTGCACTTGATACGAAAGCGCCATTTGAAATATGCCTAATATATTCTTCAGAAGATGGTTCAACAAAGCCTCCAATAAATACTGTTTTCATATTATTATATATCTTATACTATATCTTTAAATATAATGCAATCCCAAAGTACACTAACAGACAGAAGAAAACGATATTAGCTTGGCTATAAAAAATTGTACTTAACGGAATAATCAATAGCAAACCGGATACTAGAAGTGTTTGGATTGAAAGATACTTATTGCGAGACCTCACGTAAAAAAAGTATAATAAACATAAAATCACTGACAATATATAGCCAAAATCGTAAACAGTATAAGTTGGGAATCCGATAAAAGACCCGTAATAATCACCAAATAACTTTTCCATTTCGTTATTAACAGTCGATTTTCCAGATAATCCAAACCATTCAAGTACATTGTGTGTAATACTAAAAGTATATCCTCCTCTTAATGTGATACCATTATAACTGTTTAGCAGAGTAACTCCCTGGTGATTACCCATGCCCAAATAATCTATAAAAGAATAAAGAGTGGGATTCTGTACAATAGAGGCACTTGACATATAATTCATTTTATATGACTCATCAAATCTGGTCACTGATATAGTAACAAAAACCACAGATGCCACAGCCATGCTGATGAGTATTACTTTCTTTTCCTTTTTAAATAATTCAATCGATAATGAATTATTTAACATGCTCCAGAAGGCAGCAAATAGCGAAACATATAGCAACAGTGTCCAGCGCGAGAAAAAAGTAAAGCCATAAAATATTATATTGAGCGAGAAAAGCAAACATTTTACAGCTCTTTTCTTATCACCAACCACAAGATAAAAGAAATGTAGTGGCAAAAGAAAATAAGATAGCATATAAAGATAGTCCGCTAAAATAATATATCTCGCATTGAATGGAAGGGCATTATAATAGAATTCTTCACTAACCCCTTCGACATATTTAAACTGATTTACATCGTCAACTAAAATAAGAACAAGAATAGATGTTATTATAAGTATAATGGCCACAAAGAATGAAATCCAGCATAAAAAATCAGTGACCCTATTAATCTTTGCTAAATTTGATGGAATTATAAATATTTTTTTTGAATAGCCTTTCCATGGTAATATTACCAACAGATTCAAAAAAGTAATAAACGAAAAGTTAAGAAAAGAAGCAATACTATCACCAATAGGTTCCTTATTAAGTAGAACGGCACATAATAATGAAAGTACTTGGAAAACTAATAATACTCTCAAAACTGGGTCTCTATAAAAATAAATGAAAAGACCAACATATAATACTAAAAAAATAAAAAACATAATAGCTTATATATCTACTTTATTGACTCCTATTGCAGTCTGTTTTTCTTTTGTGTTGCAAAGGTTAACGCATGCTTATTCTTCAAATCATTAAATCAAATAACATCAATACCATATGAGTTGTATTCCAATGGAGATTTAAAAATATAGTTGCGACAATCATCTTTATCATACATAGGAACGAATTCTCCATACAGATAACCCAAAAGAATACCTGTTGTAACTGAAAGCAAAGGGAAGAAGCAAATAAACCATAAACTTTTCTCTCTTATATATAATAACAAATTGGTATAGTATAAAAAAACAGCAACATCATCATACCTCTCTCGTTAACAATCTCTTGATTGAACTCACTGCATTAATTTGCAAAACACCCAATGTTGCAGCAATAGTAATAAGAGATACTACAACTTTTATAGTAATACTATATAAAGAAATTTCTTTAAGCCCGTATGCAAGCATGAAGCTAACAACGATAACTATTCCAGATGCAATAACGGCCCGAGCGTGGGGTACCGGCACTTTTGATACTAACATATTTGCCAATAGCACAATTGTAAAAGACGACATTGAAACAATCGCAGCTGAGGCCAAACCATAGCTCCTTAAAAAGATAACATTCAACACAATACTCACACAGCATCCCATTATTGTAATCAAAGTATTGCTAAAAGTTTTTTCCTTTGCTATAATAACCGTGCTATACATTAGGCTCATTGAAGATGATACTACACCAATAATAACAATTGGCACATATCTATACGCCTCACTATAAGCCTCTGAAGCAAAAATGGTAAAGAATTCTTTTGCAAAAACTGAAATAAAAAGAGCCCCCATTAACACAACGAATAGCAGAACGTCACGAACTTGCTTGAATTTCTTGGAAAAATCCGGCCCAGTAAAATTCTGGAAAAAGTATGGCTCAAATGCTTTATACGCACCGTTTGATACAATATTTAGAATCATTGCGAGCGTAGTCGCTGTTGTATAAATACCAAGTTCTTTTAAACTAAGGTATTTATCAATGAGTACCCTGTCAAATAGAGAATAAAGATAATATGCAAGAGCACCGGGGACTAATGGGAGCGCAAACTTCAAGGCACCTTTGATTTCTTTTAGATTGAAATATTTTGTAAAAAACTTTCTTGTCGAGAAAATGAATAGGAAAGAGAATAATACCCCAACAGACACCCTGCACAACATTACCTCATATGCTCCCCCATTGATCACCAAAACGGCAACTATTGATGCGCCCATAATAAAAAAACTCTTTACTACATTCAATATGGTAAGGGGTAAGGGATTTTCCTGAACACGATATAAACAAGTTGGGAGAAAAGTAACAACATTGAAGAGATTACCAATGATACCTAGAGATATATAAGGATAGAAATCGACATTGCTTCCCCATAATCTAAAAAAAGCTGGCCCTACCAAATGAAGCAAGATAGAAAACAATAACGAGAATCCAATGATAAAATAGGATATATTGGAGTATAACTTCTTTTTCTCTTCTTCTCCTTTTACTTTGAAAAAGTAAACCAAAAAATATGTATTAAGGCACAGTACGCATAGTACAGCTAAGAAAGTTTCTATTGTAGTGACATAATTGATTATCCCATATTCTTCTGGAGGTAAATTCTTAGTAAACACAGGAAACACAATAAATGTGAATAGCTTGGGGAGAATATCTCCCAAAGCATATATTCCTGTATTTTTTACAAGTCTTTGAGCGCTCGTCGACATCTTCTATCTCAAAATTATAAAAGTAATCCTTTTCTAATAGCGTCCTCTACTGTTTGTTTATTGGAGAAGTTTATATTATCATAATAAAGGACAGAAACACCTAATGCCTCATATTCAAGAGCCAACGTAGAGTCATAAGAGATAACTAAATCTACTTTAGGGAATGTTCCATCAGTTATTAATTCAAAATCATATTCTTTCTTTATAGAATCATACTTTGATGGGGGGATTGTAGGATGGTTCTTCAAGAAAACAACCAGCCCCTTATCTTGTAGGCTTTCTAATATCTTTCTTTCAGTTTCAATAAAAATGTAATAATATCCAACTATCAATACTGATTTCTTCTCAAGATTAAGGTCTGTTAATTTCAATCCATAGCCAGTATAATGGAATTTTGGATGGCAACCCAATATTGATAACAACAATGCAGTTTCTTCTGTTTTCGTAAAAACATATGCCTCTGTTATTGTATGATATTGATATGGAGGATTTAGCGTCCAGAAACCCTGTTGGCTCTTATTTAAAAAATTAGCCTCAATGTCGAATGTGTTATGTAGGATTATCTCTGTTCCGTGTTGTACCAATATCTTATTTCTATGGGGCAGTTTGTCTATCAAAACTACCAGTTGATCAAGATGATTACAAAAAATAAGATTAGTATCAGACGAAACATGTCTCAATGCTGAATTATAAAGGAACCAATTCAAGGAACCAATGACAAGAGGGACTCTATTAAGTCCTTCTTTGTACCATACATAGTAATACGTTCTTATATAGTCGACTATAGAATCTAAAATGTCGTATAAGTTCAACAGACTGAAAACGGATAGTTTACTTTCAGACGGGATACAATCATTATCTTTCCAAGGATAGAGCAACCATTTCCCCTTTTCTGTTTCCAATTCCGCTCTCTTCACAACTCGTGGCAAGGCAGGACTAACAAGTAGAAAGAGATAATCAGAGTTATAAACTATTCTCTTTGTTCTGGCGTGTGAAAGAGTCGCTTTGAAAAAGCAAAATAATACAAATAAGGGAAGAAGAAGACCAAAAAGAATTAAAAACGATTTGATTCTTTTCTCGGAGCCCCTTAGTTGTTGCGGAATATACTCTATTCCTATTATTTTTTTATAGCGGCCATTCTGTTGCAACCTATCTAACTCATTTAAGTAATATATATTACAACGAGATAGTAAATAATGTAGCCTATCTTGTTTCATACATCATATCAAGTGCTTTACCAATTCATTTGCCTTCTGATACTCCTGTGGGTTCCCAATATCTATCCATGTTCCATTAAGAGGGAAACGGATAACCTTTTTATTCTCCGCAATCAGTTTCTCAATAAGGTCTGTTGCATTGAAGAAGGTGTCAACAGGAATTTCATCTAGGGTTCTACGCTTAATTAGATAAATACCAGCATTTGCATAATAATTATAGGTTGGCTTTTCAATTAACCCTTGGATGTTGCGACCTTCCAAATCAAAAATTCCATAAGGTACAGAAACGGTGTACGGAACCGCAGCTACAGACATTTCTGCATTATGCTCTATAAAATGCAAATAAAAATCCTCATAATTGATATTCGTAAAAAGATCACTGTTCATTACCAATATCGTATCATTGTGGAACTCTTTTACAAACTTTATTGAACCTATCGTCCCCAAGAATTTTGGCTCTCGAACTGTTTGTACCTGAATACCGTTATGGGGCTGAGCATAATGCTCCTCTAACTGCTCCTTCAGATAATTAACTGTAACAGAAATGTGCTGTACTCCATATGAGATAAGCCTATCAATATTATGGTCAATTATTGCCTTCCCACCAACCGGCAATAAAGGCTTTGGAGTCTTCTCGGTCAAAGGACGCAAACGTTCTCCCTTACCTCCTGCCATTAGTACAGCATCGATTGGCAATTGGGTCTTGTTCTTCTCAAGATTGATAATGTCAACAATATGATTTTTATCATCAAGTATGGGCACAAGTTTCATATGAAGCTCTTTTTGCCGCTTCAGTTCTTGAACAAGATTCCCTTCCCCTTTGCGAATGAAATTAAAAGAGGTGTGTACTACATCTTTGACTAGACTCTCTACCGTTGCTCCTGAGATAAGAGCTCTACGAGAATCGCCATCAGTTATAGTTCCAACCATCCTTTCTTCTTCATTAACAGCGAAGAGTACCAGGGGCCCTTCTCGGAGGTCGTTAATCTGAGTTAACGCCTCCAAGAGGGTCTGGTTATGGTGAATTATATATTTTGTCTCAACCATGTTTTAACGTTCTACCTTCTTAAGAACCCACTTATCGCATTCGTTCTTTTCAAAGATATCTTTGTTATACAACTTATCAATAATTGCCCAGAATTCGCGCTCTGAGTATCCCAGGAACTCGCAGAATTCACGGACACAGCGGGGATCAAGGTTGCCATCATGCTCATCAATGAGTTTGAAGCCCTCCTCACGAGTCAACATACCATAACGAATCATGCGTGAAGCATAATCTGTTGCTGCCTGATGACCAAATTTAGGATACTTCATCCAAGCGTGTACAAGATAAGCAGGGCTATCTATCTGGTCAAACTGCTCAATGTGTTGAGTACGATTCCATTCATGCGTCAGATCATGGAATCCCCATTTCTTAGCCATTTCATAATTCTTGAAACTATTCCATGGTGTGAAATAGCTAATATAGATAGGATCCAGCTTCTCAAGCTCTTCCTTGGTAGGAGGCGCAAAGAAATTGAGATCCTTCTTGCTGATGCCGCACTGTTCAACCAACTCCTCATCAGGAATACCATTACCCACGCCATTGAAGATAATATCACGTGCTGAATAGGTTTCAATGCCATCTGCGCCACCATATTCCCAACCAACATTCTCACCGTATACAAGAAGTGGAGTATTAAACTTCACTGCCATGTGAAGAGGATAGGTATAAATGTAACGGTCTACGAAATAGGTTGGCTTACCATACTTTTCAAACGTATAGCGCATTACCTTCTTCTGAGCCTGTATATTGGGATTCATGACAATTAAGTCACAACCAAATGCTTCAGAAATATTCTTGATATTGTGCTTACCAGCTTCAGTCATGGGCATATTATCACCTGCAGAAACAAGCAGAGGATTCATATGCATCACCTCTTTCATCAGGTACACCTGGAAATGGCTGTCTTTTCCACCACTAACAGCAATCATACAGTCATAACCGTTGGGGCCATTCATTCCACGATACTTATCGCAAATAGCCTCAAACTCTTTCCATCGTGCATCCCAATCAACTTTTGCACGATGTTCATAACTACGACATGCAGAGCATACGCCCTCTTCGTCAAACTTGATGCCTGGACGAGTATCCGGCATACAGCATTTTTTGCAGTACTTCATATTAATACGGATAAAAATTATTCCCAATTATTAGCTTTAATAAAAACTTCTTTAAACGCCTCATTATTCTCAAACAGATACTTTGCAATCACCTGCATCAACTCATAATCTTCCTCTGAGTCAATATCAAGAATACCAGTATCAGCCATAACAACAGCATCACAACCAGAATTAAAGAACGTAGAATGTTCCTTATTCCTCAAAGCATCAGGAGAATATGCATAGATAGAAGCATTCATATCATAAAACACAGGTGCTTCCTGTCGTGTAGTGAAGTTGGAAGGAATGGCCTTGCAGAAGAATCCATTCTCCTCTTTCACCATATTGAAATAAGGATTTCTACGTGAAGGCGCAACACTGTAAACCACATCTACATCATTGCGCTGTTTCTTACGATCAATGGCGTTCTTCACATCCTGTACAGTGCGTAGAGGAGAAGTAATATCCAAATCCACCACCATATCAAACTTACGGGCAAAAGCTTCTTCTGCTTTATTCAGACTATCCAAGATGACAGCCACCTTGGGTACCTTGTCACCAGCTAGACTATCTTCACGGTGAATAATGGTTACAGGCACATCTTTCACACGACGAACCAAATCTTTTAACGGTTCGCTATCCGTATTCAACACTATCTTGATGTCATCCTCGCCTGCATATTTGTCCATATATAAGGCAATGTTCGCCATAGAATACCAAACCAGTGGTACATCCAAGAAGTCGCGAGCATTCTTGCCCTTTACTCCCTTGGAACCGGCACGTCCACATAATGTAAAAAGAATGTTCATATCACTATTCTCCTTTTGCTATTTTCAGCACTTGGTAAGCATGTTCCGGAGTGCTGTCGTTTATTGTTTTATTATTAATTATTTCAAAAAAATGCTCAATCTCTGCCATCTGGAAGGCATTACGCTCACTTTCCATCTTGACTACCTTACCACTCTTTAAATAGTTCACCGTTCCGGCAATCAAATCACAATGAATGGTGTCATCTGCAGTAAAGAGATCTAGTGTGCGTTGCGTTTGACGGCCAAAGTAATCCAAATGGAGTTCAAAGGTAGTCTTATCATTCTTGCCAATATAGATAGCAAGGTCATCACTGTCAATCACCAGATTAGATACCTTATTAATCATTGAATGGTACTCAATTGGCATACCAAACAGCCAAGTCAAGTAATCCCATTCATGTATAAGATCAATGCTTACTCCCCCACCCATATTCTTATGAGCACTGTAGGTCTTGCGGTAGTCCTGACCTGGTCTCCAATCGGGTAGATAGCTGGAAGACATAGCACGTGCACAAATTACTTCTACAGGATTCACGTTTTGCTTCACATATTGCAACACCGCATTGTAATGCAAGGGACAAGCAACATATGAAGGTATGTTCTTGATGGTCTCAAAGATATTCTCATCTACTGTTGTGCTATCAAATACAGGCTTCTCAATGAAGAAAGACTTGGTATGAGCCGCAAAACGTTCAACCGTCTGATAGTGCATAGAGGTAGGATTGGTCACGAATACAACATCATACATGCGTTCAGCTGGGAGTTCATCAGCATACAGATAGGTGTTGTTTACCAAAGGCTGCAATTCGTCTGCCAACGACCTTCCTAATGAACTGCGATACAAATCTACCGTACAACTATCCCCCTGTGATGCCAAATAGGTATGCACATTTTTTAGGTGACGTGTGGCAATGGAACCCAGTCCTATAAATGCAATCTTATAGCTTCTCATTATGCCTCAATCTGGTCAATGACTTTCAGTAGCTCATAGTCTTTCTCAAAAGTCCATGCAGGCACTGCTTTGGGGTCTGTAATCTGAGCAAGGAATGCGTTCAGCTCCTCACGGTAAGGATTCTCCGTGATAAAAGCAGCATAACCCTCTACGTGTTCAGAAGCATCCTCAAATTGAATCGTTTTCATTTCCTTTTTCTCAATGTCATATTCCTGCAAGGAGTCTGCAGTTCCGTTCCATGACATTTGGAAGGTCTCACCATATACATCTATATGGCGGATAGACTTGCGTGTTACCACATCAACTGCAAGTACGCCCTTATTACCATTCTCGTGTTCAATGGTAATCAGGTAATTGTCATTGTAATTGATATTGAGCTGAGTATTCTTACTCTTAACAGCACTTACACTCTTGATGGGCCCAAATGCCGTTACAATCCAAGGCAAATCAATGGCCATAATCTCACGGCAGCCATTGGTTCTAGGGTTACCAATGAAATAATTGTTGTAGCTCTCCCAAGGATGCCAGTCGGGCAGGTACTGACCAATGTGATATATATAGTTTAAAGGACATGTTGCCTTGTTGGCTTTCTCAATGATGGTCTGTGTCTCTTTTCTATACAGGAATGTAGAGGAGAGGAACAGCACTTTGCCCTTTTCTTTGGCTAAAGCCATATTCTCTGCATAACCATCTGCTACCAGATTTATTTCTGTGAACACATGGAGGTTATTCTGTAAGCATTCCTTAATAATGGCTGCATGAGAAAGAGGTGATGTACTGATCACAGCTGCATCAGGATGTTCAGCAGCAACAGCTTCAGCAATACTGGCATAGCATTTCAGTCCAAACTTCTCCTTAACTTCTGCACAACGGCTCTCCTGGCTATCAATACCAAAGAGCTGAATATCTTTATGCTCACTTAGCAAGCGTATTCTACGTTTGCCCATTGAGCCAAGTCCAATCACTATAATTTTCATAAATCGTAGAAATGTTTCTGTATCAAATTCTCCAAAGGATAGGTCTTGATGACATTCAAGATGGCATCACACGTACCTTCTTTATAATAGGGGTTGTCAATTGACTTATTGCCATAAGCATCAACCATCTTCATGCCCTCCTTTATCTCTTCTGTGGAATAACCACAATGAATCACGCTATCAGCAGCAATGCGACCCTTCTGGCGGTCACCAATATCAAGAGTAGGTATTCCGAAACTGGGGACTTCAATAATACCGCTGGAACTATTACCAATCACAGCCGTCATATACTTCAATGCTGAGAAATAACGTCTCTGACCTAATGAAGGGATGAACATACATCTTCCCTGATTCCTATCTACATACTCCTGTATGCGCTTGATAATAATCTGTGAATTGGTATCAGAATTACTATAGGTAAAGATGATATGATAGTCGTTGTATTCATTCAATGCCTCCAACAGGTTCAGTACCTGGGTTTCAGAAGACATGTTGCTGAGAGTAACTGGATGATAGGTGCAGAGGAAACACTTGTCAGTTAAACAGAAGTTCAGGCTCTGCTCTATCTCCTCCTTGCTCATAAAGTCATTTTTCATCACATTCTCTACACCAAGCGCACCCACATTGAACACTCGTTCCGGTTGTTCCCCCAACTGAATTACTCTCTTACGGTAAGCCTCAGTGGATGTGAAATGTAAGTGGCTCATCTTGGTGATAGCGTGACGGATAGCATCATCAAAGGCTCCTTCCGTAATTTCGCCACCATGCAAATGGGCAATAGGTATCTTATAGATAAGTGCAGTAGATGCTACAGCAAGCATTTCATAACGGTCACCAAGTATCAACAAAAGGTCTGGCTGCAAAGCATCAAAAGCATCTGCAAAACCAGCAACTCCCCTGCTGATTGACTTAGCTGTGGTGTTGGCATTATCCGGAGCCTCATCATCAGCCATATAAACCTTGTAGTCAATGGTGAAGCCATCACGCTCTATCTCCTTGTAGGTCTCGCCCTGTAGTTTAGAGAGATGCTGGTTAGTGGCAATAATCTGCAACTGCAATTCCGGATCATCCTTGATGGCTTTCATCAAGCCTCTTAGAATGCCATATTCAGCACGACTACCAGTTACTACACAAATCTTTCTCATAGCTCAATCAACTCTTCTTCTGTGAAATCACGTACAGCTTTGGTTCCGATCACCTCTTCCCAGCGCATAGGTGAAATACCAGTACCTGGACGTTTAACAGTCAGATTCTTCTCAGTAAGCAATTCACCTTTCTTGATATCACAAGCTGCAACAATGCTCTTACGGGCAATGGCAATATTCTTGCGTTCACTTTCGCTCACGTGTTTGGTCCCGTCTCCACAAACAGCCTTTTCAATATTGCGGATAGCACTTACCATTGCCTTCAACTCATCAGGTTCAAGACTAGCTTTATGGTCGGGGCCTTCCATCTTGCGGTCAAGGGTGAAATGCTTCTCAATCACTGTTGCGCCCAAGGCAACAGCAGCAATGGGAACTTCAATACCTTTGGTGTGGTCACTATAACCGACCTCTACACCAAACTCCTTACAGAGTGCATCCATAGCTTTGAGATTCACATCCTCAAAAGGTGTAGGATATTCGGTATTGCAATGAAGCAGTATTAGATTCTCCTTTGAAAGACCATTCTTATAAAGGGCCTCTACAGCAGCACGTACATCTACCATATCGCACATACCAGTACTCAAGATGGTCTTCTCATTGTAGGCTGCTACCCGCTTCAAGAATGGATAGTTGGTCACTTCGCCAGAAGGAATCTTCCACAATCCCAAATCCAACGAATGCAAATACTCAATGCTGTCAAAGTCAAAGGCTGTGGAAAAGAATTTAATACCTTTCTCTTTGCAATAAGCTATTAGCACTTCGTGATTCTCTGGTGATAGTTCCAGTTTCTTAAGCATCTGGTACTGACTGGCACCTTCTTTTCCAATGTTCTTCTGTTGGTATTCAGCCTGCTTTGCAGCCTTGGTGACAAGTTTAGAAGCCTTGAATGTTTGGAACTTGATATAGTCCACACCAGCTTCAACTGCCTTATCAACCAGTTGTTTGGCCAACTCAATGGAACCATTATGGTTCACGCCAGCTTCCGCTATGATGATTGTATGTTTGCTCATTTTGCTTTAACTTTCAGTATGGCAGGATTGCCAGAATAGATACCTTTTTCTGTAATGCTTTTACGTACAAAAGAACCAGCGCCTACGATAATGTCATCTCCCACAGAAATGCAGTTGGCAAGTACTGACTGGCTACCAATAAAGCAACGCTCCCCCACCTTGCATTCTCCATTGACCATAGTACCTGTTGAAATGTGACATTGATCACCTATCACGGCATCGTGTTCAATGTTGGTGGCAGTGTTCAGAATTACGTTTTTACCTACTTTGGCTCCGGCATTAACAAATGCTTGGTGGAGCACTACTGTACCTTCACCTATTTCAGCATATTTTGAAACATATGCTGTAGATGCAATCACGGTTGCCAATTTGCCGCCTGCTTCTTTAATCTTGTTGTATAGTTTGATGCGGATAGCCGGATTCTTGATGAAGCCTACGGTAATGACAAATTCTGCTTTATCTACATAAGCAGGTATGTCATCATCCGTACCTATAACCTTGGTAGAGAGGATTTCTTTTCCTACTTCCTCAGGCATATCCAGCACACCAAGAATGCTGTAACCAGCACTCTCTGCTGCTTCCAATACGGACTTGCAGTGTCCGCCACCACCAACAAATACAAGTTTCTTTACCACGTTAATATGCCTTTTCTAAACCAGTATATAACACCTCCGAAGAAAATACTTAGAGCAAACACCAGTATTGCCCATATTGAAAACCCAAGAAGCCCCTTTATTAAAACTGAAAAATAAGCAAAGGGAAGACATACTAATACTGCCATTTGTGACAGAAATAACTCGTATGAACGAGCAGCAGTCCATTTTACGGCCTTTTCTACTAATTGGTTTTCTTTCACACTATTCCATATTAGATGTAATCCGTATGTCAGTAATATAGGAAGATAAAAGTAACATATCCATCTATGGGTTTTCCATCCAGTATTGTAAAAGAATGGTTCAAGATTGTATTTTGTAAACACGAAAAACAGAACTGCTATGATACTCAATATAGATAACACAGTATTTCTCCAATTTAGTTCAACGCCATTTACTATCCAGACCATACCCAAAGGAAACAAAAACAAGTATCTAAAACATAATAGCCTATACAACCAATCTGGAAGGTTTATGATAGAGAACAATAATTCAAATCCAACGCTTATAACCAGAAATACTAAAAAGGCTTGTTTTAAAGATAACTTCTTAAACTGCGGCCATAGAACAACTAGCAAAACTGCTATCTGAAGGTAAATCCAAATGTAATACGAACCTGGCCCGAACCCGCCACTGATTAATAAACCTGTCCAAGAAATACCCCCCCCCGTTAAGGCTTTAAATCCCACAATAATAGCTTGTACAGCTATAAAAGGCAAACAGATCCGCTTCAACAGACTCGACCAATTTAACTTAGGCCTTACTTCCTTTTTTAATGCATGAAATACCTGTATCAAGACAAACATCGGCACCTGCATATCTCCCCAAATCTCAAACAAAATATATTTGTAGAAGTGTGCGGGAAGTATGTGTGCAATCACGACACAAATAATGCTATAGGCTTTCAAGAAGTCTATAAAAGGGTCGTAACCAGTCTTATTGAATGTCAGAGCCTTAGCAGTCATACATTATAAGTCTGATACTCGAACGGAACTCGGAATGTTAACCACTCTATCAGCAAACCAGATAGTGTTCTTCAATCCGTCATTCTCACATTTCTCAAACATTGGCAAGCGGTTCATCAGCTCCCAGATAGGACGTGTCATCACGCCATTGTCATTAGTTTGGGTAAGGAAATTAATCTGCTCTTCCTTGTTGGGAAGAATAACCACATTTAGCCAGTAATTGGAGAAGGTGTCAGGAGAATCCACGAAGAACTCAATATCCGGCACGTTCTTGAAATAGGCTTCATACTCAGCTGCCACCTTACGCTTGCTGGCAACGTACTCATCCAGATGCTCTAACTGTGCACAACCAAGAGCCGCATTGATGTTAGGCATACGGTAATTGAAACCAATATGGTCGTGACGGAACTCCCAACGGTGAGGAATCTTCGCCTGTGTAGTGATATGCTTAGCGTATGCACCCAGTTCTTCATCATTGAAGAGCAGCATACCGCCACCACCGGTAGTGATGGTCTTGTTTCCATTGAATGATAATGCGCCTATCTTACCAAAGAGGCCGGTATGTATGCCTTTATATTTTGATCCAATACTTTCTGCTGCATCCTCTACCAACTCAATATGCCACTCCTTACAGATGGCAGCAATCTCCTCAATGCGTACAGGATGACCGAAGGTGTGCATAGGTACGCAAGCCTTGATTCTGCGGCCAGTGTTCTTGTTGTAGCATGCAAGTTCGTCCTCTTCATAAGCAAAGTCATAACTCTTATCAAGTTTTCCAATGCGGTTATTTTTACGAACCTCTGCATTCTTCTGGAGCCATTCCTTCAGAGCATCGGGTGACAGTCCCATTGTGGAACGGTCAACGTCCAAGAATACGGGATAGGCTCCTATATAGCTCAATGCATTTTCAGTGGCAATGAATGTCAAAGCTTGTGTCAGTACTTCATCATCACGCTTTACTCCAACAAGCAGCAATGCCATATGAAGGGCGTTGGTTCCACTCACACAAACCACGGCACGTTTAGCACCTGTATAGGCAGCCATATCATTCTCAAAGCGGTCAACGAACTTACCTACGGAACTGACGAATGTGGTATCAATACACTCGTTCAAATACTTCTTTTCGTTACCAATAAAAACAGGAACAGCCAGTGGAGTAAACTCTTGGTTGCCATATACGGACTTGATAAAGTCTATTGTCTTTTTATAATCAGCCATGATTACTATAATAGTTTAATCTTAATCACATTTTCTGGTCAAGGTTCTTTCCCTTTTCCTCGTGTTCAAAGTTGGGAATGAACTCCTTGATAGCCTCTACCACCTGAGCCTTGGTAAAGTCCTCCTTGGCAAAGATTCCTTCCAGCTTATCAAAGAAGTCATTTACCTCATCCATCTCGTGGCGAGTGGTCTGTTCTACAACACCCAGAGCTTGGAATCTCTGCATATCAATCTTCTCACCTGGCACATAGAACTCTTCGTAAGCCTTTTCTCCAGTGGTATCACTCTTGAAGTACACCGTTGGGTACTTCGGGAGTTGAGAGTTGAGAGTTGACTTTCCCGTTGGCCGTCGACCTTCGGTTGAGAGTTGAGAGTTAGTTAAATCAAGTTGAGAGGCTTTGAGTATTGCCTCCTTATCAGAAGAGCAGGGATCTTTCTCGAAGCCGTTGGCTTTCACGAAGCCATCACAGATTTCAGAGAACGTGAGCATCTGGTCTTCACCCAACTTCGGGAAGAACACTTCGCCACCATTGCCCAAAATGCAGGCCAACATACAAATTTGACCAGACTCTTCAGGACTGACAAAGTAACGCTTCACATCAGAAGGTGCCACCAGCGGCTGCTTCTTCTGCAAACGGTGTATCCAACCATCAGGCAAAGAACCATTACTGAAAGCCACATTTGCAAAACGAGCAGTCGTCACCTTGAAGTACTTGTTATATGCCATCACCAAGTCTTCCATGATGCGCTTGCTGGCGCCCATGATGTTCACAGGGTTCGCTGCCTTATCTGTACTTACACAGAAGAAATGCTTAGGCGGATAGACTTTCAGCAAATCCATCAGCTTCTTGGCTTTTATATCATTGTTCTCTATCAACGCCTGCACACTATAACGATCTTTCTCTGAACGGACGTGTTTGTGGGCAGAGAAGTTAGCCACAATATCAAAACCTTTCTCCTCACGGAAAATGCGCTCAAAAATAGGGTCAGCAAAGTTCAGTGTATAGCAACGGAACTCATCAGGGACGTACAGGCCGTTTGTGCTTCTGACATCACGCACTAGTTCTGCTAAACCATTCTCGTTCAGGTCAACCACCACAATGCTCATAGGCTCAAACCTAAGAACAGCCTTGATGAAACTGGAACCAATAGAACCCGCACCACCTATAACACATACCTTCTTACCTTTTATCTCGCGTGTCAGAGTCTCAGCATTTGCCTTAATATCTGGCTCAAACATGCTACTCGGACGGAAGGTTACACTATCTGAAATAAACTTATCTAAGTTGAACATAATTATACCTTCTCAAAAAACGTATCAGGTTTATTGGGATTAAATATCTCGTTGCAGTACATTACAGTAACCAAGTCCTCGGTATCGCTCAGATTGATGATATTATGCGTATAGCCGGGGAGCATATGGACGGCTTGAACATGTTCGCCAGAAATTTCCCACTCCAGCACTTTCCCTTTGGGATCATTCAGGTTGCGCTGCTGGATGAGGCCGTGGCCTTTCACCACAATGAACTGCTCAAACTTGGTGTTGTGCCAGTGTTGGCCTTTGGTAATTCCAGGTTTGCTGATGTTAATACTCACCTGACCTGCATTGAGGGTGTGTACCAGCTCTGTGAAGCTGCCACGATCATCCACATTCATCTTGAGGTCAAAAGCGGTTTTCTCATATGGCAGATAGCTCAGGTAAGTACTATACAGTTTCTTAGCAAAACTGTCTGCAGGTATCTCTGGTATCATCAAAGTCTTAGGCTGCTCTACAAAACTCTTGAGGAGTTCTACGATTTCGCCCAATGTCACCTTATGAGTGATGGGGCAATAACGGTATTTTCCAAGTGGGCCATCAATAACCTCTAAACCTTCAAACTCACACTTGTGGGCTTTGCCCTGCAAGAGTGCTATCATCTCGTCCACGAGATCGTCAATATACAGCAATTCCAGTTCTACACTGGGGTCATTGACTGTATAAGGCAGGTCATTAGCAAATGCATTGCAGAAGGTGGCCACAGCACTGTTGTAGTTGGGACGGCACCACTTGCCAAACAGATTTGGGAAGCGATACACGTGTACTTCTGCACCAGTCTCTTTGCCGTACTCCAAGAATAAGTCTTCACCTGCTTTCTTACTACGGCCATATTCGCTGTTACCAAAACGACCAGTGAGAGAAGCCTGCTGGCTGCTGGAGAGCATCACAGGGCAAGTGTTCTTGTGCTTCTTCAGCGTGTCAAGCAGAATCGATGCGAACCCAAAGTTGCCCTGCATAAACTCTTCATGATTCTGTGGGCGGTTCACACCAGCCAGATTGAACACGAAACCTGCATCCTCACACCAAGCATTCAACTCTTCGGGTGTAGAATCCAGATCGTATTCATAAACGGCTTCAATGTTCAAACCTGGGTGGGTCTTGTCTTTACCAGCCTGTATGTTCTTCAGTGCCCAACAGAGGTTTTTACCAACAAACCCTTTGGCACCCGTAACTAATATTCGCATGTCAATTTGTTAATTTGTTAAATGTTAAATCAAATCTCCTTGCGCCAAACCATTTTGTTAACAACACCAACATAGCTCTGGATGATGCGAACCACCTTGGTGGAAACGTTTTCATCTACATAGTCAGGAACAGGAATACCAGGCTTAGCATCCTTTATAAGCTCTACTGCCACATCAACACTCTGGAGCAAGCCCTTGGTGTCAATGCCACTCAGCACGAAGCAGCCCTTATCCAATGCCTCAGGGCGTTCGGTACTAGTACGGATGCATACAGCAGGGAAAGGATGTCCCTGACTGGTGAAGAAGCTGCTTTCCTCCGGCAGCGTACCAGAATCTGATACCACTGCAAAGGCATTCATCTGCAAGCAGTTGTAGTCGTGGAAGCCCAGAGGCTCATGCTGAATCACACGCTTATCCAACTGAAATTCTGAAGCCTCAAGACGCTTTCTCGAACGAGGATGGCAGCTATAAAGGATTGGCATATCGTACTTCTCTGCCATCTTATTAATCGCATTGAAAAGCGAAAGGAAGTTCTTCTCCGTATCAATGTTCTCCTCACGGTGTGCGCTCAGCAGAATGTACTTACCCTTCTCCAGTCCCAGGCGCTTGTGAATATCACTGGCTTCAATCTCAGCCAAGTTATTATGTAGCACCTCTGCCATAGGTGAACCTGTAACGTATGTGCGTTCTTTAGGCAGTCCAGTGTCAGCCAGATACCTGCGAGCGTGCTCGCTATATGCCATATTCACATCACTAATAATGTCCACAATTCTGCGGTTGGTCTCCTCGGGCAGGCACTCGTCCTTGCACCTGTTGCCAGCCTCCATATGGAAGATAGGGATATGCAAACGCTTGGCGCCAATCACGCTAAGGCAGCTGTTGGTATCACCCAGCACCAGAACGGCATCCGGCTTCACCTCTACCATCAGCTGATAGCTCTTGGCAATGATGTTACCCATTGTCTCGCCCAGGTCGTTGCCCACGGCTTCCATATACACATCAGGGGCAGCCAACTTCAAGTCCTTGAAGAACACACCATTCAAGTTGTAGTCATAGTTCTGACCGGTATGTGCCAGCAATGTATCAAAATACTTGCGGCACTCGTTAATCACTGCAGCAAGGCGGATAATCTCCGGCCTTGTGCCAACAATGATGAGGAGCTTAAGCTTTCCGTTATCTTTAAATGCTGCCATAGTTATACGAGATTAGGAATACCGTTAAGTTCGTTTTGGATGTATGTCAAGGAAGCTATCTTTTCTTTAGTCTCTTCCAGATTCAGACGCTTTGTATTGTTACTATTGAACTCCTCAATAGTAGCACGCTTGACATCACCATCTTTGAAATACTTGTCGTAATTCAGGTCTCGGTTGTCTGCAGGAACTGCATAGAAGTTACCCATGTCAATAGCCTTGGCAGCCTCTTCCTTGGTGAGCAAGGTCTCATACATCTTCTCACCATGGCGGATACCAATCACACGGATTTCAGGTTCATTGGGTGCCTGATGCTTGAAGAGTTCGACAACAGCCTCTGCCTGAGTCTGGATGGTGCAAGCAGGGGCCTTCTGTACCAGGATGTCACCATTCTTACCATTCTCGAAGGCAAACAGTACGAGGTCAACAGCTTCTTCAAGCGACATAATGAAACGAGTCATAGAAGGCTCAGTGATGGTGATAGGGTTGCCCTTGCGAATCTGGTCAATCCAGAGAGGAATAACGCTTCCACGGCTGCACATTACGTTACCATAACGCGTGCAGCAGATCTTGGTGTCACCACTCAGACGGCTCTTGGCCACAGCAATCTTCTCCTCAATAGCCTTGGTGATACCCATCGCATTGATAGGATAAGCGGCCTTGTCGGTGGAGAGGCAGATCACGCACTTCACACCGGCATCAATAGCGGCATCAAGCGTGTTGTCCGTACCAATCACATTTGTCTTCACGGCTTCCATAGGGAAGAACTCACAACTGGGTACCTGTTTCAGGGCAGCTGCATGGAACACATAATCTACACCCTTCATTGCATACTTCAGTGTGCTCTTGTTACGAACATCACCAATGTAGAACTTAATCTTGTTGGCTACTTCCGGCATACGAGCCTGGAAGTCGTGACGCATATCGTCCTGCTTCTTCTCATCACGGGAGAAGATGCGAATCTCGCCAATATCGGTTCTGAGGAACCTGTTCAACACTGCATTACCAAAACTACCTGTACCTCCAGTAATGAGGAGGACTTTGTCCTTAAATACTGACATAATATATGTTTTTTATTATTAATTTCAATTATGTGTATTAAATGCACATTTCTTTTCTTTTCCAATTCTTTCTTCTTTACAGCCGCATTTTGGAGATATTCTTCTATATGCGCACGATCTTCCTTAAGCGACTGTAATGCTGATTATATTCTATCTAGCCCATTTTCGTAAACTAATCGTTTGTTCTGGCAGGCAGTATTGAACTGCGAACATTTGTTCCACCTGTGCTGCCAGAGGCCTTTGTTACTTAGAGAAGGTTATCCTTCTCGA
>OCTW011587142.1_pt1 | contig 30418 bp, 25 predicted proteins | sample 1539671 | NCBI WGS metagenome assembly OCTW01 (sample SAMN02144230, study PRJEB22623) | gut metagenome | biome: sheep rumen | host: Ovis aries | place: New Zealand | reverse complement strand
CTGAACTCTTGCACATTTCTGTGCCGCAGCCCTGACAGTTTCCAGAGATGCATAATAAGCATTATGCTCATCCTCATAATCAGAGAAATCTGCCCCGAGATGCTCAACATAGAATCTTGCCTGTTCAACCGTATTATATCTTCTTTTCAGATCTTCAAGACGGGTCCGCTTTTTAACAATCACTATCTTATTCATTCCTCTTGTCATAACCATCACCCAAAAACAATATTAAATAACTGTGTTATAAGATTACTTACCAACTATAGTTTCAAGAAGATCAGGAGTCATATTTAGCGTCCCTATCTTTCCGGCATTTTCACCCATCTCCATGAAAGCCTTGGCCATGATAGTTCCGGGTTCCATCTTAGTAAGAGCAAGTGCTTCAATAAGAGCAACATCTACATTTTCATAAGCCTTCATAACTCTTTCTATTGCATAAGCCTCTATATCAGCCTTCTTCATGTCATTTTCAGCTTTCAGCTCAACAAGTTCTTTTTCCTTATCTGCCATCTTAATCTCCGTATTAAGCTCATTCTCTTTGATAAGTCTTTCCTGATCGATAGCTGCATTACGCCTCATGTATATTGCATCGTCCTGTTCCTTCAGAATTTCCTCTCTTGCAACTGCTTCCAATGCCTTCTTTGTCTCAGGCTTAGGCATTATACCGAGTATGTTCACTGAAAGTATTTTAATACCAAGATTCTGAATCACCCCGTCTGTTTGAAGTCCTTCAGAAATAATAGCAGACATTTCATCAGAGATTCTTATAATATCTCTTATTTTTCTCGAACCAACTTCCCGTATTACAATGGCTTTGATTACGTTATTAATTCTCTTTGTTAACAGTTCCATGACAGCTGTTTTCTTTAATTCATAATTTCTGCTGTATCCAAAATCAAATGCATCTGCTGCCTTTGTATAGTCATTTATCATATAAGTAAGAACGCCCTGTACAAAAACACTCTGAAAATCAGCAGTAATCACGTCCTCAAAACCAAACGTACCATCGTATGCTATAGTCGGAACCACCTGAATATTAGTATGCATATTATCGCAAAGTACTGTAAGTCCTTTACCTTCTTTGATAACTCTTCCATTCTTTACAAGAATAATGTATTCACTTGTTTGAAACTTTTTATAAATAACAGCCATACTCATAACCTCCTTTGTTAGTATTTCTTTACTACTATCTGTATAATAGTATACTTTTGCTACTATGTCAAGTAGGTTAATAATTGAAATATTCCTCTTACTTGAATTCTACTCCCGACATTTTTATAATAAATATATGGAGTTAATCTATTACTAGTATCATTTATTCAAACAAGGATTAAACATTATGCAGAATACTATTGATGATTTTTGGATTTCTATATATGAATCCGCACAGAATAGCCGCACGACATTTTCGGATGCGCTTCTGATGATAGTAATATTCACTTTTGTTTCGATGATTGTTATTGAAATATCTGAGAGAATCACAAAAAGGATAATATTGCAGAAGGATTGTGGCGAGCAGGTTGAAAATGGAGCGAGACTTGTTTTTTCTATGGTAAGGTATATCATACTGCTCTCTGCCATCTATCTCGTTGCCAGAGCAGTAATCGAGAAACTTACCCACATTAAAAATGTACGTGTTCACGATATGATAATGCTTCTTCATTCGGACACTGTAACCTATTTTTCATATGCCGTTAAAATACTTATAGCATTAGCTATATTTGTTCTGTTTAACACAGCTCAGAATATTGTTTTTAAGATATTCAAACGCTGGCTGAATAAAACTAACATAAATGAAACATTCAGTAAAGTTATACTTAATATTGTCAGATTCGCCCCACTTATATTCATTATTACTTCAACTATACTCCAGTTCATTTATACTAAAGGAAATAACACCTTAGCTCTGGTTTTGTATTCTCTTGTAGCCGTAGCTATAGCAGTTCCGAAGAAAGAAATTGAAGAACTTCTCAGGAGCAGTAATGAAACTTTGAAGCTTGCAATCACTATTGCAGGATGGGTTGCAACTGCAGCTATACTTACAGGAATAGGCTGGGGAATATATGCCGGTATAGATCATTTCCTTAATTCAGGAGGAACTGAAATCGCTTTAATTGCAGATCTCTCCGAAGAAGAAATAGAAGTAGCCTTAAATACGATATTTGAAGACGATTCTGTGTATAATACTGCTTCAGCAGGAGATAATTCCGGATTCTCACTCAGAACGGATGGTGAAATGAGTATTGTTTATATGAACAACCGTAAGGTTGGTGTTAACATTACAGGACGTGAATACAAATTATACGGTGTATCTATAAATCAGCCTGAAATATCAGCTGTTAATCATATGTATTTTCCATATGATTATACTTTAGAAGCAACAACCGATCTTCAAAATGGAATTTCAAGATCGCACTTCTACTGTAATCCTGACAATAACACCTGTCTTGTCCTTACCGTTAATATTTATTCAAATAAAGTATTCAGTATTACTTATTATTCAGATTTCAGTGCCGTAAAGAATTCACTTGGATTAGACCAATAAAAAAAGAAGCGCAGCTTTTAGCGCTTCTCTAAAACTATAATGCAATTTGATTCGGGATAAGCAACTTCATTTCCGTCTTTATCCAAAAGAGTCAGATACTGTTCAAGATTTGCGGGATAACCCGGTTCCAGAAACTCTCTGGCTGTAATGATACCGGCCCCGAGAGATTCCAGATAATCCACATATTCCTTTAGTGTAAAGTATCCAAACTGTTCCTGTACCTCATGAGGATAGCTTTCATTACCCCAGGTAAACGTATACATGAATTCTCTGATGAAATTGATATCTCCCACTACTTCAAGGTTTTCTTCATCAATACTGATGACCTTCATTTCATCCGGTATATCTTTCAGTCCTTTAAAATCCTTCTGATAATTACGGAAGAAATCAAGACCTCTTAAATCCCTGAATATTATACGTCTTATCTCATTGCTTTCAGTTTTAATCCCGTCCCTAATAATGATTCTACCGCCTGTATTCAGACTGTCATAGGCATACTTAAGAGCCTTTTTTACGCTTTCAATATCAAAACGACCGTTCTCCCCTTCGGTATATGAAAATACTTCATGTAAAATGGAAGAAAATATGATACTGTCCACCTTCTCGTCAAAAGCCGACTCAGCAAAATTCTGTTTTTTTACGGTCCATTTATGGCCTTCCTTACTCTTCTTCTGTTCAAGAGTCTCTATGACATTCTGAGAAATATCAGTGCCTATTATCTCTTTATCAGGATATCTCGCTTCCAGCCTGTCCAGAAGTATTCCACCACCTGAACCCACATCAACAATCTTCTTTCCCACAGCGTATTCTATGATACTGTCCTTTGTACTTCCTGCAACATTATTCATCGTGGAGAGATATTTAGCCTCATTATTCAGTCTGTCAAATGCATCCTTCCTGAAACCAAACATGTCATACAGAACAACTATGCTTTTTTCAAATGTAAGAAGGCCGGAACGTTCAGCTTCAACGCAGAAATCAATTAGTTTCTCACAGACCTTTGAGAATCTGAAATCAACATATGCAGTCCTGTTCTGAATCTTAATATCAATCTGAACATTCTGAACTGATGAATCCAGAAGATATTTCTCTATGATTCTCTTTTTATAAACATTTACATGTTTCTTATTCTCATAATCATAATATAGAGAATCGGCAAGCGGTTTAAAATTAATGTGAGATATATCGGATTTCTTAAAACATTTCGAATCAAAATCCTGAAGTATCAGATCAAAAACCTTTCTGATCTGTCCCATATCAAAATCAGATAAAGCTGATGTAAAATACCATAACTCATATTCAGGGAATATCCTGTTTTCAAAGAAATCAGATGAATCATCAAAAATCTCAATCTCTTTCGGGCAAAGCTTTTCAAGTCTGTACTTTGCAGAGAACTCAGACAGATCACCACTTAAAATTCTGTGGATCAATGTCTTAACATCCGTTTCAACAGCCTTCCATATATCCAAAGAAACCGCTTTGATGATACATTCATTCAGAGCAATCAATAATGATTCAAAGGAAGATATACTATCATTTCCATTGAGCTTTTCATTTAAAATATCAAACAGCTCTTTGTTATGACTTACAGGTACCTCACCTCTTATACACTGTCCTATAAGCCCGTGTGTTTTGATGAGTGTATAAATAAGCTCCGTATCTCCTGACTTAAGTCCTTTATCCGAAATATAATCCATATATATTTCAGCCGAAGCTAAATTATGGATATCAAGGGGATAACCCTTTGATATCCATTCATTTCTTTCCTTAGCAAGGCCGCCTTTGGCAACCTCAGACCATTTCAGGACCTCATTTATTATAAATGTACTGTGTGCATCCAGTTCCATATCATCAAGTATATCAAGAGTCCTCATAACATATTCGATGAGTTCTCTTCCGGAAATACTGTTGATACTGGTCACACGTTCTGCATTTACATATATATTGTCAGTATCTGTAAGATATCTGAGCCAGCGGAAGTCCTTAAATTCGTCTCTTATATTATTATCTTTGTCAAAATAAATATCGAAATTTCCCATATGAATCCCAACATTCACTAAACGTTTTTACGAATATATAAACGGCTCGGTCTATGAGCATCACCTGATGTAAATGACTCTGTAGCTTCTATCATCGGTGCAACTTTCTTTCGGAAATTAGCTTTATATAGATTCTTCCCGAGAAGAATCTCATATACCTTCTGAAGCTCAGGTAATGTAAACTTTTCATCTACAAGATGAAATGCAATATCAGTGTACTCAACTTTGTTAGCAAGCCGCCATCTGGCATACTCAACTATTTTCTTATGATCAAATGCCAGCTTAATCTTTGATGAGATTATATCTTCAACATCTATAAGTTCTGCGCTTCTGGTTCTTTCACCGGCTTTAAACTTAAGCATTTCAACAGGAACAAGAGCCATATAGGAAACTGATATAATCCTCATTCTCGGATCTCTGTTTACCTCTCCAAAGGTATATAATTGTTCGAAGTATATATCCTTAAGGCCTGTCTCCTCTTTTATACCACGGGTTGCGGCCTTATCGAGAGTCTCATCTATTCCGACAAATACTCCCGGAAGAGCATACATACCTTTATATGGTTCCTCATCCCTACTGATAACAAGAAGTTTCAGGCGACCATCTTCAATGGTAAATGTAAGGAGATCTACCGCAACAGACATTTTTTCATAAATGGACGAATCGTAGTTTTCCATTTATCTTCTCCATAAATCACTATAAAAAGTACTTCTAGTTCTTAAAGCTGTGTACAGGTGCAGGAATTCTTCCTCCCCTGTTTATAAATGTATCGCATGAGTATGGATTAACCTTCATGATCGGAGCACTTCCGAGAAGTCCGCCGAACATAACCTCATCTCCTACATCCTTTCCTACAACAGGTATAACACGAACTGCAGTAGTTTTCTGATTGATCATTCCGATAGCCATCTCGTCTGCAATGATACCTGATATGGTAGTTGCCTTTGTGTCACCAGGAATAGCAATCATGTCAAGTCCAACAGAACATACACAGGTCATAGCTTCAAGCTTCTCTATACTGAGCGCATCAGCCTTCACTGCATCTATCATTCCCTGATCCTCGCTGACAGGTATAAATGCACCTGAAAGACCACCAACATATGAAGAAGCCATGATACCGCCCTTCTTTACCTGATCATTAAGAAGTGCAAGAGCCGCTGTAGTACCCGGTGCACCTGCATATTCAAGACCAATCTCACAAAGAATATCAGCAACTGAATCACCAACTGCAGGAGTCGGAGCAAGCGACAGATCCACTATACCAAACGGAATACCAAGCCTCTTGGAAGCTTCTTTAGCAACAAGCTGTCCAACTCTTGTGATCTTGAAAGCAGTCTTTTTGATAGTCTCACAGAGAACTTCAAAAGACTCATTCTCCATTCCTGTAAGAACAGCCTTAACAACACCCGGGCCGCTGACGCCGACATTAATTACTCTGTCGCCTTCAGTTACACCATGGAAAGCGCCTGCCATAAATGGATTATCATCAGGAGCATTACAGAATACAACAAACTTGGCACAACCTATAGAATCGTGCTCTTTTGTGAGTTCAGCAGTTTCCTTAATCTTCTCACCTATAAGCTTAACAGCATCCATATCAATACCGGTCTTTGTAGAACCGCAGTTCACAGAACTGCAAACAAGGTTTGTCTCTGCAAGAGCCTTTGGAATTGACTCGATAAGAAGCTTGTCAGCCTTTGTCATGCCCTTTGAAACAAGAGCTGAATAACCACCTATGAAATTTACTCCTACAGTTTCTGCAGCTCTGTCAAGAGTCTTCGCAATCTCAACAAAATCATCTGCAGACTCACATACTGAACCTCCTACTAAAGCTATAGGAGTAACAGAGATTCTTTTATGTACAATAGGAATACCATACATTTTAGAGATCTCATTACCTGTAGAAACAAGATCCTTTGCAGAATCTGTAATCTTTTTGTATATATTATCGCAGGTAGAAGCAAGGTCCTGACCTATACAGTCAAGAAGGCTTATACCCATGGTGATGGTCCTGACATCCAGGTTCATCTTGCGGACCATCTCATTTGTTTCCAGAACTTCATTAAGAGTAATCATGAAAGGACCTCCTTATATTCTGTGCATCATGTTGAAGATTTCTTCCTTCTGGGTCCTGATCTCAACACCGATCTCATGACCAAGGCTTGTCAGCTCAGCTGCCATCTCATCATGAGACTTTACTGTTGCAGTTGTATCAACAAGCATCATCATGTTGAAATAACCCTGCATAGTTGTCTGAGTAATATCAAGAATATTGATATTATTACCTGCAAGATAATTACAAACCTTTGCTATGATACCCACGGTATCCTTACCAATAACTGTAATGATTGTTCTGTTCATATTTTTATCCTCTTATTATTATAGTTTTATCATTCTTATCTATGTCTAATGTTATATATATGTTTACAGTAGTTTTTACTACTATTCCGAGTAAAACATTTGCCGACTTTCGTAATAATCATGCTGCAACAAGCGTTTGGTTTTCAAAAAAGTACCAAGAGTATGCGCATAGATTATAGAAAATCGATGCAAGTTTTACGAGGAATACGTAGTACAACTACGTAACTATATCAAATACATATCATCTCATCAGCTTCATCCCGTTTTGCCACAGTCAGATTAAAATCCCTGACATCATCTGTAAATGGATTGTCAGCAATCTCAAGCTTAACAGTTTCATAGGCAAGCTCAGGAAAATTATTCTCCTTTGAGAGATGCCCAAGGATTATTGCCTTAATATGATCATTAAGAAGCTCTCTCAGCAGTCTTCCACTGGCCTCATTTGAAAGATGCCCTCTGTTACCGAGTATCCTTCGCTTAAGGTAATAAGGATAAGGTCCTGTTTCAAGCATTCTTATATCATGATTAGCTTCCAAAAGAAGCATATCTGATTCTTTCAGAAAGCTCGCCAGTTCATCATCATAAGTTCCAAGGTCGGTTGCTACCGAAATCTTACTTACCCCATCCGAAAAGCTGTAACAGACAGGTTCTGCAGCATCATGAGAAATGTCATGGCTCATTACATTTATACTTCTCAGATCAAATGAACTGCATGAATCAATAACCGAATAGAGCTCAGTATCTATATCCCTTGTAAGAGAATTATACATAAGCTGGTTCATTGTTCCTTCTGTGAGATATATAGGAACCTCATACTTCCTCGAAACAGCTTTAAGACCCTTTATATGATCTGAATGTTCATGGGTAATGAAGATACCGTCAATATCTCTCAGCGACATATCTATGGTTGAGAGACCTTCCTCAATCCTCTTCATACTAATTCCTGCATCTACCAGAAGCGAAGTATCATCTGTACCTATAAATGTACAGTTTCCACTGCTTCCTGATGCTATATTCATCAGCTTCAAATCATACCCTCACTTTAGAGCTTTGCCTTAGGACTCTTATCGAGCGGCCTGTAGCCATTTTCTTCAAGAACCTTCATAATCTCTTCTTTATGCTCAGGTCCGAATACTTCCATTGTGATGATAAGCTCAACGGCTGCATTTCTGTTCAGTGATACGAACTGATTGTGCTCAAGCTCAATGATATTTGCATTCTTCTCAGCAAGAAGACTTGAAACCTTAACAAGCTGTCCCGGAAGATCCGGAAGAAGAACTGAAACAGTGAATATACGGCTTCTGGCAATAAGTCCATGCTGAACTACTGAAGAAAGCGTAATGACATCCATGTTTCCACCTGAAAGAATGCTGACAACCTTCTTGCCTTCAGGCTTAAGGTGCTTAAGAGCTGCAACCGTAAGAAGTCCACTGTTCTCAACAATCATCTTATGATTCTCAATGATATCAAGGAATGCAACTATAAGCTCACTGTCCTCAACTGTTATCACTTCATCAATATTGTCTCTTATATATGGGAATATCTTCTCACCAGGAGTTTTAACCGCTGTACCGTCAGCAATTGTATTTACAGAAGGAAGAGTCGTAACCTCGCCCTTCTCAAGCGAAACCTGCATACAGTTTGCACCGGCCGGTTCAACACCGATAACCTTTATCTTAGGATTAAGCATCTTTGCAAGTGTGGAAACACCTGTTGCAAGTCCGCCGCCACCAATAGGTACAAGTATTGTATCTACAAATGGAAGTTCCTTTATAATCTCCATTGCAACTGTACTCTGTCCGGTTGCAACATCCACATCATCAAAAGGATGTATAAATGTATAGCCTTCTTCCTCAGCAAGCTTAAGTGCATGCTCACAGGATTCATCATATACATTTCCGTGCAGGATAACCTCTGCTCCGTAAGCCTTTGTACGATTTACCTTTATGAGAGGCGTTGTAACAGGCATTACGATTACAGCCTTTGCACCGTATTCCCTTGCAGCGTATGCAACTCCCTGCGCATGATTTCCGGCGGATGCTGTAATAAGGCCCTTTGCTCTTTCTTCAGGAGAAAGCTGACTTATTTTATAATAAGCACCTCTTATCTTATAAGCTCCTGTAACCTGCATATTCTCAGGCTTAAGATATACCTTATTACCAGTCTGGTTACTTAAGTATTCGGACTCAACAAGTCCGGTCTTTGCAACAACCTTTGAGACAATCTCATAGGCCTGTTCGCATTTTTCTATAGTTATTTCTTTCATTTTCTATCCTTCTTAATCAATATCAAAGAGATCATCATCCTTAGGTATCTCTTCAATATCAGCATTTATAAGCTTATCCATATCTGAATCAATAGTAAAATCAGCAAAGAGGGCTGTAATATATTCACCCGGATCAAATCTCTGAAGATCACCGATCTTCTCACCTACACCTATATACTTAACAGGAACCGAAAGCTCAGATTCTATTGCAATAGCAACACCACCCTTAGCTGTTCCGTCAAGCTTTGTAAGTACAATACCATTGATTTCGGTTACATTTCCGAATTCTCTTGCCTGCTGAAGAGCATTCTGACCTGTTGAACCATCAAGAACTATAAGTGTTTCGACGTTAACCTCAGGATATTCCTTGGAGATGATCCTTCTCATCTTACCAAGCTCATCCATAAGATTCTTCTTGTTGTGAAGTCTTCCTGCTGTATCAATAAGGAGAATATCAGTCTTTCTTGCCTTTGCAGCGGAAACCGCATCAAAAACAACTGCTGAAGGATCACTTCCCTCACCCTGTGCTATGATATCTACTTCTGCTCTTTCAGCCCATGTCTTAAGCTGGTCAATAGCAGCTGCACGGAATGTATCTGCAGCAGCTATAAGAACTTTCTTGCCTCTTGCTTTGTACTGAGCTGCAAGCTTTCCTATGGATGTAGTCTTACCGACTCCATTTACACCTATGACAAGAACTACTGACTTCTTGTCCTCGAAATCATAAGCAGACTCATCAACACTCATCTGATCCCTGAGATTATTGATTATTATCTCACGGCACTGATTTGCATCCTTGATATGAAGTTTCTTTACTTCATCCTTAACATCAGATATTACCTTCTCAGTTGTCTCGAAGCCCATATCCGACATTATGAGAGTTTCTTCAAGTTTGTCATAAAAGTCATCATCTATTTCAGTTGCTTTAAAAACATTTGATATGCTTTCTCTTGTCTTGGAAAGACCGTCTTTAAGTTTCTCCCAAAATCCCATATTAATCCTCCTCTGTATGCATTCTCATGATAGGATATTTACACTCTTAGCCTGCCAGGCCTTCTTCGATCATGTTTACAGATACCTGGGTAGAAACACCCTTCTCCTGCATTGTGATTCCATAAAGTACATCAGCGCACTCCATAGTACCCTTTCTGTGAGTAATAACTATGAACTGTGTATCCTTTGTAAGTCTTCCGAGATACTTGGCAAATCTCTTTACATTCGGATCATCAAGCGCAGCCTCGATCTCATCAAGGAGACAGAAAGGTGATGGCTTGAGACTCTGAATTGCGAAAAGAAGTGCTATAGCTGTAAGTGACTTCTCACCACCGGAGAGCTGCATCATATTCTGAAGCTTCTTTCCGGGCGGCTGTGCATTGATGATAATACCTGATTCGAGCAGATCTTCTTCATCTACAAGGCTCAAGCTTGCTTTACCGCCTCCGAAGAGTTCTCTGAAGACCTTACCGAACATATCCTGAATTTCTGCAAACTTCTCAGCGAAAGTCTCTTTCATAGCTTTGTCAAGCTCTGCGATGATATTCTTCAGATTCTCTTCTGACTTAACTATATCATCTCTCTGACCACTCAGGAATTCAAACCTTTCAGATACTTCTTTGTATTCTTCTATAGAACCGACATTTACATCACCAAGAGCCTTGACCTGATTCTTTACCTTGGTGATTTCCTTCTTCATATCAGAAAGAGCACCACTTGGCTCGACACCGAGTGCCTCAGCACTGCTTCTTGTGAGCTCATACTCCTCCCACATATAATTCAGAAGTTCATCCTTCTTTTCATTAAACTTCTCTATGGAAGCTGCAAGTGTAAAGGATGACTTATCAAGTCCGTTAATCTCTTTGGAAAGGTTATCTCTTCTGTTAAGGAAATCCTTATGTTCATCAGAAAGCTTATCACGTCTTTGCATGAGTTCCTTCTGCTTCTCAGTTCTTTCCTTAATTATCTTGTTATTAAGGTCGATATTCTTTCGGGTTTCCTTAATATCTGCAAGAAGCTGTTCATTTTCCTTATCCTGACCTTCAAGTCTTTCCTGATAAGTATCAAGCTCTCTGCCATATCTCTCTATTTCTGAATTGATACGGTTAATATCTGTTTCAGCGAAGGTTCTTTCCTGAATAATAGTATTCTTCTCAAGCATAGCCTTAGCAAGATCATCATCAGACTTTCTCTTCTTCTCTCTCTTGCTGTCAAGTACCTTCTCGAGCTTCTCAACCTGCTTCTTTCTGTCCTCGATAGCCTTATTCTGTCTCTTTTCATCATCGAAAAGATCGTTCTTGTTTTTAGATATATCCTCAACCTGAATGTCGAGCTCTTCATTTTCCTTTTTAATACGTGCAAATGAAGCGCTGATAGTTTCAAGTTTTTCTGTTACAGAAGTAAGTCCGAGAGTCGCAGTATTCTTCTCTATGGAAAGTCTGTGGAGTTCATCATTAAGTCTCTCAATCTCTTCCTTAAGAGACTCTCTCTTCATCTTAAGGGAAGCTTCCTCTTCCTTTGCCTTCTGATAGCTTGCGGTTGAAGCGGCTATATTCCTCTGAATCTCTTCCAGTTCTCTGTTTCTTCCAAGAAGATTACTCTTATTTCTGAAAGCACCTCCGGTCATGGAACCACCGGGGCTTATAAGCTCGCCCTCAAGCGTAACTATTCGGAGTGACTGATCATACTTTTTTGCTACTTTTGTAGCAACATCAATATTTTCAGCTACAACTGTTCTTCCAAGAAGGCTTTCTATTATATTGTCATATTCTTTTTTACTTTTAACAAGTTTGGAGGCAACACCTATTATTCCATTTTCTTTAAGAACATCAGAATCTACAAAGCCTCTTGGCTTAACTGATGAAACAGGAAGAAATGTAGCGCGGCCGAGCTTGTTAGTTTTGAGGAACATTATCATGTCCTTAGCTGTCTTATCATCAAGTGTAACTATATTCTGAATGCTTCCGCCGAGAGCGGTCTCTACTGCAGTCTCATAATTCTTTTCTACCTTGATAATATCCGCAACAACGCCGACTATACCTTTTCTTTCGGCCTTCTTCTCCATTACCTTCTTGATACTTACGCCGTAGCCCTCGTATCTCTCAGTAAGGTTTCGGAGTGATTCATATCTGGATTTAAGGCTTATGATATCCTGATTATGCTTATTGATATCCTGCTTAACACTGTTATATTTATCAGTCTTTTCACGAAGGTTTTCTTCGCTCTTTTCAAGCTTTCTGTTATACTCACTAATCTTATCTTCTACAGAATTAAGTCCGAGTGTAAGTCTTTCCTTTTCACTCTTTTCTTTGATCTCATCAGATTTATTCTGCAGCATTATGGAATTAAGCTCAGTTTTACGAAGATTGATATTTTCGAGCATGGCATCATATCTTGCCACTTTTTCTCTGGTTTCACCGCCTTCATTTATGAAGTCGATAATATCACCCTTTGCTTTTTCGATGCTTTCCTCAGTACCGGTAAGCTCTGAATCAATCTTGTCAGCTTCATCCTTAAGCTTAGATTCTTTTTTCTTCTCATCAGAAAGCTTCTTATCTATATTGTCCATAAGAGAAGATTTCTCAGTAAGCTCATCAGACAGTCTTTTCTGTTCCTTCTTAACTCTTTCAATCTCAAGTACAATGGACTGCTTGCTGGCATCAGCAGAAGCTATTCTTTCATTGTACACATTGATCTTACCTTCAGCTCTTTCATTTTCAAGATTACGAGCGTTGATAAGATCCCTTATCTCATCTATGGTACGTCCAAGAGTAGCCTTTGTTTCCTCAAGCTCTTCGTACTGCTGCTTTGTCTCTTCAAATTCCTTTTCGAGTCTTTCCTTATCAGAATTAACAATATTATATTTCTCCTGATTTGCAGCTATCTTATCGTCGATATCTCCAATTTCAAGAAGGAAAGAACCGACCTCAAGCTTCTTCTGCTCTTCCTTAAGAGCTAGATACTTCTTTGCAGTCTCAGACTGTTTCTGAAGAGGTTCTATTCTTTCTTCAAGTCCACGGATTATATCGTTGATACGATTAAGATTAACATGCTCATCCTGGAGCTGTTTTTCTGTTGCAAGTTTATTCTTTTTATACTTAACTATACCTGCAGCTTCGTCAAAAAGCTCTCTTCTGTCATCAGGCTTACCTGACAGAATCTGCTCTATCTTACCCTGTCCGATAATGGAATATCCCTCTTTACCTATACCGGTATCAAAGAAGAGTCTTGTTACATCTTTAAGACGACTTACATTTCCATTTATAAGATATTCACTCTCGCCTGAACGATATACACGTCTTGCAACTGTTACTTCAGTAAAATCGATAGGAAGAGAATGATCACTGTTATCAAGTGTTATAGCAACATATGCCGAACCCTGTGGTTTTCTGTTCTCTGTACCGGAGAATATTACGTCCTCCATCTTAGAACCTCTAAGATTCTTAGCACTCTGTTCACCAAGAACCCATCTTACAGCATCAGCTACATTACTCTTACCGGAACCGTTAGGTCCGACAATTCCTGTTATTCCTTTATCAAATCTGAATATCATTCTGTTAGCGAATGATTTGAATCCGTTAACCTCTATACTTTTTAAATACATACGACTAATCTATATCCTTATCATTTAATTCTGTAATAGTATCATGCGCTGCAAGCTGTTCAGCGGACTTGATCGTATGTCCTTCTGCCGTTGCATACCTTGTTCCCCCCAGAACAACCGATACGGTATAAGTCTTGTTATGATCCGGTCCGGATTCTTTAACAAGCTCATATTTCAAAGGAATATTCATTCTCTGGGAATACTCCTGAAGCGTAGATTTTGCATCATAGAAAACACTGTGTCCGTCAATATCGGAAAGCAGAAATTTATTAACAAACTTTGCTGCTGCCCTGAGACCGCCATCCTGATATATAGCTCCCAATACCGACTCGAAAAGATCACACAGAATTGAATTCCTGTCTCTTCCTCCTGTAAGTTCCTCACCCTTGCTGAGGTAGAGATAAGCTCCAAATCCAAGCTCTCTGGAAATCTTTGAAAGCGACATCTCGCATACCAGACTGGCACGGAGCTTGGTAAGGTCGCCTTCCGGCATATCAGGATATCTCTTATAGAGTTCCCTGCTTGTCAAAAATTCAAGTATTGCATCCCCCAGAAACTCACATCTTTCATATGAATGTATATCAGGTATCTTACATTCATTTGAATAAGACTTATGGGTAAATGCAACGTCAAGGTATTCTGTATCCTTGAATTTATAGCCGATCTTATTCATAAGATCTGTATAGTCATTTGATCTGTAAACCATTATTCATCCTCTGCTTTATCATTTAAACCGGCTATAATCTTTCCGGAAACATCCTTATCTATAAATTCTTTACACTGTCTTATAGCAGATATAACTTCATCCTCTTTGGAATTACCGTGTATCTTCACTACAAGTCCTTTAAGGCCGAGAAGCGGTGCGCCACCGGCATTCCTAGCATTGAATCGGGAAAGAGTGTTTTTGAGAGATTTCTTGATGAGTACAGCTCCTAACTTACTGCTGAATGAGCTCATCATTGCACCTTTAATCTCCTTGAGAAGCATTTTGGAAAGCCCCTCGTAAAGCTTGATTATAGTATTACCTACAAATCCTTCTGCAACTACTACATCAGCTTTTCCATTAGGTATCTCCCTGGATTCTATACAACCGATGAAGTTAATATCTTTACATTCCTTAAGAAGAGGTATGGTAGCTTTGACAAGTGCGTTTCCCTTCTCTTCTTCAGTACCTATATTAACTATAGCAACGGTAGGCTTATCTTTACCTACAACATGTTCCATGTAGAGTGAACCCATCTGTGCAAACTGAACCAGAACCTCCGGTTTAACATCTACATTTGCGCCGCAGTCAAGAAGCAGGCATGGTTCATTACTTGTAGGAAGCATATGGGCAAGAGGAGTTCTCTTAACTCCTTTTGCACGTCCAATTACGAACTGCCCACCAGCAAGTATTGCCCCTGAATTTCCTGATGAAATAAAAGCATCACAGGTTCCGTCTTTAACGAGAGAAAGAGCAACTACCATGGAAGAATCTTTCTTGGTTCTTACCGCCTCAACAGGATGCTCATGAGTTGTTATCTCTTCTGTAGCGTTAACTACAACAATTCTGTTTTTATCATATTTATATTGTGAAAGCTCTGATTGTAATTCTTTTTCAGGTCCTGCGAGGAAAACCTTAACATCCGGATTCTCATTTACGCCGGTCACAGCTCCCTTGACAACTGTAACAAATCCGTTATCTCCACCAAGTGTATCTATCGCTATATTCAAGCTTTTATCAGCCATGTCATAAAACCTCACTTTCTTTAGCCGCAATCAGAGTTTATTTTAGCATAATGAATCTCTATACACAAGCAGAAAGCATGGCAAAAACTCTTAATAAGCAAAGAAAAAAGACCTTGAAAATCAAGGTCTTTCAAAGAATTCAAATTAATCAACTGCAACGATCTCTTTCTTATTGTAAGCTCCGCAGTTCTTGCAAACTCTGTGAGGCATCATAAGTTCGCCGCACTTGCTGCACTTAACAAGATTTGGTGCAGTCATCTTCCAGTTTGCTCTTCTTTTATCTCTTCTTGCTTTAGATATCTTACCTTTTGGACAAATCGACACTTTTTCCACCTCCTCGGAAAATCAACACTTTGATGATTATACAAACGACAAGCCTTATTGTCAACTACTTTTTTTAAAAAATGAACACTAAAATTAATAGCCTTTTTTAAACCAAAGCTACTGTCTCACGACATATTGCAAGTTCTTCATTTGTAGGTATTACATATACCTTAACTTTGGAATCAGGAGTTGATATCATTATCTCTCCGTTCTTCTCATTTGCTTCCTCATCAATAGTTATTCCAAGATAACCGAAGTATGAAAGAATCTCCTTACGAACAAGTGAATCATGCTCACCTATTCCTGCTGTAAAGCTGATCATATCTACGCCGTTCATGGCAGCTATATAACCACCAACTGTCTTAACTATCTGATAACAGAAGGCCTTGAAAGCCAATGTACACCTCGGATCACCGTTTACATATCCTTCTTCAATATCTCTGAAGTCAGCTGAAACGCCTGAAAGTCCGAAAAGTCCTGATTTCTTATTAAGGATTGTAAGTACATCATCTATAGACTTATCACCTTTATCAGCAATGTACTGAACAACAGCAGGATCTATACTTCCGCTTCTGGTTCCCATTATAAGTCCTTCAAGAGGTGTAAGTCCCATTGAAGTATCAACTGACTTTCCGCCTTTTACAGCACTTATACTTGCGCCGCCACCAAGGTGACAAACTATAACCTTTGTATCCTCAGCAGGCTTTCCAAGAAGCTCGATGGATCTCTTTGAAACAAAGCTGTGGCTTGTACCGTGGAAACCATACTTTCTGAGCTTATATTTCTCATAGTACTCATAAGGAATACCATAGATATATGCCTTGTCTTCCATGGTCTGATGGAATGCTGTATCAAATACTGCAACGTTTGGAACTCCCGGCATAAGATTCATACATGCTTTAATTCCAAGAAGGTTTGCAGGATTATGAAGCGGTGCCAGATCTGAAAGTTCATCAATCTTTTCGATAACATCATCATCTACAACTACTGAATGACTGAAATACTCTCCACCGTGCACAACTCTGTGTCCTACTGCGTCAATTTCATCAAGAGATGATATAACACCGTTAAGAAGACACTCAATTACAAATGAGAACGCCTCTTTATGAGTAGGGAACTTAGGATCCTGACCTATTCTCTCGCAATTGCCTTTAGCCAGGACTTCTTCTGTTTCACTGTCTATAAGCTGATATTTGAGTGTTGTTGAACCACTGTTGATTACTAATACTTTCATGCTTCACCTCGTAAGTTTAAACATTTGCTTGCATATTCAATCTCTTTTCCGGCAACAAGCAGCATACCTCTTCCATGATTCTTGCTGTAATACATTGTTTCATCAGCTGAATCAACTATCTTATTGATATCATCACAGGTATCAGGATATATGGAAAGACCTATACTTGTATTGATCCTGATGATCTTACCGGAGTGATCGATCGCATTATTCATTATTTTGTCATGTACTTCTGTAAGAGCTTTATATGATTCCTCTTCTCTTTTTCCGGGAAGTATCATGAGGAATTCCTCTCCTCCGTATCTTACCGCTATGCCCTTATATTTTTTAGCATATTCCAGAAGAATAGCACCCACCTCACGAAGTATCTTATCACCTGCAAGATGTCCATAGGTATCATTTACATCCTTGAAATGATCCACATCTATCATTGCAACAGACAGAGGCTGATTTGAATTAACTGCCTCTTTGCAGATAACAGGAAATGTTTTGTTAAAATTAAGTCTGTTGTTAAGGCCTGTAAGTGAATCGATATTTGCCATATCCTCCATCTGGAGATAAAGCTTAGTACTCTTAAGAACTGAAGAAAAGTCAATAAGAGCAGATTCATAAAATGCATATCCATTATAGAAGAAGTTAACCTTCTTCGATGCACAGAGAAGAACACCGTATATATCTTCATTTTCATATGCAGGGAATATTACCACATCAGTATATGGCTTGCTTTCAAAATACTCATGTCTCATAACTGAAGGGCCTGCCAGAACAACAGGCTGAAGCATTCCCGCGTCTTTAAGAATATCATACATATCAGTCATGATATTCTCGAAGAACTCAACGTCTTCATCTCCTGCAGACTTCGTACAGATAGCTGCTTCTTTATTCTTAAATATTCCTTTATCAATATAAAATGAAACGACATCTACATTCTTTACATCAAATACAGTGCTTACAAGAACGCCCATGCTGTTTTTGATATCGAATGTTGATGAAATCTCTTTCATGACATCAATAAGGGCATGCATTTCATTTGCAGAATTCTCAAGCTCTGTATTCAGTTTAGCCAGATTAACTCTCTGGAGATTAAGCTCGTTGTTTACAGTCTTTACTTTATGCTGGTACTCAAGAAGTTCGTTTTTGTCCTCTTCAAGTTTTTCAGTAGTAAAATAAAGGCTTGTATATTTATAGTTATACTCAAGCAGAGATTTGGCATAATAATCTGATATGATGAGCATAATCGCGAAAAGCGTAACAGCTGCAACGAAGAACATGATTATCCATTCAGTACTGAAGTTTCCCCAGTTATATGCAATAAGACCTATCATGATAGGAATCATACCTGTAAGTCTTTTGTTCATAAGCTGAGTTTCATAGAAAATATCGTTAAATACAATATATTCAAAATATAACAGCATCTGAACTGAAAAAACTATGACATAAAGAAGCAGACAGTCTGTTCTCTTAAAGAAACCACACGAAAAGAGTGCAAGCTGAATAAATGCTTTAATCTCATATATTTTAGATGAAATTGCAAGGTTTTTACGGAAAATGTACTCATCAACAAGAATGGATGCAATACCCAGCAGGATGAAATAAAGTATATTAAAAACAGACCTATTCACTCCGCTGATAACCAGCAGAAGAATAAAGAATATAAAGAATGCATAAAGGAACCTATGCATCATAAGATATCTATGTGTATACTTTTCCCCAAATTCAGAAGACATAACCCCATCCTATCTGATTTATTGTTATAGGAAACTACATATCCCATTAAAAACGGAAACTCACACCAAGATATATGATAACATATAATATATAAAATTACCAATAAATGATGAAAACAATTTCAGTAATACTGATGACATCAATTATAGAATGATTCATAAAAAACTATAGTAAAGAATCTATTTCATTCAGAACTTCAATAGGTTCTCCGGTATTATCCAGAACCCGGTCAGAATTTGAAATATAGTATTCATCGTCAGGCTGCGACGTGAATATACTTCTGCATTTATCCTCAGAATATCCTCTGCTCTTCACAAGTCGGTTCATACGTATTCTTTCATCAGCCCTGACAAACCATATCTCATCACAGATTTCTCTGTAACCATCCTGAATAAGAAGCGCAGCCTCAATAAAGAAATACTTTACACCCATTTTTGCCTTTTCAGATATAAGATAAAGAATCTCGCTCTTTACAGCAGGATGAACTATAGCATTTAGTTTTTCCAGTTCTTTTTCATCTGAAAAAACAAGTGCTGCCAACCTTTTTCTGTCTATCTCACTGGTCGTGGTTTCAATATACTCATCCCCAAAAGCATCTGATATTTCTGTATATACACGACGTCCCGGCTTATAGAGCTCTTTTGCGAGAACATCACTTTCTACAACAAAAGAATCCCCTCGTGCTCTCAGGTGATCAAGTATAAGAGTTTTGCCTGCACCGATTTTTCCGGTAATACCTATTATCTTCATATTATAACCCTGCATTACATTTACTATTTTGCATCATACAAACTTTCACCCTGATGCATATCAATATAAAGAGGAACTCTGAGGGATGCCGCATTCTCCATAGCATCCTTAAGGAGCCTTTTAACTTCATCCACTTCTGAATCCTTTGCTTCTATAAGAAGCTCATCATGAATCTGTAGAATAAGCCTGGATTCAAGACCTGCATCAGAAAGTGCTCTTCTGATATTTACCATAGCTATCTTTATAATATCCGCAGCAGTTCCCTGAATAGGCGAATTCATGGCAACACGCTCGCCAAACTGCCTCTGCATGAAATTTCCTGACTTAAGTTCAGGTATTTCCCTTTTTCTTCCATAGAGCGTTCTTACAAACCCTTGTTTTTTAGCATCATCGACCGTTTTATCAAGAAAACTCTTTACACCCTTATAGGTTGCAAAATAGTCCTCAATATACTGGGATGCTTCTTTTCTGGATATCCCCAGATCTTCACCCAGCCCAAAAGAACTGATACCGTATATTATACCAAAGTTTACTGCCTTCGCTCTTCTTCTGAGAAGACTGTCCACATCTTCAAGCGGAACATTGAAAACCTTTGATGCTGTTATGGCATGAATATCATCCCCCTGATTAAAGGCCTCTATAAGTGCTTCATCATTAGAAAGATGCGCCATTACACGGAGCTCTATCTGTGAATAATCGGCATCAACAAATGTATAACCTTTCTTTGGTTTAAATGCTTTTCTTATCTCCCTGCCTTCCTCTGTACGCATAGGAATATTCTGAAGATTCGGCTCAGTACTGCTGAGTCTTCCGGTCGCAGTTATGGTCTGGTTGAACTTACTGTGTATTCTGCCATCAGACTTCACTGAATCTACGAGCCCTTCAACATAAGTTGACATCAGCTTGGTCAGACTTCTGTATTCAAGAATCTTATCTATTATAGGGTGATCATTCTTAAGCTTAACAAGCACATCGTAATTCGTAGAATAACCGGTCTTTGTCTTTTTACCTGATTTAAGCTCAAGTTTCTCGAAAAGAATCACTCCAAGCTGCTTAGGAGAATTGATATTAAACTTTTCTCCGGCCAGCTGATATATTTCTTCCTCAAGCTCATTTATTCTCTGTTTCAGGGATTCGCCATATGAGGTCAGAACATCCGTATCCATTCTGATTCCCAGTGTTTCCATGTCATTAAGGACGAAGATCATAGGGAATTCTATATCGGTATATAGTGTCTCCAGCCCGTCTTCTTTAAGCTTTTCGCTGAGAATCGGACAAAGTCTGTCAGCGACATATGCCTTATATGCAAAAAGACGTCTGATGTCATCATCTAAACAGGAGAAGGCAGTTAGTTCCTTCTTTCCCATAAGTGTCTTTTCGTCAGGAATTATCGTATTGAGATAAAGATTTGCCAACGAATCATATTCGTAACTCTTCATGAATCTGACAAGATATGCAGCCACACTTACATCAAAGAGAGATTTACTCTCTTCAAGATTCAGCATGTTAATGTATTCCTTTAATGAAAGGAATGAAACAGTAACTCCGGCCCCCATCATTTCATTTATGAATGCCTTAAGTTCATTTTCCGTTATTTCCATACCGCTCATGATATAACAGATACCATCAACAGAACATGAAACGGCAATAAGATCACCATCGGATATAACAGGATTAAGACCGATATTCGTGATTCCCTTGTTGTATGAAGTAAGAATTATATTCTTCAGTTCTGTTACAGAACTCACATTTCTTATATCAATAACAATCTCAGCCTTGGCAGCTTCTTCAAAAGTGAATCTCTTAAGAATGCTCTTCAGTTCAAGCTCAGCAAGCTTATCATGTGCAGCTTTACTGAAAATATCTTCTTTTGAACAAACTAAGGAATCTATACTTCTTTCAATATCACAATCAGTTTTAATAGTTGCAAGCCACTTTGAGAATTCAGCGCTCTCTTTACCTGCTACCAGCTTATCCTTAAGCTTGGAAGCCTTCATTTCATCTATATTATTATAGAGATTTTCAATTGAATGATATTCACTTATGAGTTTTCCGGCAGTTTTTTCACCAATTCCCATAACTCCCGGAATATTGTCACTGGAATCTCCCATAAGTCCTTTAACATCTATGAATTCAAGAGGTGTAACTCCATAGGTATCCATGACATCCTGAGGTCTGTAATCCTCTACAACAGTCTTTCCGGCCTTTGTTTTCGGAATACGTACCACGATTTTATCGGAAACAAGCTGAAGAAGGTCCCTGTCACCGGATATTACAGTAACATCCATGCCTTCTTTTTCAGCTTTAACTGAAAATGTACCGATAATATCATCAGCTTCAATACCACCCTGTTCTACACATGCAATATTCATCGAAGCCAGAACCTCTTTTATAAGAGGAAACTGAGGGCGGAGTTCATCCGGCATTGCTCTTCTTCCGGCCTTGTAATCAGCATATTTTTCATGTCTGAATGTTGGCTGATGTACATCAAATGCAACTGCTATATGAGTAGGCTTCTCCTCTTCATATATCTTAAAAAAGATATTAAGGAAACCAAGTACAGCATTAGTATATACACCCTTACTGTTTGACATGGTAGGAAGCGCGAAAAAGCCTCTGTTCATTATGCTGTTTCCGTCAATCAATAGTAGTCTGCTCAATCTCTATCTCCTCTCCGATACGGAGTAACGTTTCATTTGCCTCAAGAAGGCAGTTTGTATAATGAATAGTCTGGTAAAATCTGTCAGTATCATTTTTATATTCTATAAGTTCAACTTCCTCAATAAGTCTGTCATTTACGCCTATATATGTGCCGAGCTCCTTGAAGAAATAATCATCTCCCTGGGTCATGGCTTTAGTCTCCTGCTCATATATATAGACTTTTGAAAGACTCCTTAGATAAAATGCTGTCATAAGAGCGACAATTGTCAGCATTATAAAAGTAAAGGAAGATACAAGGGCTCTTCTCCTGCCTCTTGATCTTCCTTTCATACGTTCAAGATTTCTATCTAATTCAGCATCAAAATCAGCACAGAGTTCTTCCCCATTATCTATCTGGCTCATACCAACAAGCAGAGTATAATATATCTCAAGCTCTTTATGGCATTCCGGACAATTCTTCATATGCATCACAAAATCCTCCTGTTTATCAGAAGGAATTTTGTGATCTATAAATGCATTTATTAGGGATTGTGCTTCAAGATGATCCATAATTAGTTATTTATAAGCTTATCCTCATTGCTCCAGCTATAAAGCTTTCTGATGTCTTCTCCGACCTTCTCTGCAGGATGCTCAGAAGCCTTCTGACGAAGTGCCTTGAAGTGAGCCTGTCCGCCTGCTGATGACATATCAAGAAGGAAGTCCTTAGCGAATGTACCATCCTGGATATCAGCAAGTATCTTCTTCATAGCCTTCTTTGTATCTTCTGTGATGATCTTAGGTCCTGTGATGTAATCACCGTACTCAGCAGTATTTGAAATAGAATATCTCATTCCTGCGAAACCACTCTGATATATAAGATCAACGATGAGCTTCATCTCATGGATACACTCAAAGTATGCGTTTCTTGGATCATAACCAGCTTCTGTAAGTGTTTCAAAACCAGCCTGCATAAGTGCACAAACACCGCCGCAAAGAACTGCCTGCTCACCGAAGAGGTCTGTCTCTGTCTCTGTTCTGAATGTTGTCTCAAGAAGACCTGCTCTTGCACCACCGATACCTGCACCATAAGCAAGTGCGAGATCCTGTGCATGACCTGTTGCATCCTGATAAACAGCTATAAGACAAGGTGTACCCTTACCTGCCTGATACTCTGATCTAACTGTATGACCGGGAGCCTTAGGTGCTATCATAGTAACATCAACATCCTTTGGTGGGATGATCTGATTGAAATGAATATTGAAACCATGAGCAAACATAAGCATGTTGCCAGCTTCAAGATTTGGCTCAATGCTCTCCTTGTAAAGCTTAGCCTGAAGTTCATCATTTATAAGAATCATGATGATATCAGCCTTCTTTGCTGCATCTGCAGCTGTGTAAACAGTAAAGCCCTGCTCCTCAGCTCTCTTCCATGACTTTGAACCTTCATAAAGTCCGATGATAACATTAACACCTGACTCCTTAAGGTTAAGTGCGTGTGCATGTCCCTGGCTGCCATAGCCGATAATAGCTACTGTCTTTCCGTCAAGGAGTGAAAGGTCACAATCACTTTCATAAAAAATCTTTGCATCTGTTGCCATTTTTAGTTCCTCCTAAAAATAAAATATAAATGTACCGTTTTATGGATACTTTGAAAACTAACCTCTGATAAGTCCTGTAAGACCTGTTCTTACGAACTCAGCAATAGTGAAATCTGAAAGAAGATTTATAAATGCTTCTATCTTATTTGTATTACCTGTAATCTCTATCATCACTGATTCAGGTGATACGTCAACTATTTTAGCTCTGAAAACATCTACAATAGCAATGATCTGCTGTCTCTCAGCAGCGTCACATTTTACCTTAACAAGTACAAGCTCACGGTGAACACTTATTCCATCCTTAAGCTCGATAACTTCAACAACATCCTCAAGCTTGTTAAGCTGATTCTTGATCTGAGAGATAACTCTGTCATCTCCTGTTACTGCAACAGTCATTCTTGAATACTTTGGATTCTCAGTCTCACCAACTGAAAGACTGTCTATATTATATCCTCTTCTACTGAACATTCCTGAAACACGGCTCAGTACACCGGAAGTATTATCAACTAAAAGTGAAAGAACTGTCTTCTTCATATGGTTTCCCCTTTCTCTATAATAAGCACTCTAGATATTCTACCATAAAGATTACTAATGTCAATATTGCATAGCCTCTGTATAACTACAGATTTCTTATAATTCCGTCTACAAGTTTTTTGAAATTATCTCCCGTCCTGGCAGCAACCTCGCCTACCTCTTTATGTGAAAGCGGCTTTGTTGTAACTCCTGAAGCCATATTGGTTATACAGGATATTCCACACACCCTGACGCCCATTGCATTTGCAACCATAGCCTCAATGGCAGTACTCATACCAACAGCACTTGCGCCAAGAGTTCTGTATGCGACTATTTCAGCCGGAGTCTCATAATTCGGGCCTGTCGTCTGAATATACACACCTTCCTTAAGCTCTATACCAAGCTCCCGTCCTGATTTCCTTATGCAATCCGTCAATTCTCTGTCATATACTGCTGACATATCAGGAAATCTGGTCTCAAATTCAGGAATATTCTTTCCTATCAGAGGTGATGGAACAAACGATGAGATATGATCAGTTATTATCATAAGAGTTCCAGGTGAAAAGTCGAGATTGATACCGCCGGCAGCATTTGTAAGTATAAGCTTCTCTATACCCATAAGTTTCATTATACGTACAGGAAGAACAACTTCTTCCGTCTTATACCCTTCATAGAGATGAACTCTGCCCTTCATCATTACAACGGGAACGTCATGTATTCTGGCAAATATGAATCTTCCGTCATGTCCCTCTACAGTAGAAACAGGAAAACCCTTTATCTCGCTGTAAGGAATTGACGTTGCAACCTCATAGTCATCAGCAAATCCACCAAGTCCGGAACCCAGTACAAGTCCGACTTCAGGTTGAAATGGAATGCGATCCTTTATGCTGTTATATATCTCATGTATATCGTCATAAGTCATATTTATTACCCCTTATGAATGATTACTGCAGATCACTGTTCCAGTAACATATTACAGGCATTCCTATACTTACATTTCTGTATATCTGTCCTGCTATGCTAGGCGGAAGATTTACGCAGCCATGTGAACCGTTAGTCTTATATATCTCGCCACCGAATCTTCCTCTCCAGTTAGCATCATGAAGTCCTATACCACCGTTGAAAGGCATCCAGTAGCTTACAGGAGACTCATAATCATCACCACGAAGTATAGTCGGACTCTGCTTTGCTCTTACAGCATAGATTCCTGAAGGAGTACCATGGCCGGCTGCCATATTTCCTGAAACACAGTCACAATCAATGATACACTTACCGTCCTTATAAACATATACGTGCTGGTTGCCAAGATCTACCTCTACATAACTGCCACCTATGTCATCGCCGGTAGCACTGTAGGTATATGCTTTATGAATAAATGAAGGAATACGATCGATAGAGTACTTATTTGATATAACCCTGTAGAGCTCTTCTGTCTCAACCTCAGGATCCAACTCCCATCCATAGCCTGACCCGTTAAGTATAGCTTTTCTGCCACTGTGGGTTCTGAATTCCCTCTTATCATTGCCATAAGTATTATGCTCCTTGGCAAATTCGTCTATAAACTTCTTAACGTCATCCTTCTTTACATTTACTTTGTAATTGGATGATATATCTATCATGCTGTATATATCATCTTTTGAGAGTTCATATACATAGTCACCGAATATGTAATTAATATCAAGACTCAGATACTCGTTTACTTCCTTGACACAGTCCTGAACAGCCTTGCTGTCTGCTGTATACATAGGCTGCTTATAGCAGGAATCAGGCACTCTGTAAGAATGCTCCATTTTCTTAATGGAATCATATAAACCGTTTACAAGAGAGTCCTCAATTATAACATTACCTTCATTGCCTTCTTCAGCATAAGCTTCGTTGTCCTTAACAACAACCGTTGCATTTTCAGGCTGTACCATGTTATCAGGATTTAGATACTTACTGCTTTCCAGAACATTTCTAATAAGCTCGTCATTTACAGTAATATCATAATCATACTGAACCGGAGCACGATTTATGAAATCAAACCAGAGAAATGGATTCTGGGAAGCTTTGAGCTTCTCAAGATCTGTATCGACCTTGGCTTCAAATCCAACATCCTTTCCATGCATTGTAAGCGAACCATCCCTGAAGAGCACTTCCGTCTGAAAATCATTGAAATCCAGAAGTTCTGCTGCCTTATCAACAGATTTGAATGACATATCTATTCCATTAACATTTGTGCCGGGTGCAAAGAAATATACATTCAGCACTGTAAATGCAGCATACACGACAACAATAATGGAAATCAGAGTAATAAGAAATGCTTTTACAAACTTACCCAACTTAACATTGACCTCTCTTATCTTACATTTATTATAACTACCTCAGGAGTATTAAACAGCCTCAGAGGTATTGAGTGTGAACCAAGTCCATTTGTAACTATCATTGAAGAATTCTTTACTTTATAGAATCCATAATCATATTTTGGGAAAAACTTAAGCCTCGGAGATATAACTCCACCAAGCAGAGGCAGTCTCACTATTCCGCCATGAAGATGTCCCGAAAGAATGATATCAGGCCCAAAATCAGCATATGCATCTATATATTCAGGATCATGGGCTATCATAATATTCAGTTTATCATTTTCAGGTTTTTTATGGAAAAGTTCTAACAGATAATCTGACTTCATTTCCACTTTTTCAAACCTTTTATAATACTTATAGTCTATATCAAGACCATATATTCTTATATCTTCAGAGAAATCTGACGTTTCATTATCAAGCCAGGTAACACTGTCAGAAAGCTTCTTTCGAAAATCAGCATACCCATTCGGATCATTATAAGCATAACGCTGCTCATGATTACCATTTGAGATAAATACTCTCGCAATGGAAGACAGCTCATTCAAAAGATCTATCGCAACCTGCTTCTTTTCCGGAATACTGCTGCCTACTATCATATCACCGGCTGATATAATAAAGTCCGGTTTTTCCTTTTCTATAATGGATTTTATCTTTCCATTTGTTCTGCCATCCATAGTCTGATGATAGTCAGCTATAAATGCAAATCTAAGATTTCTGTTCTTTCCGGTATCTATATCATACTCGGTCTTTCTGACTGTGAGATTCTCTCTTGTGCTCTCACAGATAACAAGAATGAAGAGTCCCAAAAGAACAAGAAGTATATATAAAAATGTCATATCAGAAATCCTTATATTTCTCCTCTATGCTGCTTATATAATCCAGGGAAGAAGAAATCTTGCTCTGATAATGATTATAAACATTCTCAGCCTTTGCTTCTCTCAGAACTGCTTCCTGATCAAGCTTCTTCAGTGTTTCTTCCATCGCTATATAGCTTTCATCTTTTTCTATATAAACCTTTATATATCTTTCTGTATCCTTGATGCCGAGTTTTCTGACATAGTTTTTGGAATCATCGTAGAAATTAAGGGTTCCCTTGAACAGTCCTCCAAGATCTGTTGAAGGATACAATACCTCAAAATGAGCATCCGGATATTTGGAAGCATCAAACTTCTTTCCTGCCGTAAGTCCTATAACTATAAAATCCCTGACTCCGGCTTCATAAAGAGGCCTTACCGGTTCATTATCTGTAGGGCCGCCGTCCATATATTTATTCCCATTAATCATTACAGGCTCGTAAATGACAGGAAGTGATGAAGAGGCGGTTACTATTGCTTTAATCTCTTCAGCAGACTTACCATTCAGAGTCATATATTCGGCCAGGAAAGCATCCGGTCCGAGTATACGGGATACTCCTGCATATACCTTTATGTCAGATTCACTGATCTTCTTAAAATCAACAAAATCAGTAAGTATCTTAGTAATCTTTTCTCTGGAGAAATATAAACCATTCTCACCGATTTCAATATTGTCTATGGAAATGATATTCTCAGTATCCATATCATCCCATACTCTGTCCATGCCATCTATATCATCCATAAGATAAAGAACCGCATTTATGGCACCTATGGAAACGCCTGAAATATATCCGATATCATCCAGATAGCCCTTTTCCTTAAGAACGCGGAGAGCTCCTGCCTGATATACCCCCTTGGCACCTCCGCCGCTAAGAACGAGGCCTTTTTTATTCTCCGGATTCAATTCCACATTCTGTGGAGTCTCCGCAGCAACACTTTCAGGAATAACTTCTCTAAAATCTTCCATAAACCACACCTCCCAAAAAAGTATAACTATCTTGGAGCCATAAGCAGCTTTATACCTTCTTTAAGTCCATCAACTGTAAGAGGGAACATTTTATATATCTGAGCAAGCGTATCTTCTGCCTCCATCCAAGCATAACGCTTAGTCATGGCGCCATGCATTCTCGGATTGAGCCATATAACCTTCTTATACTTCTGACTCAGCATTTTATTCCACTCATAACCGCTTCTGCCGTCATTCGGTCCCCTGTAGTTACCGTTTACATCAAACAGCTCTTCAGGTGCCATCTGAGCATCCCCCACTATTATGACTTTATAATCCTTATCCGTAAGTCTGAAGACCTCCTCAAGGCTTATCCAGTCACCATACTCACATTCAGCAGTTTTATATACCTTGCTGTATATACAGTTATGGAAATAATATGTTTTTACATCTTTAAAATGATTTGCTTTATATACCGCCTGGAACAATGAATTACAAAGCTCCATGAAAGGATACATAGTTCCGCCGCAATCAAAGAAAAGGAGCAGCTTGACTGTATTCTTTCTCGGCTTCTGATATTCTATCTTCAGATATCCACCATTGTTACAGGTAGAATCTATAGTCTTGTCCAGATCAAGCTCAGTCTCAGGGACATCAAGCCTTGCAGAATACTGTCTCAGCTTCCTGAATGCAATCTGAAACTGTCTTATATCAAGAGTCTTGTCATGACGAAAATCCTGATATCTTCGTTCACCATTTACCATAAATGCAGACTGAAAACCGGACTTGCCGCCTATTCTGATACCACCCTTATTTCTTCCGCTGTGACCGAAGGCTGAACCGCCGCTGGTTCCTATCCAATAGTTACCGCCATTGTGCTCAGTCTGCTGTTCATTTATTCTTTCACGAAGAAGTCTTTTGGTCTCTTCGGCATCACGCTTAGTCTCATATGCATACATATCAATGTTCTGCTGAGACAGCTCCATGTCCTCTTTATCAAGAAACTTCTTGATATTCTCAGGTATATCATCATCATGCTTTATATTCTTAAAATATTCAGCAAATGCAAGATCATACTTATCGAAATCTGATTCAGTTTTAACAAGTATCATACGTCCAAGTGAATAAAGCTCTTCAAGACTTGAATGTGCAAGATCTCTGTCGAGAGCATCCATGAAGGTTATCCACTCAGTCATGGATATCTTGAGGCCCTTATCCTTAAGGACATAGAAGAATTCAGTAAACAAATCAGTATGTTCTCTCTTTCTTTATTACCTCTATATCTTCATCCTTCTTAACCAGAACTCCAAGGTAAGGGAGTTCTTTCTGTATGAGCTCCGGATCCTGAGCTCCTATAATAAGCGCCTGGAGCCAGTCAATAAGCTCACTGGTGCTAGGCTTCTTTCTTACACCCTTAACACTTCTTATCCAGTAAAATGTATCCATGGCGTATTTGAGAAGAGTTTCATCAAGATTCTCAAAATGAACATCCACTATTTCCTGCATCTCTTCTTTCTCAGGGAAAGCTATATAATGGAATATACATCTACGGAGAAATGCATCAGGAAGTTCCTTCTCGGCATTTGATGTGATAATAACTATAGGTCTGGTCTTTGCCTTTACAAGTTCTCTTGTCTCATGAATATAGAATTCCATTTTATCAAGCTCCCAGAGAAGGTCATTCGGGAATTCAAGATCAGCCTTATCAATCTCATCTATAAGAAGTACTACCTGTTCATCACTGCTGAAAGCCTCTCCGAGCTTACCCAGCTTGATGTACTTAGCTATATCATCTACACCTTCAACACCGAACTGGCTGTCATACAGTCTCTGTATAGTATCATATACATAGAGTCCGTCCTGAGCCTTTGTTGTTGATTTGATATTCCATATGATAAGTTTCTTTCCAAGGCTCTCACTTATAGCTTCTGCAAGCATAGTCTTACCGGTACC
>OCTW013373242.1_pt1 | contig 30432 bp, 25 predicted proteins | sample 1539671 | NCBI WGS metagenome assembly OCTW01 (sample SAMN02144230, study PRJEB22623) | gut metagenome | biome: sheep rumen | host: Ovis aries | place: New Zealand | reverse complement strand
GCGACCCTCGGCCGACGTATCGGTACCGTAGTTGATGGACGAGAAGACCACCTGGTTGCCGCCGCGGCTGTGGATGGTGTTCATGTTGTGCACGAACGCCTCCATGGCTTGGTGAACACGGCCCACCGTCTGGTTCATGGCATGCTGAAAGGCCCGTTCGCGACCCTGCAGGCCCACAAGGTCACGCCGGAGGTAATCATCCACGGGAGCGGATTTCAGTTCGGAATAATCCTGGTTCATCATGGCGCTCACCTTGTCCACTTCCTCTTCGAAGGTTTTGCGGACATAGGGGGCCAGGTAGAAATCGAAGGCGGGAATGGCCTGGCCGCCATGCATCTCATTCTGGACGGTTTCCATGGAAATGCAAGCCAGCACGGCGGCCGTTTCGATGCGCTTCGCGGGACGGGACTCCCCATGGCCGGCCTTCAACCCGTATTCCAAAATCAGGTCCAGCGGGTGCTGGATGCAGGTAAGCGACTTGGTGGGATAATAATCCTTGTCGTGGATATGGATGTAGTTGCCCGCAACGGCTTCCCGCACGTCACCCGACAGCAGACACTCGTCCACATAGGTCTTGGTGGCCTCGGAGGCGAACTTCATCATCATGCCCGCCGGCGTATCGGCGTTCATGTTCGCATTTTCGCGGGTGATGTCATTGGCCTGCGCGTCGATGATGGTCTGGAAAATCTCGTTCGTCCTGGCTTTGCGGGCCAGGTTGCGCTGATTGCGGTAGGCGATATACTTCCGGGCCACTTCCTTGCGGGGGCTCTTCATGAGTTCGAGTTCCACCAGGTCCTGGATATCCTCCACGCCCAGCTTATCGGGAGCCTGTTTGGAAATGGCATCCGCAATCTTTGCCGCCAGGACAATATCCTCGCCCTGCTCCGTTACATCCATTGCCTTCAGGATGGCGGCGACAATCTTCTGGCTGTTGAATTCAACGAGCCGGCCATCGCGTTTTACTACATTCTTTACCATATAAAAAAAGTGTCAGCTATCACCCGGCTCCCATGGGGCCGGACGGTCAATAATATCTGGTGTTGATTATGCGGACCCGGATTCGCTCCGACCGCAATACAAATATACGAGATATTTTTTCGAATTATACCTATTTTGCAGGAAAAAGTTATCAACAATATATTTAACAGCCTGCTAACCGATTGGCTAACAGGCTGTTAAACTAAAATTCAAATTAGAATTTCTAAAAATTGGATAACATTTATGTTACCCGACCACCCACACCAGCAGATGCCGGTCGAATGTAATGTACTCCAATTCGAATTCTTCTTCGTATCCGTCTTTGTGGATAAACGTCGCCTCCAGTTCTCCTTCGCCGCGCATGCGGAACCGCTCCACCTCGATCTGCTCGGCAAAGTCTACATTATAATGAGACAGTCTTTTGAAAACCGCCTCTTTGGCGCACCAGTACATGGCCAGCTGTTCGTTCCTGCGGTCATCGTCCAGGTCTTCAATCTCTTCCTCGGAAAGGGCCTTTTTCTCCACCGCGGAGAAATCGCGGTCCATCGACTCGATGTCGATGCCCACGTCCTCGGTATCGTTCAGGATCACCGCCACGTATTTTTCGGTATGGGTAATGCTGATATTGGTTACCTGGTTCTCCAGATAGGGTTTGCCGTTATCGTGGTGGCTCAGGTAGACCTTCTCGTCGAACAACTCGTTCAGCAGGGCCCGGACCGCCAGCCGCTGCTTGCGCAGGGACTCGCTTTTGATGAACGAGATTTCTTCCATCTCGTCCGTGGGCGTAGAACTCATTTCCTTGAGCTGCTCTTCCGTTTCCGTAATCTGCCAGACCGCAATGGTGGTCTTGGAATCCTCTAATTCTTTCTTTAAATATAAAGCCATATACGCTGTTTTTGTCTCCTTTTGCGCGGGAAATAAACGACCGCGCACCCCGCAACGGCTGTTGCAGGGAGTTCTCGGTTATATATGCAATCGCGATAACGGATCGTCAGACTGGACGTCCGCCGTTATGGGAGCTATACAAACAGAACTGGGAGGCTGTTCCATATACAATGTTTAATAATCGGCACAAATATAGTATATTTTTTGTATATTTGCACCGCTTTTCCAGAAGAAAAAGTTTTAAGTTTTAAATATCTAATTGATTATGGCTTTTTTGACAAATGAGAAACTCGTCATCGTCGGTGCCGCCGGCATGATTGGTTCCAACATGGCACAGACCGCCATGATGCTCAAGCTTACTCCGAACATCTGCCTCTATGATGTGTACGAGCCCGGTCTGAAAGGCGTTGTTGCCGAAATGAACCACTGCGCCTTCGAAGGTGTGAACCTCACCTGGACGACGGATCCCGCCGTTGCCTTCAAGAACGCGAAGTACATCATCTCTTCCGGTGGCGCCCCCCGCAAGGCCGGCATGACCCGCGAAGACCTGCTGAAAGGCAACTGCCAGATTGCAGAGGAGTTCGGTAAGAATGTCAAGAAATACTGCCCGAACGTCAAGCACGTTGTCGTTATCTTCAACCCGGCCGACCTGACCGGTCTGGTGGTGCTCCTGCACTCCGGCCTGAAACCCAGCCAGGTGACGACCCTCGCCGCCCTCGACTCCACCCGCCTGCAGACCGAACTCGCCGCCCACTTCAAGGTGCAGCAGAGCAAGGTGACCGGCGCCCGCACCTACGGCGGACACGGTGAAGCCATGGCTGTTTTCGCCAGCAAGGTGAAGATCGACGGTACGCCGCTGAGCAAGAAGAACCTTTCCGAGAAGAAGTTCGAGGAGATCAAACAGGCCACCATCCAGGGCGGTGCGAAGATCATCGAACTCCGCGGACGTTCCTCGTTCCAGAGCCCGGCCTACTGCGCCGTGAAGATGATCGAGGCTTCCATGGGCGGCAAGCGTTTCAACTGGCCTGCCGGCACCTATGTGAACAACGAGAAGTTCCAGAACGTGATGATGGCCATGCCTACCGTGATCGACGCCACCGGTGTCCACTTCACGAACCCGAAGGGTACCGCCAAGGAAATGGCCGACCTGCAGGCTTCTTACGAGCACCTCTGCAAGATGCGCGACGAAATCGTCACACTGGGTATCATCCCGGCCGTGAAGGATTGGAAGAAGGTGAACAAGAACCTCTAACAGGCAATCGAATAAGTCAAGGCCGGAGCCAGAGTTCAGGATTCTGAGGGCTCCGGCCTTCCCATATCTGGAAATGCAGGGCCGTTTCGCCGGCGATGGTGTCCACGGTACCCAGTACCTGGCCCGTCTTGACCTTTTCGCCCGGTTTTACCGAAACGCTGCCCAGCTTGCAATAGAACGAGAAGTAATTGCCGTGCTGCACCAACACACACTGGTTGTAGCCCGGCATCACGACGATCTGCTTCACCGTCCCGTTGAAGACCGCTTTCACCGCCGTTCCCTTGGACAGACCGATGGTCATGCCATTGTTGAACGGCAGTTTCACGTTCTTGAAGACCGGATGATAGTGCTGGCCGTAATGATCGATGACGGGGCCCTCGGCCGGCCAGGGCAGTTTGCCTTTGTTGGAGGAGAACTCGTTGCCCAATTTATAGTCGATGGGGGCGCTCGGTTTCTTACCGCCCTTCCGGGTTCCCTTCGATTCCATGGCTGCCCGGATGATGCGCTCGATTTCGCGGTTCAGGGCTTCGACCTGCCTGCGCTTGGCCGCCAGTTCGTTCTGGTAGCGTTTTTTGTCTTTGTTGAGTTTGTTCACCAGCGCCTGTGACTCGGATTCCTCCTTCTGCAGTATGTTCACTTCCTGCTGGCGGAGGGTCCGGGCCTCGCGGGCCTCGGCCTGCTTTGCCTCCAGCTGGGCCATTTCCGCTTCCAGTTCGGCACGGGTCTCCTTGATCTTGCGTGCCTGGACGTTCATCGACGCACTCAGGTCGCGCAGATAGCTGTAACGCCGCCAGGCCTGTCCCAGGTCCCGGCTGGAAAGGATATACATGTACCAGATCCGGCTGTCCCGGTTCTTATAGGCGTTGCGCACCAGGCGGCCGTAATAAAACGAGAGGGTATCCAGGCGGCCCTGGATGCGGGCCACCTCGGCTTTACGCACCCAGATTTCGGCTTCGAGGGCCGCTATCGCCTGATCGCTTTCGGCCACCAGCGCTTTTCGGTTCAAGATTTTTTTCCGTACCAGCGAAAGGGTAGAAAGCGCGCTCGTGGTCTTGGAAGAAGTGGCCTTCAACTGCCGGTCAATCTCGGCAATCTCCTTTTCCAGGGCCGCTTTCCGGTTCTCCTGGGCCTTGGTGTTCTGGGCGGCGACAGGCCCCGCGGCCATCAGCACGACGGCCACGCACAGCAGGATATGCCGGAGAAAACTTATCATTCTTCCTTCTTCTTTTCCTTGGCCTGCAGCCGGTACATCTTGGCCAGGTCATATTCGCCCAGGGCATCCAGGACTTCGGCATAATGGTCCAGGATAACAGCGCTCTCCTTTCCGCCGTACAGCATGGCGTGCTTAAAATAAGGTTTGGCCTCGGCATCCTTGCCCATCAGGTGCAGGATCCAGCCGTATGTATCCAGCAGGGTCGGATTGTCCGGTTCTTTCTCGATCGTCTTCCGGCTCATGGCCAGGGCTTTCTTCAGCTGGCGCCCGCTCTCGGCCAGATAGTAGGCATAATTGTTCAGGACCGGGGAATAATCCGGATTGATTTTCAAGGCCCGCTCGTAGGCTTTGTAGCAGCCGCGGACGTCCTTGAGATAGTTGCACATATCGCCGATGGTGCAAAGGGACGGCAGGGTGCGGGAGGTATCGTCCGGGAACCGGGCGATGATGCGTTCGCAGTTGTCGATGACCTTGCGGAACTGTTTGGTGTTATAATAACCGGCGTTCTGCAGTTCCAGGAAGGCGGTTTCCTCGGGGAACCGTTTCATCGCCTCCTCGCTCTCGGCTATCACACCCTCCCAATCGTTCCGTGTCCCCAGCACCTGGATATAGGTTACCGCGGCAGACACGCTCTCCGGGTGGGCATCCCGCGCGGTGCGGAACACCTCAACGGCGCGCTCGGGCCGTTCGGTCCCGAAATAATACATCCCGGCGGTAGACAGGAGGGAACTGTCGGCCGGATGGAGGGAGAGTCCCAAATCGATGAGCGAGTCCAGCCGGGGGCGGAAATTCTGGATAAACCGGCCGTCGGAATGTTTCAGCAAAGCGCTCAGGTATCGCGATTTATCATCGGCGGTAGCATCCTCGTTGCCGAAAAAGTCCGTCAGCGTCTTGAAATAAGCCGGATAGTTCCGTCGCGAGCGGAAGACCTCGGCCTTCCCCAGCAGGGCCGGCGGATAGCTGGGATCCAGGGCGAGCGCCTCGGTATAATAGGCCAGGGCGGAAGAATCGCGATACTCGGCCATTTCATGGTCTCCGAGGATGGCGAGGACCCGTTCGGAAGCTTCTTCCGCATTGTATTCCTGCAATACCTTCAAGGCTTCGGCCGGCTTATTCTGCCGAAGCAGGATATCGTATTTTACCGCCGTCACCTGGTCGTTGCGGCCAAAGACCGTTTCGATCTGGTTCATGGCCTCCAGGGCCTTGTCCAGCTTGCCCTGGCGGATATACAGGTTGGCCAGGTTATAATAGACTTCTGTTTTCTTGGGGAAATCCTTGAGCATCTGCTCATACGTGGCCAGGGTCAGTTCTTCCTCCCCGCCCATGGAATAGGCAATGGCCAGGCGGTCGCGGTACCAGAAATTCCCGGGATCCAGTTCGGAAGCCTTCAAAAAGGCTTTTTGTGCCGCCCGGATGTTTTTTTGATATAAATGGCACATCCCCAGATAATACCAGGCGGCATCCTGGGTGGGATCTTGCAAGGTCAGGAAGGCGAACTTTCCGGAGGCCTCTTTCAGCCGGCCTCCTTCCAACAACTGAACGGCATCGATCAAGGCGGCATCCGAATCGAAACCCTTTCCGGAAGACGACCTGCCTTGCGCGCCAAGCGTCTGGACGGCCATCAGCAGGACCGCCGCCAACAAGATGATTCTTTTCCCACTCATAATCATACAAAATTAGCACTTTTCATAAAAAGTATGCCACTTTTCGAAAAAAACCGCAATTTTTCGAAAGAAAAATAGAATTGTGGCCAAACCCGGACAGGTGTGGCGGATGATTTGGCCGTCTTAGCCGGGCTTTCCTAACTTGCCAAAAACTTCAATCACTATGGTTACCATTCCTTTCAAATCCTTTGCCAAAGCCTTTGCGGCCCTCCTGGCCTTCGCTGCCGCCCTGGCGGCCTGCGAACCCTTTGAAACCATCTCCGGAACGCCCCGGAGCCAGACAGAACATCCGGCGGAAGAAGAAATCCGGGAATCCAACCTGGACGAGCATGTCGATACGGTCATCTACCTGGCCGCCCTGGAATTCGAAGAGGGGTACGACTGGTCCAAAGACACCGTCCTGCGCGACGTTCCCGCCACGGCCGTCCTGCTCAAACGGGATCCCGTCAAGAAAACCATCTCCCGTGTCACGCAGTTTCCGGCAGGGCTGGCCTCCAGTCCGGACCCCCTTTTCTACGCCGACGGACACCTCTATAGTGTCCTATCCCAGGACGGGCAGCGGATTGTGTGCGAAGACGGCACGGAACGCTTCCGCTGGGAAGGGGACGAACGCGTCGAAGGCCTGCTCCCCTCCCCGGAGGGCATCGCCACCCTGGGGCTTTCGCCGAAGGGGATCTTCTATCGGATAGATGGAGAAGCCCTTGTCGCCCAGGCCGGGGGGACTATCCTCCACGGCCTGCACAGGGATGGAGATGCGGTGTTCTGTTTTTACGATGTGCCCGACGAAGAAACCGGAACACGCAACCTGCACCGGTTCAAGGTAATGAACCGGCAGGTAGAGGAGATGACGGGGAGCAGCTCGGGCAGTGTCTATGACATGATGATGGCGAATGGAAAACTTTGTTCCCTGTCCCGCCTGAATATCCGCGTCAGTATGCGGATTACCGTGGACAACCAGTCCACCCCCGTCAAACAGACAGCCCGGGCGGCGGCCGATATCCGCCTGTTGCGCGCCAGGGAATCCGTTTATGCCTGTATGCAGGATGTCGTGAACTATCCGGAAACCAAATCCATCCTCTGGGGCCCGGACGGCACGGACCTTTATGAAGAGGGGAATGTAGCCTTTTTCCCCGACACCTGCCGGACCGCAGCCCCCGGCCGCGTGGGCCTGGTCCGTCTGTCCGGAGACGGCCGGGTACAGGCTTTCGGAATGACGGGACCGGATGAAAGCGGCTGGGAGACAATCCCATCGGAAGGGTCGCGCCTGCTGTCCCGCGACTGTGCCGGCTGTGCCGGAGGCACCCTATTCGCCGCCTTCAGCCGGACCAACGCCCCGCCCCAACTCTGGATGGGAAAAACCGTCTGCGACCTGCCCGTTTCCAACGGCTACGTCACCGCCCTGGCCGTAGAACTGATCAAGAAATAATTGGGCCCGGGTCGCCGGTACGGGCCCGGGTCACCGGTACGGGCCCGGGTCGCCGGTGCCGCCCTGGCCCGCCGGAGGCAAAGTGGCCATTCGTCCACCAAAAGTGCCGTTTTCGTGGATGGCGAGGGCGAAAGGGCCGTTCGTCCACCAAAAGTGCCGTTTTGGTGGATGGCGGAGGCGAAAGGGCCATTCGTCCACCAAAAGTGCCGTTTTGGTGGACGGCAAGGGTTTTGACAAAAAAGGAATTACCCGGTAAGGGTGCAGTGGTCAATCCTCCCAGCTGACCGTGCGGGATTCATCGGGATTCACGCGGATGTGGATGCGGAGGGTCTCTTCGGGAAGGAGCGCTTCGATGTTTTCGGGCCACTCCATCAGGCAGAGGCAGCCGCTGTCGATGTAGTCGTAAAAGCCGATGTCAAGCGCTTCTTCCAATCGGGTAATCCGGTAGAAATCAAAGTGGTAGATGGGTTCGCCCGCGCCGCTCCGATACTCGTTCACAATGGCAAACGTGGGCGAGCTGATGGCATCCTCGCGCACCCCCAGCCGGCGGCAGAGGGCCGTGGTAAAGGTGGTCTTGCCCGCCCCCATGGGCGCGAAGAATGCAAGGATGTTCTGCCCTTGGGTCTCTTCCAGAAACTGCCCCGCAGCGCGGTCCAGGTCATTCAGATCCCGGATAATGATTTCGTGTTTCATGATTCCGAAGCTTTATCCAGCACCACGGCCAGGTCCTCGACCGGACGGTCCGCATAATGGCTGAAGGTATTCAGGCACAACGGGCAAGCCGTCACCACGGTGTCCGGCTGCTCGGCCGTCAGGTTTTCAAAGGCGTTCAGGGTAATCTCCCGCCGCTTTTCGTAATTCAGCGAAAGGCTGCCCAGGCTGCCGCCGCAGCAAATGCTTTCTGCGTGATTCTGATGAGCCTCCACCAGGGTCCCCGTCGCCGAAAGGGCCTCGCGCGGTTCTTCATAGATTCCGCAGCCACGGCCCAGTTCGCACGGGTCATGATAGACCAGGGTCCGGGACTCATCCTTGGTCACCTTCAGGCGGCCGGACTGGATCAACTCATTGAAATAGACGCTGTGATGCACCACGCGGATGCCATCCAGCTTATAGTTTTCTTTGAAGATGCGATAGCAGATGGGGCAGGTCAGCAGCAGGGTATCGCAACCCGACGCCCGGATAATCGCGGTATTTAGGCGGATCAGTTCGCGCGCCTGCTCCTGGCGTCCTGCCAGCAGCATCGGCCGCCCGCAGCACAGCCCGCCATCCGGATCCATCATCCTGGCCTCGATCCCGGCTTTGGCCAGCAGCGACATCGTCGCCTTCCGGATGCTCGGCGTCAGATGCGTCATGCAACCGGCGAAATACAGGACCTTGCCCGTCCCTTCCACCGAGAAGGACTCGGGCCGAATATTCCGGTAGTGCTGGTTGATGGAATACTTCTTCAATTCGCGCTGCTTCAACCGCATCAGCGGACCATCCACGCCTACCTGGCACACCTCGGAACACTTGCCGCACATCAGGCATTTTTCGCTGATTTCGGTGACCCGCCGTTCGTTGTGATTGCGGATCTGGCGGTTCAGATAGACCGTACAATCCTTCAAGTTCTCCTTGCGGACACTCATCGGACAGGCATCGATACACACGCCGCATCCCGGGCACGACAGCACCTGGACGCGCGCAAAACCGCGGCGCGGATGCATCACCCGCAGGCCGGCATTGCGCATCGGGATGAGCAGCATCTCGGCCGGAATGTGCATGTACCGGGTAAACGGCAGCACCAGCATGAAGATACCCAGGGCGATGGAATAGGCCCACCAGGTAGGCAGGTAGTTCAATTCGTTTCCGAAGAACCACCGGAAAAAGTGGTTCATGGGGACGGTGAGGAAACTGCCGCCGCTGATATGTGCCGTAAAGCTCTCGCAGAGCAGCCGGAGCGGGAAGATGGACCACAGGGAATACAGGCCGATGGTGTCCAGCAGGCTCGCCCGCGTGGTACGGCGCATGCCGAACAGGCGGGACCGGATGCGTTTGATCATCGCCAAAGCGATGCCGGCAAGAATCAGCAGCAGGAAGAAGTCCATCAGGAAGAACAACACCGCTCCCTGCAGGGTAATCTCCGTCTCGGCCACAAAGAAATTAAAGAAAATGGGATAGTACAGCAGGTGGATGCGTTCCGGGACGAACAGCCAAACCTCCAGGTGTCCCAGGACAATGATCATGAACCAACCGAAAGCGATGCTGGAATGCATGAAGCCCAGTACCCGGTTCCGTTTCCATAACTTCACGTGGATGAGGCAGTTCAAGAAGATATCCTGGATGTTTTTCCAGGCTGTTACCGGGTTCACCAGGGACAGGAGGAACCGTTTCCGGTCTTCCCGGGAAAGCTGGAACAAGATGACCAGGAAACCGATTCCGCAGTACGCCAGGACGAAAATCATCCCGACCGTGAAGGGAATCACAAAGGGGTCGAACCCATTGGCCAGACGCTCGATCATAAGGCGCCCTCCATATTATCATACAAGCGGCACACGGTCAGGATCACCCGCCGCGTATTGATGCCGCGCGGACAGACCATCGTGCATTTCCCGCAAAGCATGCAGTTGGAAAGCATCCGCTCCACTTCGGCTTTCTTGCCCCGCTGCAACCCCAGCAGCAATTTGCGGACGCTCATTCCGGAGTGCTCCGCGGCCGTACACGTTGCGCTGCAACTGCCGCAGGCGATGCAGGTCCGGGCGCCCGGCTCGATGCGGCAGAGCTTGCGGAACAGGGAAGTGTCCAGCGTATCCAGCTCGATGGCAGAACTGGGTGATAGACCAAAACCGAAATCCATTATTTCTTCTTCGCTTTCAGGTATTCATATACATTCAAGGCCGCACTACGCGCTTCGGCCAGCGTTTCGGGAATCGTTTTGGGTCCCGTACAGGTGCCCGCCAGGAAAAGGCCCTTGCGGTCCGTCCGGGTCACCCCCGCAATGTTGTCCAGACTCCGGAAGAAGCCATCTTCATCTACCGGAAGAGACACGGAACGTGCCAGATCGTGGTTGCCACGATGGCAGATGATGCCGGACATGAGGATCAGCAGGTCCAATTTCACCTTTACCGGTTTCCCGGAGAGGGTGTCCTCGGCCTTCACCTGAACGCGGCCGTCGATGGTCTCGGCCACTTCGGATACGCGGCCCCGGATGAAATGGATGCCGTAGTCGCGCTGCGCATTGATATAAAAATCTTCGTATTTCTTGCCGAAGAGCCGCAGGTCCATGTAGAAACAATAGATTTCCGCATCCGGGAAAATCTCTTTCATTTCGATGGCCTGTTTGATGGCCGTGATGCAGCACACCTTGGAACATTGGGAATTACCGGCTTTCACATCGCGCGAACCCACGCAGTGCACAAATCCGATCGCCGCCGGTTTGGCGGGAACGCGCTCATCGGAACGCGTATTGAACCAATGCTCCAAATCACGGTTCGTGATGACCCGGTCGTAGATGCCGTATCCGTACTCCTCCTTTTTTTCCGCCTCGAACAGTTTGAAACCGGTAGCCAGGACGACCGCCTTGCACCGAAGGTTCTTGCCGTTGCTCAACACCACGGTATACCCTTTCTGGAGGTAATTGATGGAGGCAATTTCGGTATCGGTGTAAATATCGACCTCTTTCAGCGCCTCATCATAGGGCTCCAGAACCTTGTTGGCGGGCGTCATGTCGGGGAACAGCCGGTTCCACTGTGCCACATGACCGCCCAGAGAGCCTTTTTTCTCTACAATGACGGGAGAGAGCCCCAGCGATTTCAACTGGACGGCCGTTTCCATTCCGGCGATGCCTCCGCCGACAACCAATACTGTTTCTTTCATACTCAGCAACATTTAAGGACGTTGGGAAGACCGGGCTTGCGCAGTTCTTTTTCATCCAGTCCGAGATACTTCCTGGCAGGGTCGTAGGGAACGCCCATCTTGTCCAGCAACGGCTCGGGGCCGACCTGATGGATCTGCAGGCCCAGGTCCCAGGGATCCACCCCCAGCACCAGACCGGCCAGTTCCTCGTAGGTAAAGACCGGAATGCCGTGACCGTCTTTGCCATAGGTTTTGCCCGTCTGCTCGGAAATGACATACTGCCAGCGGTCCAGGAAATACGGACATCCCGGGCAGTTGGTTATGATCATGTCCGGTTCGTAGGGTTCCATCGACTCGAACTTCTTGTGGGTGTTCGAAACGCTGTAGCCCCGGTTGGCTTTTACCAGATACTGCCGGAAACCGAAACCGCAGCAATGCCGCCGTTCGGGATAATCAATCACCTTGCCGCCCCAGGATTCAGCCATTCCGCTCAGCACGCAGGGGTATTCCGCTCCGCCCACGCCCTTGTGGGGGAACATTTTCGAATAATGGCAGCCGATGTGCTCCACAACGCGCAGCGGTTCGCCGGTATGGCGGTCCACCAACTGGTATTTGGCGCGGGCGGCAATCTCGCCACGCAGTTTATAGACCAGGTCGCTGGCGTGCGCCACATAGACCGGTTTCTTGAATTCGCGCCGGGTCGATTTCCACAGTTTTTCCCGGATACGTTCTTCCAGTTCGGGGAATTCCCGCCAGGTCTCCAGGATCTCGGTGTAATTTCCGAACGAGGTGATGCAGGAGGTGACCAGGTTCTCGTAACCGGCCTCGGTCATCAGCGCGAACTGACGGGCCACGATGGTCATGGCCGTTTCCTGCGGGATGGTATCGCAGTGGTAAGCGATGCCGCCACAGGTGGTGTGGTGGGCCGTTTCATAGATGTCCCGTCCCAGCATATCCCGGCAGATCTTCAGGAAGTAATGCTCCGATGCCGGGAAAAAACTCTGCCGGATGCAACTCCGGACATAGAACCAATGATTATCCGGAATTTCCTTCTGATAATCGGACCAGATTTTCTGTTTTCCCTGATAAATCATATCGTATCTTCTTCGTTGTTGAAATGCCCGCGCGAGCAGTGCTCGAAGGTATATTTCCCGTACTCTTCCAGGGTCATGCCCATCTCTTCCGCCTTCTTCTTGGAATACCGTTCCACCAGTTCAATCCGTTCGGTGGCGCCCGTTTCATCAAAGATGGCCTTCAGCTCGTCCAGGTCCTCTTTCGGGATGGCGCGCAACGCGCCCGTTCCCTGCCGGCCGTAATTGGCGCCCAAGCGGCCATAGACCTCCTCTTTGTTCTCCAGCACCCACTCGAAAACGGGACCGGACTCGGGGTGATCCTCATAACGGAAGGTGGCGGGATGGACGCAATAGCCCAGGTTGAGCACGTTCCCGGTGAGGGCCTTGGTCAGCGGATACAGCTGGCGTCCTTTTTCAGACTCGGTAAAATAGCCCAGCCGGGCCGAAAGGTTGCGCAGGGCCATGATGACCAGCCCGGGCCCGTTCTTGCGCGGGCATCGGGTCATACAAGACATGCATTCTCCACAGTACCAGATGGTTTCGCTTTTCAACAGCGCCTCTATTTCAGCTTCGTCCTTACGCTGAACGGTATCCACGATCTTGCGCGGATCGTATTTATAGAACTCCGCCGCAGGGCAGATGGCCGTGCAGGTCCCGCAATTGATACAGGTATGCAACCCCTCCTTGAAGCGGTAGTCCTTGCATAATTCATCGTATAATTTTCCCATATGAGGTGTAAAGGTAAGGACTTTTTCTTAAAAAAGAAAAACCTAGAAGTCCAACAGGTCACGACGGTCCAGGAATCGGTACGATGACGCCTCGATCAGCTGTTCGGGGCGGATGTCGCCCGGAGGCGTTCCGCCGGCCACCGCCTGTAGGTCGGCGATGGTGCGCGACAGCTTCAGGATGCGCGTATAGGCACGGGCCGAAAGCCCCAGCCGGAGCATCAGGGTCTCCAGCTGGTCGCGGCAGGCGTCCGACAGCGGGCAGTACTGTTCCACCTGCTTGCCGGACATTTCGGCATTGGTAAAGATGCCCGTACCCGCGAAGCGTTCGCGCTGGAGGACGCGTGCCGCGGCCACCCGGGCAGCCACCTGCGCGCTGCTTTCCCGCCGCACGCCTTTTCCCCTGTGTACCAGCAATTTGGGATCGACCGGATGCAGCCACAGATGGATATCGATCCGGTCCATGATGGGACCGGACAGGCGGCTCAGGTAGTTGGTCCGCTGCCCCGCCGTGCAGGTACATCGGTCCCCCTCCCCATAATACCCGCACGGGCAGGGATTGGAGGCGGCCACCAGCATGAACGAGGCCGGGTATTCCAGCTTCATCCGCAGCCGGGAGATGGTTACCTTCCGGTCTTCCAGCGGGCCCCGGAGCGCCTCGATGGTCGCTTTGGGCATCTGGGCCAGTTCGTCCAGGAAAAGTACCCCGTGGTGAGCCAGGGTGATTTCCCCGGGTAGAATGTTGTCTCCCCCTCCCCCGCCGACGATGGCCGGCAGGGAGGCGCTGTAATGCGGTGAGCGGAACGGCCGTTCGCGGATGAGACCGAACACCTCCCCGCTCCGCTTTCCCGCCACCGAATAGATTTTGCTGGTCTGGAGAGCCTCTTCCGTGGTCATGGGCGGCAAAATCCCCGCCAGGGCCCTTGCCAGGGAGCTTTTTCCCGCACCCGGAGCGCCCACCATCGCCAGGTTGTGTCCCCCGGCCGCAGCAATTTCGATGGCCCGTTTGGCGCCTTCCTGCCCGATGATATCGGCAAAATCCATGTACGCAGGGACCGATTTCCGCTGCTGCGCCTGCCGCTGAGCCTGCTGGAAACGGGGGGTGTTCCAGATCAGCATTTCGGCCGGATCTTCTTTTTCCTCCAGGATGGCCAGCACATCGGCCAGCGTTTCCACCCCGAAAAGCAGGGTGTCCCGGTTCTCGACCGCTTCCATGGCCGACCGGACCGGCAGGATGGCGCCCGAAAGTCCCTGTTTCCCCGCCAGTTCCACCATGGGCAGCGCCCCCGGGACCTCGCGAACCGATCCATCCAGTCCCAACTCTCCCATGATGATGTAGCGTCCCAGTCCGGGCAGGTCCCGCTGCTGCGATGCAGCAATAATCCCCAGGGCGATGGGCACGTCATACCCGCTCCCGCTCTTGGGCAGGTGGGCAGGCGCCAGATTGATAACAATTTTCTTTCCCGGGATGTGGAAACCCATTGATTGCAAAGCGGTTACGGTACGCAACAAGCTTTCCTTGACTGCCACGTCCGCCAGTCCGACCAGGTGGATTCCGATTCCATTGATTACATCGACTTCGACAGTGACCGGCACGGCGTCGATTCCAACGCACTTCGCCGCATTGATATGAATAAGCATCGTCCGATAGTTTTACGTTTCGGGCGAAAATGCTGAAAAAATCAAAGCGCTTCTTTAAAAAAAATATAATTGTGGCTAAATCCCCGCCGATGTGGCGAACAAGGCAAACAGGGCGCTGCCGCTGCCGGACATGGCCGCATAGACGGCTCCGGCATCGTACAGGGACTGTTTCACGGCCGCCAGTTCCGGATGCTTGGCAAAGACGGTCTCTTCGAAATCGTTCTCCAGGCAATCCTTCCATTCCGATACCGGACGCGCCAGGGCTTCCCGCAGCGGAACCGGCTGGTTTTCCCGCACTTCGCGCGGGACGATGCCGCGATACGCATCGGCCGTGGACACCGCAATCCCTTCGGGGACCAGCACCTGCAGCTGATAGCCTTCCAGCGAGAGCGGGAAAGGGGTCAGCACCTCGCCGCGACCGGTTCCCAGCATGGGTTCCTCATAGATGAAAAACGCGCAATCGCTGCCCAGCCGGGCGGCATAGGCGGCCAGTTGTTCCCGGGAAAGGGGCAGTTTGAACAGGTCCGCCAGCATGCGCAGGGCGAAAGCCGCATCGGACGATCCGCCTCCGAGTCCGGCACCCACCGGAGAAGTCTTTTCCAGGTAAATCTTGACGGGAGGCAACTGAAAATCAGCATCCAGCAAACCATAGGCCCGGGCGGTCAGGTCGGACAGCGGGTCCCAGTCCACCCCGCCGGCCCGCGCCAGGGTAATCATGAGTTTCCCGTCGGGCGAGATGTCCTGCACCACCTGCTCCTGTCCGTAACGGGCAAACAACGGGGCAGCCGTCTCTCCGAAGGTGTCGGCGGGAACGATTTCCAAGGTATCGGAAATGTCACGATACGGCACAAAAACGGTTTCCAAATCGTGATATCCGTCCGCTCTTTTGCGGATTACGGACAATCCCAGATTAATTTTCACGTGCGGGTGCGTTATCATCTTTTTCTCTTTTTTGGCGTACTAAGTTACAAAATAATTATCTTTGTAAGTTATAATTATTTGACAGAATGCTTATTTATGATGTAATTGTGGCGGGCGCCGGTCCCGCCGGCCTGTGCGCCGCCGTGGCAGCCGCCCGGCAAGGAGCCCGGGTTGCCCTGGTCGAACGCTACGGTGTGGTGGGCGGAAACTTGACGGCCGGCTACGTAGGCCCGATTCTGGGCATGGTAGGCAAAGGGACGATGCGCGACGAGCTGGTGAGACTGCTGGGCGTTCCGGAGAACGACATGATCGGAGAAACCGGCAAGGCCCACGATGTAGAACGCGCCAAGCTCCTCCTGGCCCGCTGGGTAAACCATGAAAACATTGACGTCTATCTTCAATCTACCGTGGCCGGCGTCCACAAAGACGGCAACCGGGTCACAGGCCTGTCCATCGCCACCCAGGAAGGTCTCCTGGACCTGACGGGCGCCGTGGTCATTGACGCTACGGGCGACGCCGTGGTCTCCTTCCTGGCCGGCGCGCACATTGAAAAAGGCCGTGAAGACGGCCTGATGCAGCCGGTCACCCTGGAATTCACCATCGACGGCGTGGACGAGCGGACCGGCCTGATCTGCATCGGCGACGTGGACAACGTCCAGCTGAACGGCATCCGTTTCCTGGATTGGTGCAAGCAGCGGGCCGATGAGGGAAAACTCCCCCAGAAACTCGCAGCCGTGCGCCTGCACCCCACCGTCCATCCCGGACAGCGCCAGGTGAACACCACCCAGGTAAACGGGGTGGACATCACCCGGGTCGAACAAGTTTTCAAGGCCGACCTCGAACTCCGCGAGCAGATGTTCCTCCTGGAAGGTTTCCTGCGCGAAAACGTTCCGGGGTATGAACATATCCGCATCGTTTCCAGCGGCACCACCACGGGCGTGCGCGAAAGCCGCCGGGTGATGGGCGACTATGTCATCACCGCCGAAGAACTCGCCGCCGGCTGCCGCTTCCCCGACGTCGTGGTGCACAAGGCTGAATTTATCGTGGATATCCACAACCCCGCCGGAGCCGGCCAGGCAGAGGACCATATCCAATACTGCCAACCGTACGACCTCCCCTACCGCTGCTTCCTTCCCGCCGGACTGGAGGGCCTGCTGGTCACGGGACGCTGCATTTCCGGCACCCACCGCGCCCACGCCTCGTACCGGGTCATGTCCATCTGCATGGCCATGGGCGAAGCCACCGGCATCGCCGCCGCCCTCGCCGCCCGGAAGGGCTGCACGCCGCGAGCGCTGGATGTCAAGGAACTTCAAAATGTTATGACCAACCAGGGAATCGACCTTTTCGATGAATAATTTTCTTAAAAACAATGCGCTTTCGCTGATGCTCCTGACGGGTGTCATCGTTGGCGGTTCCCTTGGCCTCCTCTTCGGGGACGGTGTGCGTTTCCTCCGTCCCTTCGGCCAGATTTTCCTCAACCTGATTTTCGTGCTGGTGGTTCCGCTGGTCTTTTTCAGCATCGCCAGTTCCATTACCGGACTGCAGCGCAGCCATGTCATCGGCAAGGTTCTGCTGTGGTCGCTGGTGGTTTTCGGCGGCATGTCCGTCATCGCCGGCCTCCTGGCCTATGCAGGCGCCCTGGTTTGGAACCCCTTCGCCGGCATGGAGACCATTACCGACGGAACCCTGACGGCCGAAAGCCGTCCGTGGGGCGACCTGCTGGTGAGCAGCCTGACCGCCCCCGACTTCCTGGACCTCTTCTCCAAGACGCGGATGCTGCCCCTCATCATTTTCTCGGCCCTCTTCGGCCTGGGCACCGCCGCGTGCCATGCTGAAAAGGTATCGGCCTTCCTGGAGGAAGGGACGAAAGTGATTGTCAAGATCGTAGAAATGATCATGTACGTGGCCCCGATCGGACTGGGCTGCTATTTTGCCGGCCTGATGGCCGACCTGGGCGGCCAGATTGCGGGCAGTTTCCTCCGCATCTTCCTGCTGTTCCTGGTCCTGACGGGTATCGTTTACCTTATCCTGCAGCCCCTGTACATTTTCCTGGTCTGCGGGAAAGACGGCCTGCGGGCTTTCCGGCAGAACATCGTTACACCGTCCATCACCGCCATCGCCACCACCTCCAGTTTCGCCTGCATCCCCATCAACATCGATGCGGCACACCGGATGGGCGCCGACAAGGCCGTGGCCGATGCGGTCATCCCGCTGGGCACCAACCTGCACAAAGACGGATCCGTTCTGGCCGGCGTGCTCAAAGTCCTGTTCGCGATGATGTTCCTCGGAGCCTTCCATCCCTCGGTGTCCAACGCCGCCATGGTCATCGGCATCGCCATCCTGGTAGGCGTGGTGATGGGCGCCGTTCCCACGGGCGGCATGACGGGGGAACTCCTCATCTGCTCCGTTCTGGGGCTGGACCCGGCTTTCGCCGCCACCCTCATGGTCATTTCCACCATCGTCGATATTCCCGCCACCCTGATCAATTCAACGGGCAACCTGACCGGAACGGTCCTGATCAGCCGGCTTTCCGGAAAATAAATGCGCATAAGAATGAAAGAGAACTATATCGGCCGCATCCTCGCCATCGATACGGGATCGACCTCCACCAAAGTGGGTTATTTCGTTGACGGAAAACTCCTTTTTGAAGAAAAGCTCATCCATACCGCAGAAGAAGTGGGACGCTTCAAACACGTGATGGACCAGGACAAAATGCGTCGTGACGCCATCATGGGGTTCCTCCACAAAAAGAACATCGCCCTGCAGGACCTGGATATCATCATGGCCCGCGGCGGCCTGTTCGCCCCCGTCCGTACGGGCGTGTACCGGGTTAACCGCGACATGCGCGATGTCCTGCTTACCTGCCGTGACGGGACGCACGCCTGCAACCTGAGCGCCGTCATAGCCGATGATATCGCCGAGCTGGTGAACGAAGTCCGCCATGACAAAGGCCTTCCGGCCCCCTTCGGCCTGTGCCACGCCTATATCGCCGATCCGCCGATGGCCGATGAAATGCTGCCCGAATGCCGTCTGGGGGGCATTCCGGAGTTCCCCCGCCGGGCCTTCTTCCACGCCCTGAACTCGCGTGCGACCGTGAAGCAGTACCTGCGCGACCACGGTCACAAAGAGAACGACGTGACCGCCATCGTGGCCCACATGGGCGGCGGCATCACCGTTACCCTGCACCGCAACGGCCAGGTCATCGACACCAACAACGGCCTGGGCGGCGACGGTCCCTTCACGCCTGAACGCGCCGGCTCCTGCCCGGCTTTCCCGCTCATCGAAATGTGCTTCAGCGGCCAATACACCGAAAGCGAGGTCAAGAAAAAGATTTTGGGGAAAGGCGGCGCGGTGGCCTACTTCGGCACCAACGACCTGAAACTCATCGAAGACCGTGCCCTCGCGGGCGATACGGACTGCAAGACCTTCCTGGACGCGTACTGCTTGAATATCGCCAAATACATTGCCTCGGAAGCCGCCACCGTCGAAGGAAAGGTGGATGTCATCCTGCTCACGGGCGGGACGGCCAACAGCGGGTCCCTGTGCGAGGCCATCCGCCGCCGGGTGGCGTTTATCGCGCCGGTAGAGGTGTATGCCGGCGAGCACGAACTGAATTCGCTCGCCGAAAACGGCTATAACGTGCTGGCCGGGACGGTCCGCATCCGCCGGTACGACAAGAGCGCCATCGTCCCCGACGAGGACTAACCGAACCGCGTCACCGGTGCGACCGGGAGGTCCGTCTGTTTCATTTCCTGCGGAATTTCAAGTAATGCAGGATCAGGTTGACCGCCTCGTCTTCGGACAGGTCGTCCATGTTGATGACCAGGTCGTAATTGCGGGCGTCGTACCGGCTGGTACCGGTGTAGCGCTTTACGTAATTCTCACGCCTTCTGTCAACTTCATCAATCACCTCCGCGGCTTCTTCCTTCGAAAGCAGCTGCTTGGTCATGACACGGTCAAGGCGATGCGCGTACGATGCGGTGAAGAAGATATCCACCTTGTTGGGTTCGTCTTTCAGCGCAAAGAAACCGGAACGGCCGGCAATGACGCAGGAGCCCTGCGAGGCAATAGCCTTCAGGATTTCCGTCTCGGCCTTGAACACATCGTCCGTGGTAACATCGGGCCGGAACTCCTGAATATTCGGCTTGTCCTTATCCAGCTGGGCGGCCTCCTTGGGCACCGGTGCCACCATCTGGAGGAATTCCGAGAACCAGGTCTTCTTTTCTCCCTTGAGCTTTTCAATGCCCACGGCCGACAATTGGAATTTGTTCCTGAGTTTGGAAATAAGTTCCTTGTCGCTGTAACGGATACCCAGCGCTTCGGCCAGTTTGCGGCCGACGGTACGGCCTCCGGAGCCCAGCTCGCGGCTGATGGTGATGATGATTTTTTCTTCCATATCACAAAGTTCACAAATTGTCTCCATATTTCCAAATCATTATTTTGCTATCTTTGCAAGGAGATGAACCAAGTACGAATCATCGTTATGCGAAAAATCTTTTTCCTTCTTCTGGCGGGCATCTTTGCCTGCTCCTGCGCCCGGGCCACACGGATTGTGCTGGGCGACGAACAGTTTTCCGCTTATCTCCCCTTGCTGGAAGGGAAGCGGGTGGCCTTGTTGAGCAACCAAAGCGGTATTGTGGGCGACCAGGTTGAAAACTGGTGCCTGCGAGGCGGCCAGGAAGTCACTCCCGAAATGGTCAACATCCCCTTTGGCGCCCCCTCCGACACCACCCGTCCTGTCACGTACGGCCCCCATATTCTGGATGTCCTCCTGGAAAAGGGCGTGAACGTAGCGGCCATTTTCTCGCCGGAGCACGGTTTCCGCAACATGGCCGATCCGGGCGAACACGTTCAATCCGGCATCGATGAAACAACCGGCGTGCCCATCTTGTCGCTCTATGACAAAGGGTCCTATATGCCCAGCGAGGAAAGCATGGGGAAATTTGATGTGCTGGTGGTGGATATCCAGGACGTAGGCCTGCGGTACTATACCTATTATGTTACCATGCAGCACCTGCTGGATGCCTGCGCGGTCTATGGCAAACAGGTCGTGATCCTGGACCGCCCGAATCCCAACGGGTTTTATGTGGACGGACCCATCCTGGACATGAAGTACAAATCCGGTATCGGCAGCCTGCCCATCGCCATGGTCCATGGTATGACACTGGGAGAGCTGGCCCGGATGATGAACGGCGAAGGCTGGCTGAAAGACAGCCTCCGGTGCGACCTGACCGTCATCCCCTGCCGGAACTACACCCACCGGACCCGGTGCACCCTGGTCCTGCCGCCGTCCCCGAACCTCAAGGACATGCGGTCCATCTACCTGTACGCCTCCACCTGTTTCTTCGAAGGCACCGAGGTGACGGCCGGACGCGGAACGGCCTGGCCCTTTGAGATTTACGGCCATCCTGCCATGGAGCCGCGCGGCTTCACCTTCACCCCGCGCAGCATCCCCGGCGCCACGCATCCGCGCTACCAGGACCGCCTCTGCCAGGGGGTGGACTTGCGCGACATTCCCATCGAACAGATCTGGGAGGAGCAGGTGAACCTGAACTATCTGATCGATGCCTACCGCCACTTCCCGGCCGACAGTGCCTTCTTTATGCGCCGCAACCACTTCGAACTTCAGATTGGCGTTCCTTACGGGCGCGAAATGGTACTGTCCGGCGCCTCGGCTGAAGAAATCCGCGCCCGCTGGGCCGACGACGTCGTCCGGTTCAAGGAGCAGCGCCGTCCCTACCTCCTGTACGAAGAATAGGGGAAAGACATCGCCCTGGTAAAAGAACTGGCCGGGCGAATGGGTTGGGAGGTTATTTCTTGATATTCTTGCAGTTCTTGGCCACAAAGAATTTGGCCTTGCGATTGGAAACGGTGGCGGTGACCTTCTGGAAGGTGGCGCCGTCCACGTCGTCCAGGACGATGGCGGGACGATAGTCGCTTTCGGCCGCGGAAATCTTCACGTTCTTGAAGGTAATACCTTCCGCGTGACGGACATAGAAACCCCAAGCAGGCAGCTCGCAGAACTGGGAGAACTCGGGATAGGCCTTCGGCATCTCGGGGACCTTGTCCAGTTCGTCGGTACCCACCTTCGCAAAGTCCGGACGGCCCGCACCCGGGAACATGATCTCGATATTCTCCAGCAGGACGTTGCACACCGGCTGGTCCGCCAGCCCCACGATACCGCACGGCAGCACGTTGCGCGGCTGGTCCTCCAGGGTAGGTCCCTCATATTCAACGCCATAGTCCGGCTTGTCCATCGGGACCTCGGCATAGAGATTCCGGATGGTAATGCCGTTCATGGTGCTGGGCTTGTCACCGCGGCGCTGGCCCACATTCAGGTAGATGGGATTGGCCGTGTTATAGGACTTCAGGCCGTCCACCAGGATATTCTCGGCAAAGCCGCCGTCCACGCTCTGGATGGTGATGGCGCTGCGGAAGGTGTCATAAACCACGTTGTCCAGCACCTGGATGTTGCGGAAGCCGCCCACGCCGAAGGTGCCGAACTTGATGCCGCTGGCACTGGACGTGATGGTGTTGTTGCGCACGATCACATCGTCGTTGCAGACATCCTTGTGATGGGATTTCAGGCAGATGCCGTCATCGGACGCATCCACGAAACAGTTCTGGATCACCGCATGGGTGCAGTCCACGATGTCCAGGCCGTCGTTGTTCCAGAAAGCGCGGCTGTTCACCGTCACGCCGTCGATCAGCAGGCTGTCCACCCGGTCGGTGGTGCAGGTCCAGCAGGCCGAGCTGCGCATGTTGATGCCTTTCAGGGTCACGTTCCGGCTCTTGCAGAGATAAAAGAGGTGGGGACGATGGGCGGGGCGGCCCAGTTTGAGCGGATCCTTGATGACGCCCACGGCCACCTGCGCCAGGAAATTGTTGGCGAGTTCACGGCCCTGGCCGTCCACGACCCCCAGTCCCACGACGCCGATGTTTTTGGCGCCGTTGGAGATGATCAGCCCGAAGGCATCGCCTTCCTGGCGGTAGTCGTACGGATTGGTCGAGCCCACGAGAACGGCACCCTCGCCCAGTTCGATGGTCACGTTGTCTTTCAGTTCAATGGTACCGGTCAGGTAGCGGCCCACCTTGAAAATCAATTTGCCGCCACCCTCCTCGCTGATGAAGTCGATGGCCTTCTGGATGGAGGTGGTATTCAGCGTGGTGCCGTTCGACTTGATGCCGAACATGGACGCATAATAATCTTTGGCCGAGGCGGAAACGGCAACGGCCAGACACATGATGGTGAAATATAACTTTCTCATAGCCAGCTTATTCGGGGAGTGAACAATAACGGGTAGATTGGGCCGTATCGGTCAGGAACTTGATGGATGGATCGATAACAGATGTGGAATTCTCCAGCAGGACCGATCCCGGAAGGGCCGTATCCGCGGGCAGGTATCCTTTGGCAACCTGGTCTTTGATATTCGCCTCCAAAGCCCTGTGGCGGCACTCGATGACACCCTTTCCCTTGATGGCGATGTTTTGCGCATCCTTCGACCAGATGAGGGCCGGGGCGCCATTGTAGTCATAATAATTGGTGGAAGCCACCAGCACCGCGCCTTCGCCCAGGTAGAGGGTTACATTGTCTTTGAGCTGGATGGCACCGGTAATGTAGCGGCCCACATAGATGCTGAGGGTACCGCCGCCATGGGCGCTGATGAAATCGATGGCCCGCTGGAGAGAAGCGGTATTATCGGTTATTCCGTCGCTTTTGGCCCCCCAGACGGTTGCCAGATAATTGTTTTCCTGGGCCAGGCAGCCCAGGGAAACGAGCCATGCGGTTATCGCGATAAGGATTCTTTTCATAAGGCAGATTCGGTTTTATTCGGCATAAGAAGACTTGTACATCACCACCTGCTCCTTCGTGGCAGGGGCGGCCGCCTCATCATAGACGACCTCTTCCAATTTCAGGCCCTGGACATCGTCGCACACGATGGCGGGACGATAGTCGGCCTTCTGCGCCCGGAAAACGACGTTGCGCAAGGTGATGCCGGTAGCGTGACGCATGTAGAAGCCCCAGGCGGGCAGTTCTTTCCACTGCGAAAATTCGGGATAATAGGAAATCATTTCATCGATGCCGTCCAGGTCTTCCGGGGTGGTGCCGCGGTAGGCATAACGCGGGTTGCCGCCGCCGGGGAAGACGATCTCGATGTTCTCCATGAGCACATTCTCGATCTTATGGTTCGGGATACCGGCGATGATGCACGGGGAAATGTTGCGGGGCAGATCCTCGATGGGACCCTCGTAATTGTACCCGGCGTCCGGCTTGTCCAGCGGGACCTCGGCATAGACGTTCCGGATGACGATGTTGCGCATATACGGGGGTTTGGGCCTGTTCCACCGCTCGCCGGTCCGCAGGAAGATGACGTTGCCGGTATGGAGGCTGCGGATGCCGTCCACGGTGATGTTCTCGATCTCGGCACCGTCCACGGCCGCAAACGTAATGGCCGAGCGGTAGGTATCGAAAATGGTCATGTTGCGGATGGTGAAATTCTTGAAACCGCCCTTCGAGACCGTTCCGAACTTGATGCCGTTCGCGCTGGATCGACCCACGCAGTTCTCCAGGAGGACGTTCTTGCACATGTGGTTGGCGGAATGGGACTTGAAGCAGAAGATATCGTCGGCCGCATCGATGTAGCAGTTCCGGATGATCACGTCCTCGCAGTCCACGATGTCGATGCCGTCATTGTTCCAGTACGATTTGCTATCGACCCTAATCCCCTCTACATAAACGTTGTGGCACTGGTCATAGGTCTGGTTCCAGCTGCCCGGATCCTTCAGGAAGACATCCTTGATGGTCACGCCGTCGCACTCCCGGAAGTAGATGTTCTGGGGACGGTTCACCTCGTTGGGACGGTCCAGTTTGAGGGGATCCTCAAAGAGGCCGCGGTGGATGTATTCCACCATGTGGTTGGCCACGGTGAAACCCCTTCCGTCGATGGTGCCGCCGCCCGTGATGCCGATATTTTTCTGCTTGAGGGCGAAGATCATGCTGGTCCAGCCCACGTACGGGTCCTTGACATAGTCCCAGGGATTGAGCGAGCCCAGCAAAGTGGCGCCCGATTCGAGGTGCAGCGTGACATTGTCTTTGACATAGACGGTGCCCGTCACCCAGTTGCCGGGGGTGAACACAACCCGGCCGCCACCGTTTGCGCTCGCAAAATCGATGGCTGCCTGAATGCTCTTGGAATTGAGTGTGACCCCGTCTGCCCGGGCGCCGAAATCCGCCACGAAATAATCTTTCGCAGCCAGTCCGTACGCCGACACGGATAGCGTCATCAGGAAAATGAGGAATTTTTTCATACTAACGATCTTACTTACTCTGCAATATCGGAAGATTAATTGAAACTTACAAGTTTTTCGGAAAATAATGGACCGTTGTGGTGGATATCACCACAAGAGGATTATTTCAAAGGGTTAGCTTTGCAATAAATGAATAATAAACGTTGCTTATGGACAGATCCCGAATGCTGAAAGTATTCGTTGTGGCAATAGCCTGTGTCCTTGCCTGTGCCGCCCGGGCCCAGACTCCCGAGGAGTTGTACGAAGCGTACAGTACTCCTGAGACTCGCGCTGTCCTGGAACGTTTTGAGGAGGCCGAACGCCGGTCACAAGAGGCCGAGGCTGCGGCGAAGGCCCGGCGGACGCTGGCTCTGGGCGGAGCGATTCTCATCGGTCTTATTCCGCTTGGCTATATCGGCCGGGAGATTATCCGGAAGAAGAGCTGGAGGGACAATCCCGGCGGCACCGTCCGTGCACTTGGGGTCGGCCTGGCCGGGGGCGTGGTCCTGTTCGGACTCAACTACGGCATCTTCCTGCTCAAAATCAAAATGGGCGATGCGTTCCATATCGCACTGGCCTTTCTGATGGTAGCGGCCCTGGTAGCGGGAGCCATCTATTTAATGAAGAAAAAACAATCATGAGGCATAAAGATGCCATAGAAAAGTCTTATCTTTGCTATTGGTGAGACGCTTTGCCATTATACTAAGTCTTTTGCTTTCATGGCAGATGAGTGCTGTGGAAAGGCGTTTTGTGAACTATGGCAGCGCCGACGGGCTTTCTTCCAATACGGTCTATGCCATCGTCCAGGATAAAGACAACTTCCTCTGGGTGGGTACCCGCGGCGGGCTGAACCGGTTCGACGGGGCCCGTTTCCGATCCTGGAAGGAATTCGGACGCGTGAACGCCCTCACCGTGGACCGGCAGAACCGCCTGTGGATAGGCACCGTGGAGGGGCTGTATGTAAGGGACCCGGTCCGGGACGTGTTCAGCGAAGGGCCCAGAGGTCTTGTCCGGGCACTGGCCACGGATTCCGACGGCCATGTCTGGGCCACCGTCGGGGACACCCTCCTGCTCAGGCTTTCCTATGCCGACGGCATCCGGACCGAGGTCCGTACCCGGTATCAGAAAAGGGACCACGAAGGGGATTATCCCTATTTCCAGATCTTCGAAGCACCCGACGGCAAGCTATGGCTGGGCGGACGGCTGACCTCCTGCCAATATATAGAAGACCGGAAGCATCCCCGGATTTGTCTTCCCCTCGGTTCCGCCCCTTGTCTGACCTCTTATGCCTGGGACGGAAACCGGCTGCTGGCCATCTACGACCATTATAATACCCTTTGCACCCTGGAAGACGGCAAGTTGGTCACGCTGGGGAAGATGCCCGTCGCCCATGCCCGCCTGCTGACGGACAGCCGGGGGCGCCTTTGGGCCGCCGGTTCCTACGGCGTGGCCCTGATCAACCCGGACAAGCCGGAAGACTCGCCCGTATTCCGCCGCAGCCAGAAAGACCCTTACAGCCTGATATCCAACGAGTTATACTGCATATTCGAAGACCGGCAAGGCAACGTCTGGGTGGGCGGCGACAACGGGCTGTCCGTCCTCTGCCCCACCCTGCAGCAGGTCCGCCGCGTTTCCGACGGGCAGGTTACCGCCCTGATGGAAGACCGGGACGGGAAACTCTGGATCGGCCTGGCCGAGGATCGCGTATCGCGCTTCTATCAGGACCGCGGCGGAACGGTCTATGTGGGCCTGTGGAACAACACGGGGTGGGAAGTATGGAAGGACGGCAGGATGCATAAGGAGCGCCTGAGCGGCCCTACCCCCCGGGCGCAGTGGCCATCGGCGGCGGAAAGCTTTGACGGTGCCAACTGGATTGCCGATTTTCTGGAAGACAGTGAAGGCCGCTTTTGGATTGTCACCTGGGAAGGCGTGGGACTCAATGAATGGGATCGCAAGGCCGGAAAGATGTTGCCACCCCACTGGCTCAGCCCCTTCCGCTACCCCACCCCGCAGGTAGATTCCAACATTTACGTGAGTTCCCGCCTGGGCAGCCGGGTAATCGAGGATGCCGGAGGGAATCTGGTTTATGCCACCACCCAGGCAGGGGTCAATATAATTGACAAAAACACCGGCCTTGTAACCAAGTATCACAAAGGTAATTCCGATATACCGGACAACTACGTGACCGACCTCTGCCTGACCCCTTCCGGCACCCTGTGGGCCGCCACGCAAAGCGGCCTCTGGAGCCCTTCCGGCGCGCATTTTCTGGACGGGAAGCTGGTGCAGTCGGTGCAGGCCGATGCGGCCGGCCGCCTGTGGGCCGGCACGGAGGAAGGGCTGTATTTCATCGACACGGACGGAAGCACCGGCGTGGCCCGCAAAGAGTTGGGATTCCCCTCAGACATTTACGGAGAAAAGGTTTCCTGCACCCTCTCCGACGGTTCCCTGGCGTTTGGCGGCAGCGACGGCGCGGCGGTTTTCCACCCCGACAGCCTGCTGCGTGCAGGAAACGGCCGGTGGCAGCCGGCCCTGACCGAATGGGTCACGGAGGGCGCCTCCCTGCAGTTCGCCTTTTCCGCGGAGAACCTCGCCCTTGCCCCGCTACTCCAGTACCGCTACCGCCTGGACGGGGTGGACGAAAACTGGATCCCGGCAGATTATCCGCAGTTGGGCGGCCGGTACAACGGCCTCTTCCCCGGACGCTATACGCTTGAAATCCAATGCACCGACCTGTTCGGGCGGTGGCAGGACGGCGCGTTGCGCCAATCGGTCCGGATCCGGCCTCCGGTGTGGCTGCGCTGGCCCTTCCTCCTGGGCTACCTCCTCCTGCTCGCGGGGGCATTCCGACTCTTCGTGCGGTATCGTGAGAACCGCCAGCGGACGCTGGTCCTGCAGGCGGAATTGGAGACGCGCAACCGCTTTTTCGGCATTATCTCCCACGACCTGCGGAACCCCGTTTCCGGGATGAAAACCCTCGCGCACGCTTTGGAGGAGGCCCCCGACGACCGCCTCCGGGAGGGGGTACGCGCCATCGGGAAGGCGGCCGATCACACATCGGACCTGTTGGAAAACCTGCTGATGTGGTCACTCGGCCGGCAAGGCGTGCTGCAGGCAGTTCCCCGGACGGTCCGGCTGGCCGATATCGTCTCGGATGCCGCCGCCGGCAAACCCATCCGCACGGAAATCCCGGAAGGATTCACCGTCACGACCGACCCCGACATGCTCACCACCTGCCTGCGCAACCTGCTGGACAATGCGGTCCGATACTCGCCGGAAGCCGGCTCGGTGCTGCTGTCGGCCGATGCGGAAAAGATTGTCATCCGCGACCACGGTCCCGGCATGGACGAAGAGACCCTCCGCCGCCTGTCCCGCCCCGGTCACCTCGGGCTTGCGATTACCCGCGAGCTGGTGGACAAGATGGGCTGGCGACTCATCGCCCGGAACCACCCCGACGGCGGCTGTATCATAACCCTCCTATTCCCCCATCATGATTAAAGTATTGCTGATAGAAGATTCTTCCGTCTTTGCCCTGGGCCTCCGGATGGCCCTGGAGCGGAACAGCGACCTCCACCTGGCCGGCCATGTGACCACGTCCGGCGAAGCCGTGGCCTGGCTGAACGCCCACCCGGAAGTGGATGTGGCCATCGTGGACATCACCCTGGAACAGCAGACCGACGGCCTGACCCTCCTGGGCATCCTCCGGGAAGCCTTCCCGCACGTGGCCGCCCTGGTGCTGTCGCACTATAAGATTCCGGCCTATATCATCCAGTCCATTACCTATGGTGCACGGGGCTACCTGGCCAAGGATTCCGCCCCGGCCGAAATTGCCGCTGCCATCCGGAGCATCGCCAACGGGAACGGCGTCTTTTTCGGCACCACCCTCCCGAACAAGGAGATTATCCGTCTGTTCGGCGGAGAAGAAAACCTGAACACCCGGCGTCCGCAGGACCTTTCTCCCAAGGAACTGCAAGTGCTTCAATTGGTTACGAGCGGATACAGCAACGCCCAGATAGCCACGGCCCTGGGCGTTGCCACCACTACGGTGGATAGTTATAAGGAACGGATCAAAACCAAATTCGGCCTGGACACCCTGGTGGAATGCGTGGCCCATGCCGTCGCCTCCCATCTGGTGGAGGTGTAAAGGTTTAGTCCAGCATCCTGCCGTCGGACGGGTCCAGGTGGTGCCAGGAACCGTCTTCCAGCTGGATGTACAGGCTGGGCTCGTCCTTGTACTTGAAATCCTTTAAATTGTTGTACAGACGCTCTCCCTCCAGGTTGAAGATGGAGTATCCTTCCTTGTCTTTTTTCAGGAAGGAGCCGATGATAAGGGCGTGCTTCGGAACAACCCGGATGTAGGCATACCGGGCCTCAAAGGCATAGGCCCTGTCCAGCGAATTCCCGGACTCCACAATCGGGACCAGTTTGTCATCCTCTATTTTGTACACGCCGCACTCACCGTTGCAGGACCACTTCCGGGTGGGATATTCGATCTGCTTGTCCCATCGGAAGCCCCAGTAAACGACTACCAGGCCCTGGGCCTCGGGAACATAGTCGTCTCCTTCCAGAAAATCCACTTCTGTCGGAGGCAGGAAGTATAGCGAACTTCCCTTTTTGTCAATGACCGGAGACGTAACCCAGGTTTTGGTCTCGTTATTCCAAATGGCCGTAACGGGAGCATCCTTGGTCCATTTGTCTTTCCCGATTTTGATCTCATAAGGACCCATCTTCTTTCCCAGGTTCTTATTCTGCATCTGGGCATTCATGGCCGCGGGGACAAACAAGAGCGCTGCCAGCGCAAATAATGCTAATCGTTTCATAATCAAATCAATATAAATCTGAATAGTTCATGATTGGGCCCGTATAGCCTTTCAGGCCCGGATTTACATAATGATAGGTTTTGCCGGAAGGCAGTTTCACATCCATCTCGGCAATTTGGGCAAAGTGCTGATAGATGAAGATTTTGACCGTCTGCAGGAGGTCCTTCGTGCGCACGCCCGACAATCCCTCGCGGAAAGCCGGTCCCTCGGCGATGGGGACGGGCAGATAATAAATCGGGATGGCCGACAGGTTGCTGGTAAACGGGAAGGCGCCCTTTTCGGCATCGTAGTCGTGCCAGTTGATGGTCATGCCGGTATTCGACCCCACTGCCTTGTCCAACATGGACCGCAGGAACAACAGCGGAAATCCTTCCATTTTCTTATCGATATATGCCTCGTTGGCGGCGGGATCGGCCAGACGGGCCTCGAACTGGGCCTGAGTCTCAAACTCGTCCTTCTTCTCGCCGTACCCCTTGCGCTGCCCCCGGGCAATCATGAAATAATCCGTGGTCTTGAGGGAATTCAGGTAAAGGTAGAGGTCCTTCCGGTCCAGGATCAGGGGCTCCAGAATGTATGTGCCGTCCGTCCAATGCTTTGCACCCCACTTCCCGTCTTTCTTCACAAAGAACATCTTCTTTCCCACGTATTCGTTGTTGAGCGGAGAGAAATTAACCAGTTCCGTGTCGTGGTCCACGATCTGGATGCCCTCGAACTCGGG
>OCTW011596592.1_pt1 | contig 30481 bp, 26 predicted proteins | sample 1539671 | NCBI WGS metagenome assembly OCTW01 (sample SAMN02144230, study PRJEB22623) | gut metagenome | biome: sheep rumen | host: Ovis aries | place: New Zealand | reverse complement strand
ACCGGACGGGAGGCGGCGGGGGCGGCGGGGGCGGGGTTCTGTCCCGTTGGGTGAGCTGCGGCAGTGCCGCAGCTGGGCAGGACGGCGAGGAGGAGCAGGAGGAGGAGGGATGATATCTTCTTCATGATGGGCTAAGCTTTATGGTTCGAGGGTGATGTTAATTCTTTCGCTGCAGGGCGTCGAGCCGACGTAGACGGTCGTCAGGCGGCGGCCGGCGTCGTAGGTCCACTGGCCGTTCTGCAGACGGCGGCCATCGATGCTGACGGCCTGCGGGCGGTCGGTGCCGAGGAACTCGACGGTCCAGGCGCGCTCCGCGGGCATGCCGGGGAAGCTGCCCTGGCGGGGCTCGATGGTCAGCGAGCTGCCCTGATGGGTGAAGGCGGTGGTGGTGAAGAGGCCGCGCTTGTAGCCCTCGGTGTCGTTCTCGTCCTCATAGAGCGAGCCCTGGCCGTCGGCGCCGGGCACGACCTGCAGGATCAGCCGGTCGGGGCGCTCGTTGAGGTTGAGCATCGGCGGGTTGTTGACGATGACGGCGCCGGCCCTGAGGAAGTAGGGCGTCTCCTGCAGCGCGTAGCTGTCGGTGAGCGTCTGGCCGCCGTCGACGACCTTGGCGCGGCACACGTCGTACCAGCGGCCCTCGGGCAGCCATGTGCGGCGCGAGGCGCGTCCGTCGGCGCCGGTGGGCGAGACGACGGGAGCCACGAGGATGTCGTCGCCGAACATATATTCGTCTTCAAAGAGATAGGCATTGTTGTCCTCCGGCCATTCGTAATAGAGGGGCCGGCAGATCGACACACCCGTGTCGTAAGCCTGGCGGCAGGCATTATAGATGTAGGGCATCAGGCGGTAGCGCAGGCGGACGGTCTCGAGCAGCAGGGGGAAGTTGTCATACTTCCAGATGCGGCGCTCGATGCCGGGCCAGTTGGTGGCATGGGTGCGGAAGATGGGCGTGAAGACGCCGTACTGCATCCAGCGCAGGTAGATCTCAGGGTCGTTGGGGCCCGTCTGCTGGTGGCCGCCGAGGTCGTGGCCCCAATAGCCGAAGCAGACGTTGGAGGCCGTGGCGGTGAAGTAGGGCTGCCAGGCCAGCGTGCCGTAGGTCGTGAACGAGTCGCCCGAGAAGCCTATGGGATAGCGGTGGGAGCCCAGTCCGCCCCAGCGGTGGAAGATGAGGGGCCGGTGGTCAGGGCGGTGGAGGCGCATGTCGTTATAGAAGACATGGTTGCACCAGAACGTCTCGCCCAGCCCGTCGACATACTTCGACGTGAGGTTCTGCTGCCAGTCGAGCCACCAGAAGTCGACACCTTGTTTTTCGCGGGCGCGCAGGATGCGGTTGAACATCGAGTGATAGAAGCGCTTGTCCGACAGGTTCCAGGGCACCACCTTGGCGTCCTCCCCAAGACCCATGTCCTGGCGCACCTCCTGGAAATAGTCCTCGTCGGCGTCGACGCCGTCAGCGGGGTGCAGGTTGAGCGCCACCTTCAGGCCCTGGCGGTGCATATAGTCGATGAGGCCCTCGGGGTCGGGGATGATGCTCTTGTCCCATGTCCAGCCCGTCCAGCCCTCGGTGTGCCAGTCCATGTCGAAGATCATGACGTCCATGGGAATCTGGTTGCGCTTCACGTCGTCAGCGATCTGCATGAACTCCTCGGCCGTGTAGCGCTGATACTTCGAGTACCAGTAGCCCAGCACGTAGAGCGGCGGCATGGGCTGGCGTCCGGCCACGCGGGTGAAGTCCTTCAGACACCGCTTGTAGTCATGGCCGTAGCCGAGGAAATACCAGTCCTTGGCAGCCTTGTCCACAGGCTCGGCCACCCACGCGATGCCGTCCTGCTCGCCCTCGAAGGCGAAGGTGCGCGAGCCGTCGCCGCGGCGCGTGGCGGGCGACTCGTCGATGACGGCCCATCCGGCGCGCGAGAGCAGTCCGTTCTCCATCTCCTGGCGCTTGTTGTCGCCGATCTGGCCGTCGAGGGTGCGCGTGGTGCCCTTCAGGTTGAGCAGGTCGTCCTTGCCGGGATACCACTCGACCTGGCGTCCGTTGAGCGTGAACGTGATCGAGAGCACCTCGTCCGACGGCCGGCGGTCGTCGATGCGCCCACCTATCTTATATTTAAGGGTCAACGCATCGGTCTTGATGACGAGCACGCCGTCATGCTCCTCCTTGGTGAACTCGGGGACAGGTAGGCGGCGGTTGACGACGGCGAAGGTGGCGCGGTCCTCAAACTTCTGCTGCTCGCTCCACTGGATGCGGATCATCTGTGGGGTGAGCACCGTGAAGCGTGCCTGGCCGCAACTGACGACGGCCCGAGCGTCGGCCACGGGGTTGAGCTGTTCCTGCTGCGCCTTGGTGGCGATGAAGGCAGCAGCGAGTGCGATGAGAGTGAATAGTCGTTTCATAATTCAGTCCGTTCTGTGTGCAAAAAAAATGGTTCTTAGTTGGTGGCAAAGTTCGGCATTTTCCTGCGGCTGCGTATATATAATAAGGATTGTATAACCAATATGGCGGTTATACAATCCTTAATCTTCTGACTGCCAGCGCATTGACGCCGCGCCGGCCACCGGTTTGTATTAACGGAATATTCAGCTTAAAATCAATATACAGCTCCCGTTTTCTATAGTCTGTGGTGCGATTGTTTTCTAAATTATTGCTGTTTATTAATTGAAGTTAGAGACCCCACCCCCAACCCCTCCCCTTGAAGGGAGGGGAGTAGCTGCGCCGTCATTTCCGTCGGGCCGTGCGCCAGCCCCTCCTCCCCTTCGGGGAGGTTGGGAGGGGTTTCCCCCCTCCTTCGGGGAGGTCGGGAGGGGTCTCTCCCCTCCTTGGGAGGGGTCGGGGGAGGCTTACTCCCCTCCCTTCAAGGGGAGGGGTCGGGGGTGGGGTCTCTAACTTTCTCAGATCTCCATGATGAGGCGCTCAAACTGGTCGTTGTCGACTGTTGAGCGGTTCTTGATGCGCGTTTTGTAGGTGTTGACTGTGTGGACCGAGTAGTCGAGGAACTTGGCGATGCGCTCCGAGTCAGTGATGCCAAGTCGGATGAGGGCGAAGATGCGCATCTCGGAGGTCAGCGACTGCTCGGTGGGCGGCTGGCGGCGGTCCTTCTCGTCGAAGAGGGCGTTGTAGCGCTCGACGAAGTCGGGGAAGAGCTTGAGGAAGGTCTGGTCGAAGGCCTCGTACATCGACTCGCGCTCCGTGTTGAGTGTCGACTGCTTGAGCGTCGAGCGCAGGTCGTCGTACTGTCGCGTGGCGATCTTGCGGTCGAGTGCGAGGAAGAGCTTCTCGAGCTTGGCCACGAACTCGGCGTTGGTGTAGAACGAGCGTCCGATGTAGGCATTCTTGATCTTGTCGGCCTCCTTCAGCTGCAGGTTAGCCTGGCGCAGCTCCTCGAGCTGTCCGGCGATGGTCTCGTGGGCCTCCGTCAGCTGGCGGTTGCGCTTGCGTATGAACCAGTAGCTGCCCAGGATGCCGATGAGCAGGGCGATGGCCAGCAGGGTGGCCGCGATGAGCAGGTTGCGCTGCGAGCGGAGGGCGTCGTAGCGGTCCTGCTCGATGATGGGCAGGATGTCGTTGATCTCCACCTTGCGCAGGCGCGTGTTATAGAAGTTGATGTCCTCGAGGGCCTGATGGACGTAGCGGGAGGCGCGGTCGTGCTGCCCCTGCTTGTCGACGAGTCGCGAGAGGTGGTAGAGGGCGGTGATCTCGCGCGTGGCGCTCTCGTTGTCGGCCACGGCCGAGCGTGCGAAGTATTCGATGGCCTTCGGCTCGTTGTCGAGAAAGACGTAGGCCCAGGCCATCTCGGCCGTCGTGATGGCCTGCAGGTGGAGGTCGGCGTCGATGGAGTCGTTGCCCATGACGTGTGCGAACGACTCGAGGGCCTGCTGGTAGTCATTGTCGCGCATCTGCTTCGAGCCGCGTGTCGACCACCACGCCATCGAGCCCTCGGGCAGCGTCAGCAGCAGCGAGTCGAGCCAGGCGTTGCTGCGCGTGATATAGCGCGTGTAGTAGGGCTCCTGGGCGATGTAGTCGGCCTTCGTGCGCCATAGCTGGGCCGTTTGCGCATAGTGCTCCTGGAGCAGGGCGCCGCTGAGCTTCGAGCGGTCGATGGAGGCGAGCAGCTCCTCGGCCTCGCTGAGCAGTCCGGCGGAGATGAGCGAGAAGGCCAGGGCGTGGCGCGCCTCGACGAGGCGGTCGTCGCGCTGCTGCTCCTGGGCGATGCTGAGGCATTGCTCGCCGTAGTATCGGGCCGAGTCGTAGCAGTAGCTCTTATATTCGTCGTAGAGGGCATAGTTCAGCTCAAAGAGGTCGCTGCCCGGCCGCTTGCGGGCCTCGCCGAGCTCGCGGCGCAGCAGGTCGATGCGGTCAGTGCGCTGGCGGTCGAATTGTTCGCGCTGGTCGAGGCTCTCGTCGAGACGGTCGAGCCAGCGGTCGGCATCGGGGCTGATGGCTGCGGCCGGCAGTGCGCTGATGAAGAGGATATAGAGTAGTAATGTATGTTTCATTTGTGCTTGCGAGTCAGTTTTCTGTTAGTATTTGTCGCTTAGGCATGGCAAAGATAGCAAATAATTCCCGATTCCCCCTCGTTTTAAAAAATATTAACATTGGACGGGTCTGCAAAATTGTCACTTTATTTTACAAAAGGCAGAAAGTCGGCAGCAAAGCGGTCCTTTTCGGCTCAAAAAGGGCCGCTTCTCTCATCGAAAAGCACCGCTTCTCGCATCGAAAAGCACCGCTTCTTTTTCCGGCATAACATAACAGGCTGATAACCAACAACTTGACGATTGTAAGAGAATGATTCGGAAAAATGTTGACAAAACGGGCGCCCTTGACGGCTTCCGCAGGCCTGCCTGAATGACAATGGCAAATCATGCGCAGCCACTCTCCTCCTTTCCAAGGAGGGGCGGCTACGCAGACTATCTTATGGGGTTTCGCACGGATCCGGAATTACTTTGTCAGGGCAAAAAAAAAGAAAAAAATCTTTTGTTTTGCGCCCAACTTATTGTAACTTTGCAGCTGAATAAACTCATAACATATACACGAACATGCGAAAAATGAAGACATGGATGCTCGCCGCCATCCTTTGCGTCAGCGGCGTTTCGACGGGGCTCGTCGGGTGCAGGAAAGCTAATGTCGACGAGGCGGCTCCGACACAGGTGGAGACCAAGGAGCTCATCCGCACCAGCCAGAGCTGGGACGGCGTAGACCTGCCCGACTACCTGGAGGGGCGGCCCGAGCTGGTCGCCGTGAAGTATGTCTTCCCGGCCGGGCAGAAGCTGGGATGGCATCACCACCCGGTGATGAACTACGGCATACTGGTGGAGGGCGAGCTGACCATCATCGGACAGGACGGCAAGGAGAAGGTGGTGCACGAGGGCGAGGCCGTCGTTGAGATGGTGAACACGATCCACCACGGCGAGAACCGCGGCTCGAAGCCCGTCGTCCTCTACATGTTCTATCTCTCGCAGAAGGACATGCCACTGGCCGTGCAGCACCCTGAGATCCCGTTAGACTGAGAAGCAGAGACCTCTGGGCGATGCCGTCACGAGGGTGTGCCGACACTTTTTTAACTGGCTTGCAAGTGCCAAGGAGGGAAGTGTCTGTGGAATCTCATGCGGCTTAAAGTATTGACAAAAAAGGCTGCGCAATCCATGACTGCGCAGCCTTTTAATATATCAAAGTCTATCTTCTTAGAGCTTCGGGCCTGCGGCGACGAGAGCCTTGCCGGCTTCGTTGCCTTCGTACTTCTTGAAGTTCTTGATGAAGCGGGCGGCGAGGTCGCGGGCCTTCTCGTCCCACTCGTTGCGGTTCTGATAGGTGTCGCGGGGATCGAGGATGCCCCATGCTACGCCCTCGAGCTGCGTGGGCACCTCGAAGTCGAAGTAAGGAATCTTCTTCGTGGGAGCCTTGAGGATGGCGCCGCCGAGGATGGCGTCGATGATGCCGCGGGTGTCGCGGATGGAGATGCGCTTGCCGGTGCCGTTCCAGCCGGTGTTGACGAGGTAAGCCTTGGCGCCGCTCTTCTCCATCTTCTTGACGAGCTCCTCAGCGTACTTCGTGGGATGCAGCTCAAGGAAGGCCTGGCCGAAGCAGGCGCTGAAGGTCGGGGTGGGCTCGGTGATGCCGCGCTCGGTGCCGGCCAGCTTGGCGGTGAATCCGGAGAGGAAGTAGTACTTGGTCTGCTCGGGGGTCAGGATGCTGACGGGAGGCAGCACGCCGAAGGCGTCGGCTGAGAGGAAGATGACGTTCTGGGCGTCGGGGCCAGCGCTCTTGCCGTTCACCTTCTTGGCGATCTTCTCGATATGCTCGATGGGATAGCTGACGCGGGTGTTCTCCGTGACGCTCTTGTCGGCGAAGTCGATCTTGCCGTTCTCGTCGACGGTGACGTTCTCAAGGAGGGCGTCGCGGCGGATGGCGTTGTAGATGTCGGGCTCACTCTCCTTATCGAGGTTGATGACCTTGGCGTAGCAGCCGCCTTCGAGGTTGAAGACGCCCTCGTCGTCCCATCCGTGCTCGTCGTCGCCGATGAGCAGACGCTTCGGGTCAGTCGAGAGGGTGGTCTTGCCGGTGCCGGAGAGTCCGAAGAAGATGGCGGTGTTCTTGCCTTCCATGTCGGTGTTGGCCGAGCAGTGCATCGAGGCGATGCCCTGCAGGGGCAGGTAGTAGTTCTGCATGGAGAACATGCCCTTCTTCATCTCGCCGCCGTACCATGTGTTGATGATGCACTGCTCGCGGCTCGTGGTGTTGAAGGCCACGCAGGTCTCTGAGTTCAGACCCAGCTCCTTGTAGTTCTCCACCTTGGCCTTCGAGGCGTTGTAGATGACGAAGTTGGGCTCGAAGTTCTCCAGTTCCTCAGCGGTGGGCTGGATGAACATGTTCTTCACGAAGTGAGCCTGCCAGGCCACCTCGACGATGAAGCGGACGGCCAGGCGCGTGGCCTCGTTGGCACCGCAGAAGGCGTCGACGACGTAGAGATTCTTATTGCAGAGCTCCTTGATGGCGATCTCCTTCACCTTGGCCCAGACCTCCTCGGACATGGGGTGGTTGTCGTTCTTGTACTCCTCGCTGGTCCACCACACCTTGTCGTGGCTCTGTGCATCGTCGACGATGTACTTGTCCTTAGGCGAACGGCCGGTGTAGATGCCGGTCATGACGTTGACGGCGTTGAGCTCGGTGTTGACGCCTTTGTCGAAACCTTCGAGCCCTGCCTTGGTCTCCTCTTCGAAGAGGTACTCATACGACGGGTTGTGAGCAATCACGGTCGAGCCGGTGATGCCATACTTTGTCAAATCTAACTTTGCCATTTCTTTTACCTTAAAATTTATATTTGTTTGTGACTTAACTCGTTTTGCGCTGCAAAGGTACGAAAAAAATGAGAAACGGCCGTTGCTATTTAAGATTTATTAGCCGCGCGACGATTATTTTTTCGCTAAAAAATCAAAAAAGAGGGTCGGGCCCGCATTTTTTGTCACTCCGACTTTGCAGGTTCGGAGGTTTTTGCATAACTTTGTAGTCGATTTTCCGCGCGTCGCTCACGGGCGGCGTGCCAACCTGTCAACTAACAACAATCTATACAACAAGATGAAAGTCATCAACTTCAGCGAACAGAACACGGTCATCAACCAGTACATGGCCGAAGTGCGCGACAAGCGCTACCAGCAGAACCGCCTGCTCTTCCGCAACAACATCCGCCGCATCGGCCAGATGATGGCCTACGAGCTGTCGAAGACGCTCGACTACAGGGCCAAGACGGTCACCACACCCCTCGGCACCATCGACGTCCCGCTGCCCAAGGACGACCTGCTGCTGGCCACCGTGCTGCGCGCCGGGCTGCCCTTCCATGAGGGGTTCCTCGACGTCTTCGACCACGCTGAGAACGGCTTCATCTCGGCCTATCGCATGTACACCAACCGCGAGCACACCGAGGTGGGCATCCACACCGAATACATGGCCTCGCCCTCGGCCAAGGGCAAGACGCTCGTCATCGTCGACCCCATGCTGGCCACGGGTGGCTCGATGGCAGCGGCCTATGGCGCCATGGTGGCCACGGGCCGTCCGCACAGGGTCCACATCGCCGTCGTCATCGCCGCGCCCGAGGGCATCGAGATGCTGCGCCAGTCGGTCGGCGACGACGAGGACGTCACGCTATGGTGCGCCGCCATCGACCCGGGCATGAACGAACATAAGTACATCGTCCCGGGATTCGGCGACTGCGGCGACCTCTGCTACGGTGAGAAGCTCTGATGCTGCGGTGAGAGGCCCTGAACGACACGGCCCGACGCCCTTCGCCGCCTGCCTCCTCCTGGCGGCCATGCTCTGCCCCGCCATGACGGCCAGGGGGCAGAGCCCCGTGGACGACGGCCGCCCCCCATTGGCCGCTGTCAATGAGCCCCCCGTGGACGACGGCGGCCCCTCGTGGGAGGAGATCTACGAGCAGGTCGTCCTTAATACAGAGGATGAGGACGACGGCGCCGCCGCATGGGAGGAGAACTACGAGCTGCTGCGCCAGCTGGCAGAGCAGCCCCTCGACCTCAACAGCGCCACGCGCAGCGAGCTCGAGCAGCTGCCCTTCCTCACGGCCCGCCAGGTCATGGACCTCATCGAATATCGCGACCGCTACCACGGCTTCCGCTCCATGGGCGAGCTGCGCATGGTCCGCTCCATGGACTACGCCCAGCTCCGCCTCCTGCCCTGCTTCGTCCGCCTAGGCCCCGCCGTCCCCGGCTCCGCCTCCTCCGTCCCCGGCTCCGCCTCCTCCGTCCCCGGCTCCGCCTCCTCCGGCCCCGGCTCCGCCTCCTCCGGCCCCGGCTCCGCCTCCTCTCCCGTCCCCGTGTTCGGCAACATTGTTGCCGAAAACCGAACGGGAAGGCCCCCAAGTGTGGCCGGCAATTCAGTTGCCGGCACCGCCTACGGCCTCCCCCCTCTCGACACCATCGCCCGCCGCGCCCGCCACGCCCTGACCGCCACCGCCCGCCTGCCCTTCTACGACCGCCGCGGCGACCGCAACGGCTACCTGGGCTACAAATATCGCCACTGGCTGCGCTATGAGCTCCGCTTCGCCGACCGCCTCCGCCTGGGCATCACCGCCTCGCAGGACGCCGGCGAGCCCTTCCTGGCCAACTGCAACCGCTGGGGCTACGACACCTACAACTACTACCTGCAGTTGCGAAGTCTCAGCCCCGTCGTCGACAACATCATCGTCGGCAAGTATAAGCTGGCCGTCGGCATGGGCCTCGTGGCTAATACGAGCTTTGCCCTCGGCAAGCTGGCCACCCTGCAGAGCCTCGGCCGCCATGTGCAGCAGCTCCGCCCCCACGCCTCGCGCTCCACCGCCGACTACTTCCAGGGCGCCGCCACCACCCTCCGCCTGGCCAAGCCCCTCCGCCTGACCCTCTTCGCCAGCTGGCGCCCCGTCGACGCGACGCTCAACGACGACAGCGCCCGCACGGCCGCCACGCTCGTCACCTCGGGCTATCACCGCACCGCCACCGAGATCAGCAAGAAGAACAACACCCACCTCACCTCCGCCGGCACCGCCCTCACCTTCCGCTCCGGCGCCCTCCGCCTGGGCCTCAACGCCGTCTATACCCACACCGACCGCTCCCTCGAGCCCAACCGCACGACGCTCTACCGCCGCCACTACGCCCACGGCTCCGACTTCCTCAACGCCAGCCTGGACTACGGCTTCACCCACTACCTCGTGGCCTTCAGCGGCGAGACGGCCACCGACGCCCACGGCCACCTGGCCACCGTCAATGCCCTCAGCATCACACCCCTCCAGGAGCTCAGCATCGTCGCCCTGCAGCGATTCTACAGCTATCGCTACACCGCCCTCCATGCCCACAGCTTCAGCGAGGGCGGACGCGTGCAGAACGAGAGCGGCGTCTACCTCGGCGTCGTCTGGCAGCCAATGCACCGCCTCCACCTGCAGGCCTACGCCGACTATGCCTCGTTCCCATGGGCCCGCTATCAGGTGTCCAAGCCGTCCGACGCGCTCGACCTCCTCCTGCAGGCCACCGCCGACCTCTCGCGATGGACCCTCATGGCCCGCTATCGCGCCCACCTCCGTGAGAAGGACAACGACGAACATGACGCGCTCATACCCTGCGACGACCACCGCGTGCGCCTCACGGCCACCTATGCCGACCCCTCCTCCGGATGGAGCCTCAAGACGCAGGCCGACGCCGTGCGCTCCGTCTATAAGGCCACGGCCGACGGCATCATGCTCTCCGAGCAGGTGGGATGGCAGCGGACATGGCTGCAGCTGCGGATGACCGCCGCCTATTTCAATACCGACGATTATCAGAGCCGGCTCTACCTCTACGAGCCCCACCTGCAGGGCGACTTCGCTTTCCCCACCTACTACGGCCACGGCCTACGCCTCGCCCTCATGGCCCGCGCCGACATCGGCCGCCGCCTCCGCCTCGCCCTCCGACTGGGCTACACCGACTACTTCGACCGCCCCACCATCGGCACCGGCCTCCAGCTCATCGACCACTCCTCGATGACCGACCTCGACCTGCAGCTCCAGTGGAAATTTTAGGTTTTCCGCCCTTTTATTCTTGATTTCCAAATATTTTTCGTAACTTTGCCGACCAAAACCAACCATTCATTCGCACAATGAAAGAATTAGCCCTCAAGTACGGATGCAATCCGAACCAGAAGCCGTCGCGTGTCTATATGGACGACGGATCCGAACTGCCCATCGAAGTGCTTAACGGCCGACCCGGCTACATCAACCTGCTCGACGCCCTCAACTCGTGGCAGCTCGTCAGCGAGCTGCAACGAGCCACAGGACTGCCCGCAGCAGCCTCGTTCAAGCACGTCTCGCCCGCCGGCGCCGCCGTCGGACTGCCACTGAGCGACACGCTCAAGCGCATCTACTTCGTCGACGACATCCCCGGACTCGACGCGTCGCCCGTCGCCTGCGCCTACGCCAGGGCCCGTGGCGCCGACCGCATGTCGAGCTACGGCGACTTCATCGCACTGAGCGACACCTGCGACCTGACCACGGCGCTCATCATCAAGCGCGAGGTCAGCGACGGCGTCATCGCACCAGCCTACACCGACGAGGCCCTCGAGGTGCTCCGCGAGAAGCGCAAGGGCACCTACAACGTCATCCGCATCGATCCCGCTTACCGGCCCGCACCGCTGGAGCACAAGCAGGTCTTCGGCATCACCTTCGAGCAGGGACGCAACGAGATACGCCTCGACGACCCGCAGCTCTTCGACAACATCCCCACCGTGAACAAGACGTTCACGCCCGAGGCACGCCGCGACCTCGTCATCGCACTCATCACCCTGAAGTACACCCAGTCGAACAGCGTCTGCTACGCCGTCGACGGACAGGCCATCGGCATCGGTGCCGGACAGCAGAGCCGCATCCACTGCACGCGACTGGCTGGACAGAAGGCCGACCAGTGGTGGCTCCGACAGCATCCCCGCGTGCTCAGCCTCCCCTTCAAGCCCGGCATACGCCGCGCCGACCGCGACAACACCATCGACGTCTTCCTCTCTGACGACGAGCACGACGACGTGCTGCGCGACGGACAGTGGCAGCTCTTCTTCACCGAGCGCCCCGAGCCCCTCAGCCGCGAGGAGAAGCAGCAGTGGAAACAGCAGCTGCGAGGCGTCAGCCTCGGCTCCGACGCCTTCTTCCCCTTCGGCGACAACATCGAGCGGGCCCACAAGAGCGGCGTCGAGTTCATCGCACAGGCCGGCGGCAGCGTCCGCGACGACCACGTCATCATGACCTGCGACAAGTATGGCATCGCCATGGCATTCACCGGCGTCCGGCTGTTCCACCATTAAGGGAAAAGTGAAGAGTGAAAAGTGAAAAATTTGCTTCCGCCTGATAAGGGAAAAGTGAAAAATTTGCTACCGCTAAATAATTAAGAGATGGGCAGAGACGACGACTTTCAGCAGATCCTGGAGAACGGCATCAACTTCGGCCGGGGCGGCGAGCGCCGCGACCCCGGCGCCGGTAAGGTGAAGACCAAGGCCAAGAAGAAACAATACATCACCGGCGCACACGGCAGCGGCTCCGCACGCCAGAAAGCCAAGTATCGCGAGCAGCGCGCCAACCGCAAGAAATAGCGCGCCGCCAATCCTCATCAGACAGAAAGAGGGTGTGTCAGAATGAAGACGCATAGCGTAGCATTCTGACACACCTTACTTTTTTGTAATGTCCGTTTAGTGACCGTAAAATAACAACTTGGTACGATTTAGGAGGTCACGTGTCCTCACGTGACACTTGCGGCAAGTGCGACGTGGGGACACGTCGCCTCCTACTTGTGCGCTGCAAAGTTACGAAAAGTCGAGCGCAAAACAAAAGAATTAATTCTTCTTTTTTGCCGAGACGGAGTAAGTTCGCGCTCGCAGAGCCAAAGTTACGATTCCACCTGGCTTGCAGGCCTGACCTGACTCCGGAGTGAGGTCACCACTCGGGGGACGGCATCAAAAAACAGTCATTTTTATTGACAAAACGCGGACGGCGGAAGGAAAAGCACCGCTTCTCGCTTCAAAAAGCGGCACTTCTCGGCTCAAAAAGCACCGCTTCTCAACCCAAAAAGCACCGCTTCTCTTTCGTCGTTCATATATACGACTGATTACCAGGTGTTTAATAAATCCGTCCGCCGGATTCAGAATTTATTTTACAAAAGACGATAGAGAAGAGCCATGGGCTGGATGTAGGAAAAAAAGACGGATTGCGGGGTTGGCGAGGGCTGTTTGTTGAAAAACCCTCGAATCTGAGGTCTTCGTCGAGTTCGTCCCAGTGGATTCCATACTCGTCGGCTTCATAGTTCTGCAACTGTTCGGTTGAAGCATGCTTCAGACGCGGATAGTCTGACAGCAGTTCGTAGGCCTCTCTCCCATCGTCGCTTCGTATCCATACGGCTGTGTCGGTCAGCCAGATTCTTTCAACTTTCATCGGTGTTGGAAAATAAATTGATACAATTTAAAAAAATTACAGTCCCCACGCTCGTCCGAAGGACGCTTGCCACCGAAGGGACGCAAGAATGGGAGGGGCAGGGGTGGGGTCTGTATCTTTATCACACCAAATTATTTATTAACGGTTACAGATTGTGTGGACGTTTCATTGCCGAAGCAATGCAAGCGGAGCTCAGGCGCTCCTAATTTAATTCCCGCTAAGCGGATCAATAGAAACGTCCCCCCTGACTTTTTCAACCAAAGCCATTGTACTCTCATCAGGAAACTTTTCCAATCTCTTCTTTACCCATGTAATAAAGTCTGCTTCACTCGTGAACTGAATATTGAAGAAGTTGGCGGAACTATCATTGTATTGTTTCTCTATTGTCGTAATAACATCGTCCTTAATCCCTTGTTCAAGGAGCCTCAAGGTTTCTTCACTTAACATAACGACATTGGTCTCATCAAAGTATTCTGTATTTGCATAACCTCCGAAGTTTCCAATGATTTGTCTAAGTACCCCCATATCCTTATCAGGTCTATTGGGAACATAAATCTCCATACCATATATCGGGTTGTCATCGCCATAAACAAGTGGAGACGAGCAACGAATTCCCGTACCTCCATCTTCTTCATCTTCATCATCGGTAAAAACAGGCGGCACCCAGTTATAATACGACATGTCGATGCTTATCTTTTTTTTCAGAACTGGGGGAGTGTCATAACCATTATAATGTCCTTTGAAAATATCGTTCAGTTCTGTTTCGTTTATCTTCAAAGGCTTCCATCCATCATGCTCATAGCATAACAAACGATTCAATACTTCCTGCTTTATGTCGCTACCCATTACGAGAATTTGTGTGTCACGTGTCAGACCATCTTTGCTTTTGGGTGATGCACCAAATTCTTGAACTTTCCTTACAAGTGCTGCACGGTTCTTGAACTTCCCAATGAATCCGACCCGACGGTCGGTCAATGGATTCTGCTTACTAATGGCTGTATCGCCAAACAAATCTTGCTGTATCATAATTGTTTGATTATTTCTTTAAACTCTTCCTCTGACAAAATACGTGCTCCAAATTCTTGCGCTTTCTGCATTTTGGATGGCCCTGCATTATAGCCTGTAATAAGGATGTTGATCTTTTTGTTTACGCTTTCCTTAATAATGGCTCCAAGTTCTTTCAACTTGTGAGCATATTCCTGACTGTCAGCTTTTGCAAAACCCGTTAGTACTACGACCTGATTCTTGAAAGGGTTGTCTGCTACATTTTCCAAGTCAGAGCGTTGCACTTTATCTTCAGGATTATATTTCTGTCTTGGTGTTGTTGTCGTAACTGTTTCCGTAACCTCAACAGTTTCTCCTTCGCTTAGTATCTTTTGGAAAAGCACCATTAGATTTCCACTCATCTCAGCATCAGCCAACGCATTATGATGATTGTTGCCTGGAATCCCAAAACGTTTGCAAACCGTATCAAGCTGGTGGGTACCAGGCCCCTCTACTGATATGCCGAGTTTTTCTTCTGCTTGTCTTGAAAGAACTAATGTGTCGAAGATATTCTCAAAATCCAGTTTAGTTTCTATACCATAAAAAGCGCTTGCATCACGGATACATGCTCTTTCTACACATGCATGATGAGCCACGAGGGGTAAGCCGTCAACAAATTTTTCCATTTCAGGAAGTATCTCTTCAAAAGTTCTTTCATCCTTCACCATGTCTATTGTCAAACCATGAACCCATGTAAGAACATTACCGCATTTGCCAGGATAATCAAATGGAGGCCGGATGAGTGTATAAAACCTATCAACGATTTCTCCTTCTATGTATTTCACCATACCTACTGAACAAGCAGAAACACGCTGAGGGAATAGTGTTTCAAAATCTATACTTACAAAAGACTTTGGAAGTGATTTCACATCATACTTCTGATAGTTTCGTCTTCTATAAGTATTTGCCCCAACCTTTCTTATTTTAATTGTTACATTTAATAATGTCCATTGGTTAAGAACGATTTTATAGCCATCTTTTATTCCATCATAACTAAAAACCTTATCAATACATGGCTCGAATTTTTCTTTTATATCTTCAATTGAACCCAAATAACCATCACAGAAGATGTCTTCGAGTATTAACAACAATTCATACAATTGTTCTTTCTTCAATTCACAAATATAGAAAGTCCCTTTCACTAACTCACCATTGTTTGCTTCAACTTTCATTTGATGAAGAGGCCAATGCTTTGGTCTTAGAAAGACGTATTGTTCGCCGTCAAGAAGAATACCATCCTCATTACATAAAGCGTTCAAATTAAGACCAAAGAAATCTTCATACCAATGTTTACCAGGAAACTCTGCAAAAAGATTCAATTTAGAATCCACAATTTTTCTGTCTTCAGATTTAAAAATGCTCTGTATTTTATCAATCCACTTTTCCTTGGCCTGTACTTCTTCTATACGTTTCTCCTCTTCCTCCCTTATTCTTTCAGCCTCTTTACGCGCTCGATACCTTTCTTTTCTGGCTTGGTCTCGTTCTTCTTTATGCTCTATTGCATCAAGATGCGCTTGTTCTCGTTGTCGATTCAATAAATCATTGCCACATTTCGGGCACCCTAATGGGGCGTTTAGGATTTGGTGAGGTAATCTTGAAAATGCGCCATGAGTGGGACAAATTAGAGTAACGGGTGCAGTTGAACTTTCATAAACAAATTCATCCAGTCCGAACTTATCACCAAACTTATCCTTTAGTTTTGTAAGAAATTTTTCTCCCTTCTCGCATTTTGGGCATCCTTTACCATCAAGATGTTCACGTGCATATACTTGGAAGTCACCATGAACAGGACAAACAATAGTAACTCTATGCTCTCTATTCTTATAGTCGACTTTGCTATAGTCATAACGGTCACCATAAATATCTTTGGCTTCCGCTATGAATGATTCAGTAGTAACAACTCTTTTGCATAGTTCAAGACTTCTATTGCTTTGAGTATCTGTTTGATCGCTCATAGAGTTACGTTTTTAGTTAATACTATAAAAAATGCGCAGACAATCTCTACGCATCACCAAGGTTCACCACAAACCTCAAAAGCATCATAGAAACGTCTGCGCACTGTAGCGCGACGCTCTAATAGCTTTTGATATTGGCTCTGTTTATCTTCGAGGTGGTGATTCGGTGATGTAAGAGCTTATGTCTTGTGTTATTTTTTCAAAAACACGCTGCAAATTTAGTCAATTTCCTCGAATAAAACACTGTTTTGCATCATTATTTGGCTAAAAATCACTAAATCGAGTGTGATTTTGTGTGAAAGGGATCGTCAGGAAGGTTCTTTGTTGAAACAAAAACGAGCGGAGCTCGAGTGCTCCTGTTTAAATTTCCGCTAGAGGATCACATGAACCGTCCCCTATCCCGATATTCTTGATTCATTACATAGAACATTCATGAACATTATATGTAGCGGCAGAAAAAACCGACCTGTATGGCCGGGATCGGGGGATAGCTCTATGCCGAAGCAAAGAACTGTCCTCCCTAATTTTGCGGGTCTCGCCCAAAGTCTCGCCCGTCAGGGCTTGGAAAGGGCGGAAAAATGTTGTACCTTTGCGGAGGCAGGGCTAAGGGTGAGGGCTGCTAAAGGGCAAAAAAGCGTTTAATAGTCAAAAAAAACGGGGCTTTCTTCTCTTTTTTCATGGAAAATGCTTATCTTTGTACGATTTTTATCGTTTAAACTTGAGAAAAGCTATGTCGAAGATTGAAATAAAGCGCGTCAGCGATAAGCGCGGGCTGGAGACTTTCATTCAGTTTCACTATGACCTCTACAGGGGCGACCCTTACGATGCGCCCAACTTGCACAGCGACGAGGTGCAGACGCTCTCGCCATACATCAAGGAGAAGAACGCGGCGTTCGAGTTCTGCGAGGCGCAGTATTTCCTGGCTTACAGGGATGGCGAGCTGGTGGGGCGCGTGGCGGGCATCATCAACCGGAGGTATAACGAGCAGTGGCAGCGTCTGGCTGTCAGGTTCGGATGGATTGACTTCGTGGACGACGTGGAGGTGAGCCGCGCGCTGCTCAAGGCCGTGGAGGACTGGGGCCGCGAGCGGGGCATGAAGGAGATCATCGGCCCGCTGGGCTTCACCGACATGGACCCTGAGGGGATGCTGACCCACGGCTTTGACCAGCTGGGCACGATGGCGACGCTCTATAACTATCCTTACTACCCCAAGCACATGGAGCAGATGGAGGGCTACGAGAAGGATAACGACTACGTGGAATACAAGCTCTTCGTGCCGAAGGACGGCATGCCGGAGAAGTTCGTGAAGGTCTCGGAGATGATCATGAAGCGATATAACCTGCAGGTGAAGAAGCTGACGAAGGAGGATGTCTTCGGACCGCAGCAGTACGGGCAGAAGGTGTTCGACGTGATCAACCGTACGTTCGGCCACCTGTATGGCTACTCGACGATGTCGCAGAAGCAGATTGACCAGTATATCAAGATGTACTTCAAGGTGCTCGACCTCGACCTGGTCACGCTCATCGAGGACCACTCGCTCGAGGACCACCCGGTGGTGGGCTGCGGCATCACCATCCCGTCGCTGACTCGGGCGCTGCAGAAATGCCGCAACGGCCGGCTGTGGCCCTTCGGGTGGTGGCACCTGATGCTGGCGCTGAAGTTCCATAAGACGAAGATCGTGGACTGTCTGCTCATCGGCGTGCTGCCTGAATATCGGGCGAAGGGAGCGAACGCGCTGCTCTTCTACGACCTCATCCCGCGCTATCAGAAGCTGGGCTTCGAGTGGGGCGAGACGCACGTCGAGATGGAGACGAACGGCAAGGTGCAGAGCCAGTGGACCTACCTGGACCATGAGCAGCATAAGCGCAGAAGATGTTATAAGAAACAGCTGTAAGAGCCCCCCCTTCAAGCCCCCGAGGGGGCTACTATAGACAAAACCCTTATTTTAACACCGACTTATGAACAACGACAGCAATAACAATCAACCGTCCATCGATAACAATTCTATAGAAGCCCCCTCGGGGGCCGTAGGGGGGGCTCCTGGGGCTCCTGGGGCCGACTATACTGACGACAATATCAAGACACTGACGGGCACGGAGCACATCCGGCTGCGCCCTGGCATGTATATCGGCCGGCTGGGCGACGGCTCGCTGCCCGAGGACGGCATCTACGTGCTGCTGAAGGAGGTCATCGACAACTCTATCGACGAGTTTAAGATGAAGGCTGGCGACCGCATCGAGATCACCATCGAGGACAACCTGCGCGTCTCGGTGCGCGACTATGGCCGCGGCATCCCGCAGGGCAAGATGATCGACGCTGTGTCGGTGCTCAACACGGGCGGCAAGTATGACTCGAAGGCGTTCAAGAAGTCGATCGGACTGAACGGCGTCGGCGTCAAGGCTGTCAATGCGCTGAGCCAGCACTTCGAGGTGGCCAGCTATCGCGACGGACAGGTGCGCCGCGCTGCCTTCGAACGCGGCAAGCTGGTCAGTGACTCGACGGAGCCGACGCAGGACGAGACCGGCACGTACATCTACTTCGAACCCGACCCGACGCTCTTCGCCGGCTACCGCTTCCACGACGACATCGTGGAGACGATGCTCCGCAACTATACCTACCTGAACATCGGGCTGGCCATCATGTACAACGGCCGCCGCATTCTCTCGCGCCGCGGACTCGAGGACCTGCTGAAGGACCGCATGTCGGCCGATGCCCTCTACCCCATCGTCCACCTGCAGGGCGAAGACATCGAGATCGCCTTCACCCATGCCAACCAATATGGCGAGGAGTACTACTCGTTCGTCAACGGTCAGCACACCACGCAGGGCGGCACCCACCAGAGCGCCTTCAAGGAGCATATTGCAAAAACCATCAAGGAGTTTTCTGGTAAGAACTTCGAATATGGCGACATCCGCACGGGCCTCGTCGCTGCCATCGCCCTGAACGTCGAGGAGCCGATGTTCGAGAGCCAGACGAAGATCAAGCTCGGCTCGCTCACCATGGCCCCCGTGCCGGCAAAGGTCGACGCCGACCACCCCATGCCGCCGTCGATCAACAAATACGTGGGCGACTTCATCAAGACGGAGGTGGACAACTATCTGCACAAGAACCCCGACGTGGCCGAGGTGATCATGCAGAAGGTGCAGGAGAGCGAGAAGGAGCGCAAGGCCATGGCCGGCGTGACGAAGCTGGCCCGCGAACGGGCCAAGAAGGCCAACCTGCACAACCGCAAGCTGCGCGACTGCCGCATCCACTTCAGCGACGTCAAGAACGACCGCAAGGAGGAGTCGTGCATCTTCATCACCGAGGGCGACTCGGCCAGCGGATCGATCACGAAGAGCCGCGACGTCAACACGCAGGCCGTCTTCTCATTGAGGGGAAAGCCGCTGAACACGTTCGGACTGACGAAGAAGGTGGTCTACGAGAACGAGGAGTTCAACCTCCTGCAGGCGGCCCTCGACATCGAGGAGGGCCTCGACACGCTGCGCTATAACAAGGTCATCGTGGCCACCGATGCCGACGTCGACGGCATGCACATCCGCCTGCTCATCATCACCTTCTTCCTCCAGTTCTTCCCCGAGCTCATCCGCAAGGGCCACGTCTACGTGCTGCAGACACCGCTGTTCCGAGTGCGCAACCGCCGCACGAAGATCCGCAAGAAGGACGTCATCGCCGCCGAGGACGTCCGACTGGCCGAGACGAAGCAGAAGAAGTCAGACTTCATCACCCGCTACTGCTACAGCGACGAGGAGCGCCTGAAGGCCATCGCCGACCTGGGTCCCGACCCCGAGATCACCCGCTTCAAGGGTCTCGGCGAGATCTCGCCCGAGGAGTTTGCCGGCTTCATCGGCCCCGACATCCGGCTCGAGCAGGTGACGCTCCACAAGACCGACCAGGTGCAGAAGCTCCTGGAATACTACATGGGCAAGAACACCATGGAGCGCCAGCTCTTCATCATCGACAACCTCGTCATCGAGGAAGACCGCCCCGAGGAGGAAGAAGAAGTCTAAATTCTAAAGTCTTAATTCTTAACTCTAAATTCTTAACTCTAAATTCTTAACTCTAAATTCTACTCGTCATACAGTCGGAACATGCGCTCCATGGGCTGCCACTTCTCGTCGCTGCGCGCATCGGCGTCGCACCCCTGGAACTTGGCCACGAAGGCTTCCCACTCCGCCTGTCGCGGCAGCGTGGCCAGCCGGTCCATCGCCTCATCCCACTGGAAGTCGGCCGGCGCATCGACAATCATGACGAGGCGGTTGCCCAGGATGTAGATCTCCATCTCGAGGATGCCCACCTGGCGGATGCCCTGTCGCACCTCGGGCCAGTTATACTCCTCGCTGTGCCATTTGCGATATTGTGCTATCAGCTCCGCATTGTCGCTGATCTCCAGAAACTGCACGTAGCGCTTCGTCTTTCCGTCGGAAAGTTTTTGAACGTATCCTTCCATAGTCTTCTTACTATAAGTATTGCAATGTGGGTGCAAAGTTACAAATAATTCCCCACATTGCAACACCATAAGTCGCAAACTTATTATTTTTTCCCCCGTCAGATGCCCTCGCCGTCGATGAACCCCACGTGCTGGATGGGCTTCGACTGGCGCACCTGCGAATGGGGCGCCACGTCGTGCGTGATCCACAGGTTGCCCCCCAGGACAGAGTGATGGCCGATGCGGACGCGGCCCAGCACCGACGTGTTCGAATAGATCGTCACGTAGTCCTCGACGATCGGATGGCGCGGCCCGTCGACGAGTCGCCCCCGGTCATCGTGCTCGAAGCGCTTGGCGCCGAGCGTCACGCCCTGATAGAGCATCACGTGGTGGCCGATGCGGGCCGTGGCCCCGACGACGATGCCCGTGCCGTGGTCGATGGCAAAGGAGGCGCCGATGGTGGCCGAGGGATGGATGTCGATGCCCGTCAGCGAGTGAGCCCGCTCGCTGATGCTACGGGCCAGCAGCGTCAGCCCCATGCCGCTGAGGGCGTGGGCCACGCGGTGGTGCAGCATGGCCGTGGCGCCCGGGTAGCAGCTGGCCACCTCGCTGAGCGACTGTGCCGCCGGGTCGCGCTCGGCGATGGCCTCGACGTCGCTGCGCAGCAGGCGCCTGAGCTCGGGCAGCTGTCCGGCAAAGCGGTGGGCCAGGGCCGTAGCCTCATCGTCAGGACATGTGCCCCGGCTGATGAGCTGTTCGAGCTGACGGATGGCCTCGACGATGAGCGTCACGGCGATGACCTCGTCGCGGGTGGGCAGGAAGACGATCTGGCGTACGGTGTCGATGAAGCTGTCGATCTGCGCCGTCGACGGCAGCGTCGAGGTGGTCCACGTGTCGTCTTCCGTGGCAAGCGTGCGGGCAATGTGCTGAATGGTCTGGCTGTCCATGGTTCGTTGAGTTATGATTAGTGTTAATCGAAAAGCCCTGTCGAGAGATAGCGCTCGCCCGTGTCGGGCAGCAGGGCGACGATGGTCTTGCCGGCATGCTCAGCCTGACGGGCCAGTCGCAGCGCTGCCGCATAGGCCGCCCCCGACGAGATGCCCACGAGCAGTCCCTCCTGGCGGGCCAGCAGACGGGCATGGGCCGCCGCCTCGTCGTCGCCGACCGTCACCACCTCGTCGACCACGCCGGCGTCATACGTCTCAGGCACGAATCCTGCGCCGATGCCCTGAATGCGGTGCTTGCCGGCCACGCCCGTCGACAGCACGGCCGACGAGGCCGGCTCGACGGCCACGACGCGCACCTCAGGCTTATGCTCCTTCAGCCGACGACCCGCGCCACTGACGGTGCCGCCCGTGCCGACGCCGGCGACGAAGATGTCGACGCGGCCCTCCGTGGCCTGCCATATCTCCTCGCCCGTCGTGCGCTCATGGACGGCCGGGTTGGCGGGATTCGTAAACTGTCCCAGCATGACGGCCCCATCGGTCGTCCGCAGCAGCTCCTCGGCGCGGCTGATGGCGCCCTTCATGCCCTCGGCGCCCGGCGTCAGCACCAGCTCGGCCCCATAGGCCTGCAGCAGCCGGCGCCGCTCCTGGCTCATCGTGTCGGGCATCGTCAGCACCACGCGATAGCCCCGGCTGCGCCCCACCCAGGCCAGTCCCACGCCCGTGTTGCCGCTCGTGGGCTCGACGATGGTGGCACCCGGCCGCAGCAGGCCCCGCGCCTCGGCATCCTCAATCATGGCCAGGGCCGTGCGGTCCTTGACGCTGCCACCCGGGTTGAAATACTCCAGTTTCACGACCACCCGTGCCACCTGTCCCTCCTGTTCGCTGGTCAGCAGCAGCGGTGTCTGTCCGATCAAATCTGTCAACTTACTGTAAATCATAATCTTTTTACCTTAACTGTTACCGCTTGCAAAGTTACGACTTTCGTTTGATTCTGCAAATTTTCCGCACGTTTTTTTGCCATAATGTTACATAGTGTGAATATTTTTCGTGCTTTTACTCGCAAATGAAATAATTTTCGTAACTTTGCCGACTAAATCAAAAACAGAAAGAGTCATGAACAGACACCTACAGCACATACTCCTCGCCATGGCACTCCTCACCGTCGGCCAGGCCGGCGCACAGATGCGGCTGCCCAAGCAGGCCGACGAGCAGTCACAGCGCAAACTCTTCATCGCCGAGGCAGCCATCCGCAGCCTCTACGTCGAGGACGTCGATGAGAAGAAGCTCGTCGAGGACGCCATACGCGGCATGCTCGAGAAGCTCGACCCCCACTCCAGCTACTCCACACCCAAGGAGACCAAGGAGATGACCGAGCCCCTGAACGGATCCTTCGAGGGCATCGGCGTGCAGTTCAACATGGTCGAGGACACGCTCATTGTCATCCAGCCCACCCTCAACGGCCCCTCCGAGCGTGTCGGCATCCTCGCCGGCGACCGCATCGTCGGCGTCAACGACACGGTCATCGCCGGCGTCAAGATGTCGAAGGAGGAGATCATGAAGCGCCTGCGCGGACCCAAGGGCACACACGTCGACCTCAAGGTCGTCCGACAGGGCATCCGCGACACGCTCCACTTCGACGTCAAGCGCGACAAGATCCCCGTCCACTCCATCGACGCCACCTACATGCTGCGCCCCAGCATCGGCTACATCCGCATCGGGTCGTTCTCGGCCACCACCTATCAGGAGTTCCTCGAGAGCATGCAGAAGCTGCGCCAGGAGGGCATGCGCGACCTCGTGCTCGACCTCCAGGAGAACGGCGGCGGCTATCTGCAGGCAGCGGCCGACCTGGCCGGCGAGTTCCTCGAGAAGGGCGACCTCATCGTCTACACCGAGGGGCGCCAGGTGCCCCGACGCGACTATACGGCCCCCGCGGGCGGACAGTTCCGCGACGGACGCATCGTCGTCCTCGTCGACCAGTACACCGCCTCAGCCGCCGAGATCGTCACCGGCGCCATCCAGGACCAGGACCGCGGCCTCGTCGTCGGGCGCCGCACCTTCGGCAAGGGCCTCGTCCAGCGACCCATCGACTTCGACGACGGCTCGATGATACGCCTCACCATCGCCCACTACTACACCCCCTCGGGCCGCTGCATCCAGAAGCCCTACACCAAGGGCGACAAGCGCGACTACGCCATGGACATCGTCAACCGCCTCAAGAGCGGCGAGCTCATCCATGAGGACAGCATCCACTTCGCCGACTCCCTGCGCTACTACACCCTGCGCCAGCACCGCACCGTCTACGGCGGCGGCGGCATCATGCCCGACTACTTCATACCCCTCGACACCAACCGCTACACCCGGCTCCACCGCGAGCTCGCCGCCAAGAGCATCATCATCCAGCAGAACCTGCGCTACGTCGACCAGCATCGCCAGGAACTCAAGAAGCAATACCCCGAGTTCCAGCAGTTCAAGCAGACCTACGACGTGCCCCAGTCGCTCATCGACGCCATCCTCAAGGAGGGCGAGAAGCAGAAGATCACGCCCCAGGACGACGACGAGCTGCGCCGCACCATGCCCATGCTGCGCCTGCAGCTCAAGGCCCTCGTGGCCCGCGACATCTGGGACATGAGCGAATACTTCTCCATCATGAACGAGCAGAACGACGCCGTCCAAAAAGCCCTGGAGCTCCTCCAATGACCGGAGGGGCCCCAGGCGCCTTCACGCTTTTTCGTTCAGTCAACATAGCAGCAGCCGCTGCCCCCGCTGTGCCTCACATCAGGCAGCTGCTCACTCCCAGTGCCGTGGCGATAGCCGACAGGATGGCCAGCGCCGTCTGCACCACAAACTTCCAGAATTCCTTGTTCTTCATAGCGATATATTAATGTTTGAAGGTTTTAAAGGTGGAAGGTTGAAGGAGGAAGGTTGATGGGTCGGCTTCGCCGAGGTTGATGGTTGAAGGTTGATGGGTCGGCTTCCTTCCTCCTTCAAACATCCACCTTCAACCTGCGCGAAGCGCACACATCAACCATCAACCTTCAACCCTCCACCTTTAAATCTCACTCTCCAGGATTCTCCACGACCGGCTCATTGTCGTCGCCGCCAGTGCCAGTGCCGCTGCCGCCGCCGGTGTTGCCGCCGTCCTCAGCCTTCTCGCCCATCAGCGCCTCCAGCGACCCGATCTTCACCTGCTTGCGCAGCGTCACAGAGTCCAGCGCATAGCTGCGGCGCAGGTTGGGCAGAAAGCGCAGGTGAACCTTCTTCACGTTGTCAGCCGAATACTCGTCGACGCTCTCTGCACCCGTCGACTCAGCAGAGAGGTAGAACGTGCCCAGGTCGCCCAGACGAACCTTCTTAGAGTCCTTCACCAGCTCCACCAGACAGTCGCACGCGGCAGCCAGCACCCCCATGATCACCGAGCGGGTGAAGGGCGAGCCGTGCTCGCTGATGTGACGTGCGAACTCGTCGGTCGACAGCGTCTCGGTGTGCACCACCCGGCCGTAGAACTTGCCGTTGGTCTTCTCGTTGTTCACCGTGTTCTGATACATTCTCGTAATAAGCTTTGCCATAATTGTTCTTTGTGTGTTTTAAATGGTTAGATAAATGTTTTTTATTGTTCTCTCGTTGCATCCAGTCACCTGTGTCAGTCTTCCTAATCGCGATCGTCATTCTGTCGTTTCCTGTTTGCGTCGGCAAAGGTACAACATTTTTTCGCCTTTTGCAAGTCCCAATAGGCGAGACTTTGGGCGAGACTTTAGGGGAGACCCCTTCGCACCCCCCTCCCGTCCCCCGCTTTTCCCCGCCAAAAATTTGGCCGAATGAATAATATTCCGTATCTTTGCCATCGAAAGGAACGGATATGAAACAACAACAGAAAAACTTCGTTGCCAACGGCAACCTCAACCATAAACGGACGGCCCGCTGCGGATCAGAAGAACTGTCCCCCGAACCGAATAGATTATAACTGTTTACAAAATCTTAAGAACATGAGAACAATAATTACTTTAGTCTTTATATATCTTGCTTGTTTGGAGCTGCAAGCGAGATATACTGCATTATGTGATGTTGTTTATGAAAAATCCGATGCAGAATGGTCCGAGTATTATCGCGTACAAGTAGAATTCGCTTATGGTCGAGAAATAGGTGAGAGCCTTTTTAACCAAAATAATTTATATGCTATTATTTGGTTTTCTCAAAATGAATGTGCTAAAATTGACATGAAATATATTGACCCTGTATTACATGCTATGGATAAGTTTAACCTGTTTCTTTTCTTATGTACGGACATGCTTAATGAAGGAAAATTAGGAGAACAAGTAAACGATAATGGCCTGAAACGTAAATGGCGTATTTATGGAAAAAATGAAAACAATTTTTTTATTGATCCAAACCTTAATAATTTTGGTAACTACAAGGAAAATAACCAAAGAGACATTGCTAATGGAATGGTATTTAAACGGCAAAGGCCAAAAGAAGAACAGAAATAGGGATTAGGGAGACGGTTCTTTGGATCCGCTTAGCGGAAAGCGCTAGGGGCTCCGTTCGTTTGACTTTAGCAGAAAGCCGTCTACCGACCCCTACAAAACGGATCAGGAGAACCGTCCCACGATCCTTTACCAATCTTCTTCATCCTCATAATCTTCATCTTCGCTTTCTTCCTCTTGGGCTTCCTCATAATCAGACTGGCCTTCACTATAGCCTTCATCATATCCTTCTTCATAGCCCTCTTGGTATCTGGTTTCGTAATAGTCATAGTAGCTACTGGAATCATCGTAACCGTATCCGTGACTATATCCGTGCCGACCATCGCTTTTCCCTTGCTCATATCCTTCATCATACCCTTCACTATAGGCATCATCAGGGGTGGCTTCTCTGGTTACTATTTGTTGTCTGGGTACAGTCTGGATAGGGGTATAGTTATAAGATGGTAGTGGAGGTGTATTTGTGGGCTTAGGGGCTTGATATGTATTAGTAGGGGTACTATATCTGCTACTAGAAGATTTGCTACCACTATTACTAGATATGGCAGCAATTATAACAATACCAATTATAACACAAAGGCATACACAGCCCCAGTTACTTTCATTATCCATTCCGTTATTATTATATCATCGTTTAAGGCAGATCGGGGGGGGACGGTTCTTTTGATCCGCTTAGCGGAAAGCGCTTGAGACTCCTTCGTTTGACTTTGGCAGAGAGCCGTCTACCGACCCCTACAAAACGGATCAGGAGAACCGCCCCCCGATCTAATAACTATTCATTTTCTTCCTCTATTTGCTCCATGAAACTGCTGATAGCCTCCTGTACTTGATTGTATTCATCAACATCCATTGAATACGTAATCTCCTCAAAGTTCTCGTCAATGAAGAAGATGGTATTGCCAATCAAGGTGTTACCAACATTATTGTCTGCACGGTAATTATGCACAGCCTTGTAGCCAATAAACTTATTACCTTCTTGAAGCATGTTCGCTACTTTTTCAAATTGCTTTAAGCCTTTCGTCTGCAGTTTTTCTAATTTAGCATTGGCTTCTTCGTAGTCTTCCTTTGCCTCTTGATATTCATTTCTGCCAAAAGCTGACATGTACGGGCCACTCCAAATCGACATGGATGACTTTGCTTCTTTCACTATCGACTCCAATTCCTCATATTCAGAATTCATCTTAGTCAATTCTGCTAGTTCCTCATAAAAGGCAGGGTCGTCGTATGGCGCAAAAGCACTATCCACCTTTGTTTCAATAGGTTTGTATGTTTCAGGTTTGTAGAGCGACTTTTTCAAGCTTTCCTTGATAAGAGACTCTGCCTTTTGTTCTTGTGACTGCTCACAGGCAATCATAACAATGGCAACAAGTGACAAACAAAAGATTTTCTTCATAATCATCATTGTTTAAATTCGGGTAAACATTTAAATCCTGTTGCAAATATACAAATTATTCATGATATCGCGTGCATTTTATTATTTTTTTTAAATTGAATAGCTATTGTATTACGAATCGGGAGACGGGTTTTTACTTTTCGGGGATCAGGGGGACGGTTCTTTGGAATCAGGGGGACGGTTCTATTGATCCGCTTAGCGGAAATCAGGAGCACTCGGGCTCCGCTCGCTTTGCAACGGCAAAGGACTATCCTCCCGATTCTGAAAAACGGATCAGGAGAACCGTCCACCCGATCTTCAGCGCGGAGAGAAGATTACCAAAATAAGATAAGGAGGACAGAATATGTTACTGACGATTACAGATGTAGAGTATTTGGGCGACTACACGTTGCTCTGTACGTTCAGCACGGGCGAGCGTCGCAAGGTAGACCTCACGCCGCTGCTCTCGTATCCCGCATTCGAGGAGCTACGCGACAAGAACGAGTTTATCCAGTTTGGCCTCGACCAAACCATCTTCTGGAAGAACGGTGCCGACATTGCCCCGGAAAGACTTTACGAGATGGGGCATGCCGCATAGCCGAGGAGATCAAAGGGGACGGTTCTTTGTTTAAGCGGGCAGTGAACCGTCCCTGCGATTTGCGGGGGTGGGGAGGGACTTCTACATCCCTCCCCACGTGATGACCTCCTCGCCATCGACGTAGCCGACGACGGGCGAGACGTTGCGCACCTTATAGGCGGGGCGGCCGACGACGCCCTCCGACCTTCCGAGGATGATGTCCACGAGGGCCGTCAGGTCGGTATAGGTGGCCGAGCGGTCGCCGGCGTGCTCCGACTCACGGAGGATGATGTCCACCAGGATCAGGGGGACGTTTCTTTACTTTTAGCAATATGCAAAAAATAAATTGGTACAATTTGGCCGCAGGTGTAGGAGGCGACGTGTCCCCACGTCGCACCTGCCTCAGATGTCACGTCGCACCTGTCGCAGGTGTCACGTGAGGACACGTGACCTCCTAAATCGTCCCCCCCGATCCCGAACCGCCTTTGGCGGGAATTTTTCGACCTGTACGGTTGAAAGACGCTTTCAGCATCTTAACAATCCAGTAAGTTGAACTTTTCAACCGTACAGGTCGGAAATTTTTCAAAATTAATAATAAAAATTGAACAAAATGGCAAGTATAAGTGTGCAAAATGAATAATTTTGAATTAATTTTGAAAAATTTCCAGCCGGAGGCTGCCGTTTCCCGGGATCGGGGGGCCGCTGAATCTGTCGCAAGGGGGGCTGAATCTGTCGCAAATGGCAGTTGCAAATCACGCGCAGCCGCTCCCCTCCCCTCCAAAGGGGAGGGGTCGGTGGTGGGGTCTGTATATCCTTTACGCTGAGTTAGTTAGAGACCCCACCCCTAACCCCTCCCCTTGGAGGGGAGGGGAGCGGCTGCGCATACTCTCAACTGGATTTGCGGACTGACCGCAAAAAAAGGATCGGAGGGACGGATTCGGTGTGATTTGTAAAATAAATTCCGAATGCGCCGGGCAGTTTTCTTAAACGCTTGATAATCAGCCGTATAGATGAATAACGAAAGAGAAGCGGCGCTTTTTAGCCAGAAAAGCACCGCTTCTTGCATCGAGAAGTGCCGCTTTTTGACGCGAAAAGCGGCACTTCTCTCTCGGCTGTATGCCGTTTGTCAGGAAAAATGACAGTCTTGACAAACCATGGCTGCCTGACTTATGCTGGGGCGGTTCTGTTAAATGATGTCAAAAACGGGGGAATTTAACAGAAAAAGTTGGAGAATTGAACTTTTTGTGCACTCTCAGACCCTAATTTTGCAGGCTGAAATCCATGATGTTTAACTATACATACAGACACACACATTAATTATTAAAGAGGAGTCATTAACTATGATGATCGACAACCATGAAAAACACACGTTAAGCCTCGGCCAGCAGCCCCACCGCGGGCTGCTGCGCCACGAGGTGGAGTCGAGGCTGGCCGGCGAGGTGGCCAGCCTGCTGAGACGGGAACCAAGGGAGGGCCTCAGCTGGCGGGGCAGCTCGAAGGACCTGATGGAGGCGCTGCACGCGGCCTTCACGACGGGCATGATCGCTGACGACGGCGGCGACGGCGGCGACGACGGCGGCACGCTGCCCTTCCGCCAGATGGTGCGGCGGGCGTGCGGCGTGCTCCACGTCAGCGAACCGCGCAACCCCTACGAGGCGGCCGCCCGCGCCGAGCGCCGCAAGGGCCTGCGCCGCACGCCCTTCATCGAGCGCTACCGCCGCTCGCTGAATCGGCCGGGTGCGACGCCGTTTCTCGACATGATCGCAGACAGCAGTGACTGACCGAATGTTTTTTATCACGAATTAGAGATAGTGTTTTTTTATCACGAATTTGAGAATTAGAGAAGGGGAACAATACTCAAATTCTCAAATTCGGGATAAATAAAATAGGAACAATACTCAAATTCGGGATAAATAAAATAGGAACAATACTCAAATTCGGGATAAATAAAATGGGAACAATTCTCAAATTCTCAAATTCGGGATAATAAAATAGGAACAATTCTCAAATACGGGATAATATCATATTAACCAACATTATTAATTATAACCATTAAAAAAAATGACCATGAACAACAACAACAACAACATCACGAAATTCGAGGAGCCGCTGTGGCTCTCGCCGCACTTCACGCTTCAGGAGATGACCGACTCGGGCACGGCCCGCAAGCTCAGCATCGACAACACGCCGTCGGCCGACGTCATCGAGAATCTGCAGGCGCTCTGCGAGCACGTCCTGGAGCCCGTGCGCCGACGCTTCGGGCGCACCATCATCTCGAGCGGCTACCGCTGCGAGGAGCTCAACAGGCGGGTGGGCGGCGCCGACCGCTCGCAGCACCTCAGGGGTGAGGCGGCCGACATCTACTGCTCGTCGCTCACGGAGGCGCGCCGCCGCTACGACTTCATCCGCCAGAACTGCGACTTCGACCAGCTGCTGCTCGAGGAGCGCCTCTACCTGGGCACGTGCTGGCTCCACGTCAGCTACGTGCGGCAGCCGGGGCGCCGCGCGAACCGCCACGACGCCCGTGGATTCTAAGGATTCTCATTCTGGGGATTATTCTTATTCTAAGGATATTTTTTATTCTAAGGATAATATATATTCTAAGGATTTTGGGATTTTGGGATTATTAATCTTTTGTCTAAGGATTAAATATTCTAAGGATTCTGGGATTTTGGGATTATTAATCTTTTGTCTAAGGATTAAATATTCTAAGGATTTTAGGATTTTGGGATTATTAATCTTTTGTCTAAGGATTA
>OCTW011569980.1_pt1 | contig 30494 bp, 27 predicted proteins | sample 1539671 | NCBI WGS metagenome assembly OCTW01 (sample SAMN02144230, study PRJEB22623) | gut metagenome | biome: sheep rumen | host: Ovis aries | place: New Zealand | reverse complement strand
GATAACCTGATTCAGCTATCTATTTCAGCTGTATATCTCGTACTTGTTTCCTACCTTGAGGATCAGATTCGTTACGGGTATTTCAATCCTAATCCAGATCGCATAAAGGAATATTATTATAAATACTATATTTTTGTTGTCATCATCTCCATCATCTTTATGCTCCTTGAGTTATCTTTGATTCGTATCAAGCATTCCTCCTACGAGAAAAACAAATTACAGGAATTGCTCAACGAAGAAAAAAATCGTTACGATGAAGAAAAAGCCAATATTGAAGTTCTCAATATCAAATACCACGACCTAAAACACTTCATGAATGATTTATCCATCGATAAATCAGAGAGTGTGAAGAAGGAACTTGAGAATTTTGTCAATCAGTATTCCGCCATCATCAAGACGGGAAATGAGGCGGTGGACGCTATCCTTACGAAAAAGGCCTTCTATTGTTTACAGAATAAGATTGATTTCTCTTGTATGGTCAATGGTGCTAGACTTGATTTCATTCCTGATTATGAAGTCTATTCTTTATTCGATAATGCGTTATCTAACGCCATTGAAGCGGTCAAAGGCTGTCCGGAAGAAAAAAGAGTCATCTCTGTTACTTCAGAAGAAAAGAACGCTGTCATATGTCTCACTTTCAAGAATTATTACAGCGGAGAATTACAGTTCAGAAACGGATTGCCGATTACCAAGAAGAATACCGATTATCACGGATATGGATTTAAGTCGATGCGCTCCTTGGTCAATAAATATTATGGCAAGATGAAGATATCCTGTGAAAATGATGTCTTCATTTTGGAACTCTTCTTCTCTTTGCATCATAAAGATAAACAGGATTAAAAAAACAGGCAATGGAGTAAACCATTGCCTGCTTTGATTTCAAGAAATTAAGAATTCTTCTTGTTCAGTTTAGCTAATCTACGGGCTTCTTTAACCGAGCCAACTCTTTCGTGTTGATGAAGTTTCCAGTATTCAGCAAGATTCTTTTCGTATTTTCCTGTGCGAGAAGGGTCAAATTGATAAAACTTGGTGCCAACTAGTTCGCTAGGAAGATATTCTAGATATTCCTGAGTATCCCATTCCGTGTAAGGATAGGCATCTTCTTCATTGACATTGGCTCTGGTTAGCCTTAAATAATCTCGGACTCTGATTGGTGAACTATCGACCATCGCCATGGCCTCTTCAATGGCTAGAGTAGCCGATTTGGATTTGGGCGATAAGGCTAGATCACAAACGGCAAAGCCGAGTGAAATTTGCGCCTCTGGTAAGCCGACTTGACGAGCCACTTCACAAGCGTTGACACATCGATCCACTGCCGCGGGATTGGCAAGTCCGACATCTTCATAGGCGGTAACCATCAGTCTTCTGATGACGCCTTCAAGGTCGCCAGACTTCAACAGCTTGGCTAGATAATAAATGGCCGCGTCGACCTGGGAGCCACGAATACTCTTCTGGAAAGCAGAAACGGTGTCATAGTGTTCATCTTCATCCTTGTCAGAAAGATAATTCGGCATGTTGCTGATTTCTTTTGTATCCTCGAGGGTGATGAGATGACTAGAGGAATAACTTAAAGCGACAGCTTCAAGTTGGTTATAGGCAAAACGCATATCACCAGCTGAGATTTTAGCTAGATAGTCTAATGCCTCAGGTTCAAATTTACGGTTGTTGTTTAATCCCTCAGGACTTTCGAGAGCTCTTTGTAGACCAAGTCGCACCTGTTCTGGCTTTAAGGACTCTGTTTCAAGTAGACGACAACGGGAACGGATGGCTGGATTAAGTGAGATTAAAGGGTTAGCGGTGGTGCATCCAATTAAATAGAAGTCTCCATTTTCTAGATGAGGCAAAAGCAAATCCTGTTTTCCTTTATCGAGACGATGGATTTCATCGATGATGACAATGCTAGGTTGAAAACGAATGGCTTCCTCAAAAGCCTGTTCCATTTTAGCTTTGTTATCAATGACGGCATTGAGCTGAATCGCATTGATCTTATAAGTGTTAGCAAAGGCTCTTGCTAAAGTGGTTTTTCCAGTTCCGGGAGGACCATAAAAGACCATGCTTAAAAGGGACTGGCTAGAAAGCAGTTTGTTTAAAAAGGCGATGAGTTTTTCCTGACCTAAGACTTCATCAAGAAGACGAGGCCTCATGCGGAATGCCAGTGGTTTATCGATCATTATCTTGTTTGAGAATTTCTATAATTGCCATGAATAAGGCGGTCATGTCTTTAGAGGCTTTTTTACCCATAGCGATGACTTCTTCATCGCTGAGCTTGTTATCGGATAAGCCAGTGCATAAGTTGCTGATTAAAGAAAAGCCGACAGTCTTTAAGCCCATGTGAGCGGCAACCAAAGCTTCGATTGCTGTTGACATACCGCAGGCAGACGCGCCGAGTTTGATGGCCATCTGAACTTCAGCCTTGGATTCATATTGTGGACCAGCAAACTGTAAGTAGGTACCCTGCTTGATTGGTAAGCCAAGTTCTTTACCACGGAGGATGATCTTGGTGGTCAAGACGTTATCATAAACATCGCTCATATCCGGAAATCTAGGACCGAATTCATCCAAGTTGGTTCCATATAATGGAGATGGCATGAAGGAGGTGATGTGATCGGTGATGACCATTAAATCGCCAGGGTGGAAATTTGCGCCACAGCCACCGGCGGCATTCGTCAAAAGAAGATATTTGATACCGAGCAATTTTAATAAGCGGATCGGGGCAGTGACTTCTTCGCTGGTATAGCCTTCATAATAGTGAAGTCTTCCTTGCATGAAGACGCAAGGAACACCTTTTAAGGTACCAAAGATAAACTGACCTTTATGGGCTTTGTTGGTAGAGACAGGAAGAGAGGGAACATCCTTATAAGGAATGGTAGCGACCACTTCCATCTCATTGACCAAATCTCCTAAGCCGGAACCTAAGACAGCGCCGACTAAAGGTTGGAATGTGGTTTTGCTACGGATGTAGTCAGCCATCTTAAGATAATCTTCATATTTGTATTTCATAAGCGAATCCTTTCGAAGTATTAATATTCTAATCCATAATAAGAAAAAGTATAATAGTTATATGCGTATTTTAATTCAGGAATGCCTCAAGGCTAGTGTGACTATCGATCATGTTGTTCATGGAGAAATTGATGAGGGTGAAGTCATCTTTGTCGGTTTTACTTCTGATGATAATGAAAAGATTATCGATAAGATGATCGATAAACTTCTGAAACTGAGAATATTTGAGGATGAAAACGGTAAAACAAATCTCAATTTAGCTTCGCATGGTGGTAAAATACTATGCATTTCGCAATTTACCTTATACGCGGATGTCTCGCAAGGAAATCGCCCTAGCTTTGTCAAAGCCCTGGGTGGAGAGAAATCCAAGCCGCTATATGATTACTTCTGTAAGAAGTTGAGTGAATTAAGACCAGACACCCAATATGGTGTCTTTGGTGCGGATATGAAAGTGAGTCTTGTCAATAATGGTCCTTTTACCATTATGCTAGATTCTCAGGAGGTCATGAAATAATATGTCAAAGAAAGTACTCCTAGGCCTTTCTGGAGGTGTCGATAGTGCAGTCTCTGCCTATCTCTTGAAGAAACAAGGTTATGAAGTCACCTGTTGCTTTATGCGCAACTGGGATAGTATCACCAATAATGATATTGAAGGTAACCCAACTCTCTCGGGTTCAAAATGTTCCCAGGAATTCGATTATGATGATGCGGTAGAAACAGCCTTTGAACTCGAACTGCCGATCATTCGTAAGGATTTCATCGATGAATACTGGAAGGAAGTCTTCCAGCAGTTCTTAGATACCTATAAAAAAGGTTATACCCCTGATCCTGATGTCTTCTGCAATAAGTACATCAAGTTTGGTCATTTCTATCAGTATGCCAAATCCTTAGGCTTTGATACGATTGCCATGGGCCATTATGCTATGCGCATCGATGAAAACCATGAATCTCATCTCTACAAGGCTTTTGATAAGAATAAGGACCAGTCTTATTTCCTTGCTCAGATTTCTAGCGAACAGTTGTCGCACTGTCTTTTTCCACTTGAAAATCTCACTAAGCCTCAGGTTCGTGAGATTGCCCAACAGGAAGGCTTATCTGCTGTCATGCACAAGAAGGATTCTACCGGTGTCTGCTTTATCGGAGAAAGAAACTTCAAGCAGTTCTTGCACAATTATCTTCCTAGCAAACCTGGTGACATCATCGATATCACCAACAATCAGGTTTTGAAGAAACATGATGGTGTCTTATATTACACGGTGGGTCAACATCGTGGACTTGATATTGGCGGTATCAAAGGTAGAAAGATGAATCCTTATTTTGTTGTCGGTAAGGATGTGGAAAAGAATGTTCTTTATGTCGCCCAAGAAGAAGGGAACACGTACCGCAAATCCTATCGCTGTATGATCGACCATCTCAACTGGATCGGTATGGATATGCCGCTTGAAACGACAGAGTTGAACTGCAAGTTCCGTTATCGCGGCAAGGATATGCCAGTCAAATTTACTCCTCGTCCTGATTATGAATCCGCCTATCTTGATTATGATGGCTATGATTATATCGCCAAGGGTCAGATTGCAGTTTTGTATTTAGGAGACCGCTGTTTGGGTTCTGGTATCATTGAAGAGACTTTTGATCAAAATTTAGAAAAAATCCTTTATTAACATTGAAATTTTTCATCTTTTTCTTGCATAAAAAGAAGCTTCATAGTAAAATTTATTTCGGCTTTAAATTTTATAAAAGAAATGGGGTGAGTTACATTGCCAAAGACAGTTGTCAGAGATGGTGAAACCTTAGACATCGCCATGAAGAGATTCAAGCGTCAGGTCAACAAGGCTGGTACCATTCAGGACTACAGAAAGCACGACTTCTTCCTTAAGAAGGGTCTCAAGAGAAAGCTTAAGTCCGAAAACGCTAGAAGAAAGCATTAATTCGATTCTAGTCATCAATGAGAGGTTCCTTCGTGAACCTCTTTTTTGTGCATGTATACTAGTTTTTCTTTCACTAAATAGCTATAATCTCAATGTTATGAAATCACTAAAAGATTTATTGATTCTTGGACCAGGCCCGTCCTCTTCTCACACCATTGGACCATATCGTATCGCTAAGGCTTTCTTAGAAGAAATTCAAGATAAGGAAGTTGAGAAAGTGGAAGTCACCCTTTATGGCTCTCTAGCCATGACTGGTAAAGGACATGCCACTGATGACATCATCAAAAAAGCCTTGGAAGGAATTCCAAGTGAAGTTTTCTTTAAACCGACATTTCAGAATATCTGCCATCCTAATACCATGGATTGTCTCGCCTATCTTAAGGATGGCAAACAATATCAGAAACGATTTAATTCCATCGGCGGAGGCGCCTATATTGAAGAAGGTAAACCCCGCATGGGAAAAGAAGTCTATCCTTTCTCTACCTTTGATGGGTTAAAGAAATACATGGAAGAACAAGAACTTACCGATATCTATGAAGTCATTCTTTCCCTAGAAGGAGAGGATATTTTATCCTATGGTAAAGATATGCTTCTTCATTCCTTTCATACGATTTCTGACGCCTTAGAAAAAGAAGGGACACTTCCTGGCCCATTGAAACTAAAACGTGTGGCCAAGAAGGTCTATAACAGAGCCAAAGAAACCAAAGATGATACCGATAAACGTATCATGTTTCTTACCGCCTACGCCTACGCCACAGCAGAAGCCAATGCCAATAATGAGATTATTGTCACGGCCCCTACCTGTGGAGCAGCCGGAGTAGTTCCTTCTGTCTTATACTACGAATGGAAAAACCATAAACATAGCCTAAATGACCTTGCTAAGGCTTATTTAGTCGGCGCCTTAGTATGTAACTTCATCAAGGAAAATGCGGCTGTTGCCGGTGCTATTTTAGGCTGTCAATCCGAAATTGGTTCCGCAGCAAGTTTTGCTGCTGCCTCTCTTGCTTACCTCTATCAGCTTTCTTCCTATCAGGTGGAATACGCCGCTGAGGTCGCTATGGAGCATTTCTTAGGATTGACTTGTGATCCTGTGGATGGCTATGTTCAGATTCCTTGTATCGAACGAAATGGCGTAGCCTCCATTCACGCTTATACGAGTTATCTCTATGCAAGAAATATTTCTCTTTATCGCAAGAACAAAGTGTCTTTTGATAACGTCATCAAAGCTATGAAGGAGACTGGTGACGAACTTCCTAGTGATCTAAAAGAGACTAGCCTTGGCGGTCTAGCCAAGATCATCTGCTAGAAATCGACACCCTCAAAACCAAAACTGACATTGGAAATGTTGGCAGCCTTGAAATCAAATTCAAAAACGTTTCTTGATACCAGCACATTATCGTAATACAAAGATGCTGTTAAGCCTCCGCCTTGCGCGAAGGCTTTTTTGTAATTGGCAATCATATGGGTAGCCATTTCTGAAAACGGTGTGGAAGGAGAATTGTTTCCAACAATCGCCTGATAACTGAGCATGTTCACGAGATAACTTCTGCTGAATTTTTCTACGCCATTGCTCCTGATTACACTGCTAAAGTATGAAAAAGCACGACTCATCATCTTAGCTCTAGCGTTGGTGACGGATGTCTTTTCGGCTATGCCGTCTAAATCCGCGTCATAAAAGACATTGTTGGTATCGTTTGTGTTTTGTAAGACGATTTTGGGGAACAGAGATTCCCAGGTTGAAAAACTGCTATTTCCTTTTTCAAAAACGACGCCTTTGACTTCCGCTGTGAATTCTTTTTTCTCACCTTTGGAACCGATGGAATAAGTCGGTGTGGTGACATCAAGAAGAACGGGGACACCTTCGCTGAATTTGGTGGTGGAGAATTTGACTCCACCCTTTTTGAGCAGCTTTCTGGTGTAATTGATACTTAGACTTGCTCTGACAGCAGGATCTTCCTTGCAGACCAAGGTATAGTTTAAAGTTCGCCCAAATGGTTTAAGACACTGCAGTTTGATTTCCTTATTCTCTTCATCCAAAGTGGTGGCGACATAAGTATAGGGATCTTCTCCACTTCCCCAGTCCTGATATTCGTATTCATCACTTTCTTGATTAGACCAGTCTAAGTAAGTGACAAACGAATATCCTTCGGCTTCCTCAGGATTGACGGTGTAATTAAAGAGGATTGAATCAGAACCATCGGCATTTTTGATGACGCGCTTGTTAGAGATTTTTAAGTTGATAAGTTCGCTGACATCTAGTTGCTTACTATCTCCACGAGGAGAATTTATCCCGCGGGTGATAGATAGCATTGTAGCAGATAAGGATAAAGAGAACATCAACATAGACAACACGACTTTTCGACTTTTCAGTTTCATATTGTAATACCTCACTAATAGGGTTTTCCCTTTGCTATAGATATCCTGAAAAAAGTCGTGATTTTATAAAAATTACATAAAAAAAGAGAGAGGAACAGGCCTCTCTCTTTACAAATCGATAATTATGTTATGAGTTACTTGACCAGCTTACGAATCTTTTCAGCCACGGCTTCTGGTGTGAAACCATAGTCGGCGATGACTTCCTCAGCGGGAGCGGATTTACCAAAGCGGTCGATGGAGATGACGTTTTTAGCGTATTTATAAAGTCCGTCGCTCTTACCCATTTCCACGAAGACTCTCTTTTCATATGGTAAGCCTAAGACTTCATCCTGATAAGCCTGGCTTTGTCTTTCAAAGACATCGAAGGCAGGAAGGGAGATGACTCTCGTATCGATACCTTCAGAAAGAAGCATGGATTGGACCTTGATGGCTAAAGAGACTTCACTACCAGTAGCAAGGATGGCTAACTGAGCTTCTTCCTTTTCCTTGGAAACAACATAACCACCCTTTAAGGCACCTTCATAAGAAGAACCTTCGTTGTTGACAAGACTCTGTCTAGAGATGACAATGGCAGTTGGTCTATCCGTAGAAGCGAAAGCGTAATGATAACTGGCGGCGACTTCAATGGCATCACTTGGACGATAAGTGGTCATATCTGGGATGGCACGAAGCATGGTTAAATGCTCGATTGGCTGATGGGTTGGACCATCTTCACCAACGGCGATGGAGTCGTGGGAGAGAAGGAAGATAGCGGGGATCTTTTCCATGGCAGCCATACGGATGGCTGGCTTCATGTAATCAGAGAAGACGAAGAAGGAACCGACGTAGGTTCTTAATCCGCCATGAAGCAAGATACCATTCTGCATAGAAGTCATAGCTAATTCACGGATACCGAAGTTGATGTTGCAACCGGCTCTGTTCTCAGGAGTGAAGTCCGTGAATTTCTTGACCTTGGTCTTGACGCTGCCGGCGACGTCGGCAGAACCACCAAAGAGGTTTGGAACTTCTTCCGCGACGAGGTTGAGGAAGGCGTTGGAGGTATTTCTGGTGGCATCCTTGAAGCCTGGTTCATAATGTGGAGCACCGTTGAAGAGATATTTGGAGATATCGTTATGCATCAAGGAAACGAAGGTATCGTATTCCGTTGGATGCTTGCTAGCATATTCAAGGACCTTCTTGTCATAGTCCTTATGGGCCTTTTCACCTCTAATAAGAAGGGTTTCCTTAAAGGCCATATAGGCTTCTTCAGGAACGTTGAAGGCGGGGAAGGAATAACCGAGGTTTTCTTTTGTCTTGACGACTTCTTCGGCAGATAAAGGAGCGCCATGGCACTTAGAAGAACCAGCAAGAGAGGAACCATAACCGATGATAGTATGGCAAACGATGATAGTTGGTTTTTCCTTGGCGGTCTTGGCTAAGGTGATGGCCTTATCGATTGCTTCGATATCATTGCCATCTTCGACTTCCAAGACATTCCAGTTGGCTGCTTCGAATCTCTTCTTGACATCCATGCAGTCACTGTTGGAAAGAGGACCATCCAAGGTGACATCGTTTTTATCGTATAAAAGAATTAACTTATTTAATTTCTGTAGACCAGCATAAGCGATGGCTTCATGAGAGATACCTTCTTCAAGGCAACCATCACCGGTTAAGACATAGGTATAATGATCGATAAGTTGTTCGCCTTCTGGATAGATGGCGGCAAGATGGCATTCAGCCATCGCCATACCAACAGCCTGAGCAAGACCCTGACCAAGAGGGCCGGCAGTGGCATCAACACCAGGGGTGTGACCATATTCTGGGTGACCAGGAGTTAAGGAATCAAGTTGTCTGAACTGCTGTAACTGTTCCATTGGGATAGCATAGCCAGAGAGGTGTAACAAGGAATAGAGCAAAGCAGAACCATGCCCGGCAGAAAGAACAAATCTGTCGCGGTTGATCCATGTTGGATCTTTTGGATCAGCAATCAAGTGTCTGGTGAATAAGGTGTAGAGAATAGGAGCGGCGCTCAGACACATGCCTGGGTGACCAGATTTCGCTTTGGTAATGACGTCTAAAGAAAGTCCACGTAAACTCGCAAGAGCGATCTTATCGTACTTCATATAAGTTTTTCTCCTTCAGTGAACAATATTCTATCAAAATAAAATAGCGAGTAATAGAAAAGAAATTCATTATCATAGTTTTGCAAACGTTTTCAATAATTTAATCGGAAATTGCTTGCTTTTTTGCTAATTTTAAATGGTCAATTGTTTAATTATTTTGTTACAGAAAGAAAAGCAGATGGCCGAAGCCATCTGCATCTAAGATCTTTTTCATTTTCCCTTATGTCAAGGTGGAAACCGCAACGGACCTCTGGGATTCCTACTTTTAGCAGGCGTTCAACGCCGGGTCGGTGTATGAGCCTCCGTAATAAATGTGTCGGAAATGCGCATATATCCTAGACACCCTCATTATAGTGAATCTAAGGTCATTATGCAACCTTGGAAAAATTAATCTTCTTTGTAGTTCTTTAGAAAATCGCGTCCCTTGATGGTTTCTGTTGTGGCTAAAGAAGGGAAGTTTTGTTGTCGTAATGCCTCGGATAAAACGATGGCGACAGAGTTGGAAAGGTTGAGACTTCTGGCATTGATAGCCATAGGAATTCTCATGGTGTGATCATAGTGCCCTTTCAAGACTTCCTTAGGGATACCTGTGGATTCTCTACCAAACATGAACCAATAGGATTTGCTTGAATCACTAACCGTATAATCCGAATAGACTTTTTCAGAATAGCGGGTGACATAATAACCTTCTTCCTTGCCATGGACAGCAAGGAAGTCTTCGATGGTATCAAAGCGTTCGATTGGAAAACCGACGGCATAATCCATCTCCGCTCTTCTTAAGTTCTTGTCGGATAATTCAAAGGTCAATGGACCAATGATGGTAAGCTTTGCATCTAAAGCCATACAGGTGCGGATGATGTTACCCACATTGGCTGGCTTTTCTGGTTGGAATAAGACGATACGATTCATAGTTATCTTGTTAAAGGTTCACACTGCTTCTTTAAGTAGCTAAGAAGTTCAGGATCATCGATAAGTGGAGAAAGTTTTTCTTCGACCATCTTGGAATAATCGTTAAACCACTTGATTTCCTTATCGGTAAGCATACTTACATCAATACCGCGTCTATCATAAGGAGCATAAGTGATCGTTTCAAAGCCATAGAAGATGCCATCATCAGTCTCATAGGCAGGAACGACAAGCAAATCGTTTTCTAAACGGATACCATGTTTATGAGCCTTATAGACACCTGGTTCGATGGTGATGATATGACCAGGAGCAAGTTGACCATCATCAAAGACACCTTCACGATGATAATATCTAAAGCCGATTGGACCTTCATGGACACAAGACATATATCCGACACCATGGCCGGTACCGCACTTGTAGTCCAAGCCTTCCTTCCACATGATTTCTCTGGCGGTGATATCGAGTTCATGGCCAGAGCAACCTTTTTCAAAGACGGAAGTTGTTAAGGAGATTTGAGACTTTAAGGTAAGAGTGTAATCGTGTTTGATTTCGTCAGTGACGTTTTTGGAAACGATGAAGGTACGAGTGGTATCTGTCGTACCGCCATAATACTGACCACCTGAGTCGACTAACAGCAACTGGTTATCTAAAGTGAGGGTAGCAAACTTTTCTTTGGTTGGAGCATAATGCATCATGGCTGCATTGCTGTCGACGGCAGCGATGGTGGTAAAGGATAAGTCAAAGCAATCAGGAGAAGATAATCTAGCGGCGTCGATGAATTCGGCGCAGTTCTGTTCGGTAAGATTACCCTTTTGGATTTCATCATCGACATGCTTCATCAGTTTCAAGACGGCCACACCATCAATGGCGTTGACTCTCTTCATGTTGTTTATTTCTACTTCGCCCTTGATGGCTTTCTGTTTGATGGTTGGGTTATTAGCGAAGACCTTCTTCTTTAAAATGGAGCAGATACGAGCGTTGGTGGTGTTTTTATCCACCAGGGTTGGAACATCCTTCTTTTCCTTTAAGAAGTCATAGAAGCTATCATAGTCATGGACGATGACATCGCTATCGAAATTCTCTGGTAATTTATCCTTATCGATAAATAAGTGAAGGACACATTCCTCATCGATATATAAGTAGGAATAAAAGACTGGAGTGCATTCGATATCTCTACCGCGATAGCCTAAGATATAGGCAATATCATCAAGCGTGGTGATGACTAATGCTTTAGCCCCTTTAGCAAAGGTTTCGCTCATGGCCATTTCCACTCTCTGGCATCTCGTGGTGGATAAAAGGTTAGCAGGAATGCGGAAGATTTTTTCCTTTGGAAGACTTGGAAGGTTTTTGACCATATAGCGATAGGAGACCTGTCTGATCTTGTGGTCTTCATCGATATAGAAGTTCTTTAAATCACCAAAAGAGAATAAAGAAGCATCCAAACCTAATGGGTAAAGATTGTTGCTTCTGACAAATTCAGCAAGAGTTGGAACACCTGCTTTACCAGCATAGACAAGTTTACAATTGGTGCCCTTTAAATCTTCTTCTGCCGCGGTCCAGTAACGACCATCGGTATAGATATAGCAACTATCCTGGGTGACAAGAAGAGTGCCATCGTTACCTTTGAAGGCACAGAAATAGAATCTCTCAGCAGTAAAACGCTTAGCGGATTCTTCAGACATGTGGGGATCTGTGGCAGGGATGATATAGGCTTTGACATCGTCTTGTTTCATCTTGGCTTGTAAAGCCTGAATTCTTTCATCAAAAATATTCATGATAATCCCTTCTTTCTAAGGCAAAATTTAGTAGGCTCTGGCAAAATAGATAACAGTATCAGCACCTTCTTCACCAGTGACACTGTCGGTGGACTGGAATGGACGCTGATCAAATGGCATGACACGTGGAGTAGCGTTGAGTTCAGCCTTTAACTTGGCTTCAAGTTCGGCTTCATTCTTGGAGCAGACCATCATCTTAGCAAAGCCCTTGCCAGAGGTGATGACTTCCTTGACTTCCTCATAGTTGTGGCATTCGGTGATGTGATCGTTAAGGAAGGATAAAGCCTTCTGATACATACCAGATTGTATTTCTTCAAGTAAGGCGGGGATCGTCTTAGCTAAGTTTTCAATTGGTAAGGTGGACTTAGAAGAATCGTATCTCTTGGTAAAGGAGACGACACCATTGGCGATATCCTTTGGACCGACTTCGATACGAAGCGGGACACCCTTCATTTCATATTGGGCAAACTTCCAGCCTGGAGTCTTATTGGAATCATCTAAGTAGACTCTGACACCAGCTTCTTTTAACTGGGATTCTAAGTCTCTGGCAACCTTGAGGACATTTGGATCACTATCCATACGGATAGGAACGATGACGGCCTGGATTGGAGCAACTCTTGGAGGCAAGACAAGACCTTCATCATCGCCATGTACCATAATCAAAGCGCCTAAAAGACGAGTGGAGACACCCCAGGAGATATAGTATGGATTATCGAGCTTGTTGTCTCTGCCCTGGAACTTGATGTCATAGGCCTTGGTGAAGCCCTGACCGAGGTAGTGCGAAGTACCAGACTGTAAAGCCTGTCCATCTGGCATCATCGCTTCGATGGTGTAGGTATCTTCAGCACCAGCAAACTTTTCACTAGATGGCTTGGCACCCATGACAAATGGGATAGCCAAAAGTTCACTGCCGATCATGTTATATTCGCGAAGCATGGTGAGAGTGAATTCACGGGCTTCGTTTTCAGTTTCAAATAAGCAATGGCCTTCCTGCCAGAGGAATTCAGCACCTCTCAAGAAAGGACGGGTGGTCTTTTCCCAACGGACGACAGAGCACCACTGGTTGTATTTGACTGGTAAATCGTTATAAGAGTGAACGATGTTCTTGAAGTGATCACAGAACATGGTTTCACTGGTTGGACGAACGACCATCGGTTCAGCAAGGTCCTTGTTGCCACCTTTGGTGATGACGGCACATTCTGGAGCAAAGCCGGCGATGAGGTCGGCTTCTTTCTTTAATAAGGACATTGGAATCAAGGATGGAAGATAGACGTTTCTGACGCCTAAAGCCTTGATGCGCTTGTCAAAATAATCTTTAATGCTTTCCCATAAGGCATAACCATCTGGTCTATAGATGATGAAACCTTTGGTGGTGGCATAATCCATCAATTCTGCTTTGACGCAGACGTCGGTGTACCACTGGGTGAGGTTTTCACTTTTTGGTGTGATACTGGTAACTTTCTTTGAAGACATAGTGTTTGTGTTTCTCCTATAAATTAATTGATATCTAAGGTAACTTTATTCTGATCATTGGACTCGCTGATGATGGTTCTAGGGATGAGGTTTCTGGTATCAGAGATGACTTCCTCAATCTTGTTAGGATCGATCAATTCGACATGGGAAGAGCGTAAAGCAAGCTCATCGCATTGGAAGATGCGACCACCAAAGTGGGCGCCAAGTTCGATATCGTTAAAGTCTTTCAGACCATAATAAACAATCGGAACGCGGTATAAGGAATAACTCGACTGGATGGTTCTCAAGTCGGTTCTGGAACGATTGACATCGTTAGAAAGCGTAGTGAACTTGGGTGGAACGAAGAAGTAGGAAATGGTGCGAAGGATTCTGGTTCTTAAACCGGATGATGGGTTTTCTATGACGATAGCAATCTGATAGCCTTTCTGGTTGAGATCATAGAACTTCTGGGCAATCTGACTTGGATCTTCATTGCTGGTAAGAAGGTCGACTTCATCTATGATGAATATCCATTTGATCATATCGCTAGGATTTTGTTCTACAGCGGAAGTGAAATCCTTGATGGCATCATAAGGAAGACGAATGGCAATGGATAACGGCGTGGTTCTCTTCTTGGTGAAGATCAGACACTTTTCAATCAGGCTGTTAAAGAGGTTTTCCAAGACCTGATCCATATCCTTAGCCATGTTGATGACAGTGAAAAAGTCAGAGACATTGGTACCATAAGGAAGCGTATCAAGAAGATAGAAGCTATGGCTTCCATCGGTGATATCCAAAGTTGGGGTGAAGTAGTTACGGAAGGTGGCGTTCTTGATGACCATTTTGACTTCTTCACGCTGCTCGATGGTCTGCTGATAATTCTTGAAGAAGGCTTCATCATAGAACAGGACCTTTTCATCGGATAATCCGTTCATGATGGCATCGGCCATATGGCAGGTCTGCTCTTTGGCTAAGTTGAAGTCTCTCTGGTAGTAGGTGCCGTTAGAGATACCGATGGCGACATGATATTCATCATCGCTGGTGTTGTGATTCAAGAATTGCTGAACGTGGGTTAAAACCGTTTCAGCAGTGTTCATCGCCACGATTTTAGAGATACAGGGGTTATCGATCATGATGACTTCTGTCTTGGAAATCTTGATGAGTTTTCTATCCTTGGAAAGGAAGCGAGCGAGAACGACAAGGAGCTCTTTGGCAATTTTTTCTAGATTCTGTATTTTCTTGTTGGTCAATTGACTTTCCTTGCAATAGATGCGGAAGAAATAGGTCGCACCAAGAGAATCTAAGGAAGAGTGATCCATGAAGCGTTGGCATTCCTCAAAATTCTTCAAGAAATACTTGTGAGGGATTCTGTTCTTCATACGAGAGATGGCTCTCATATTGGTCATGTAGGAGTTAGGAAGAAGATGAGAGTTGAAGTGGATGATGTTCTTCTGACGGTTGACGATGGTTAGCTGCAACATGCTGGCAGCTAATTTCTTGAAGGAATTGATCTTGATATCCGCCTGAATGTATTCCGGATGTTTTTCGTTGTGCGCGATGGCTCTAAGCCAGTCTTCCACTAAATAGGCATCGGTCTTCGAAAACTGGGCATAGAATTCTTCGGCGGTGAATGTCTTGGTATGACTCATATCCATCATGTCAAAGAAGTAGAAGGTCTGTTTGGCATAGTCATAGGAATAGACGCGGACATTGAAGTCGGAGTCATCACGAATTCTTTTCAGTTCCTTCTTGCCAGTAAAGATAAAGGCAAAGATGACACCAAAGATGACAGCCAAAATGAAAACGATGACCCAGGCGATAAAGAAAATCATGGCTCTAGGTCCAAGGGTATGTGTTTCCGCTAAGGAACTAATATTTAAATTATTAATATTAAGCATATATCTATAGTGACCTAGTTATTATAATCTTTTGATAGGGCATAAGCAATTTTTAAAATAATTGCACTATTCCTTTTTGGGCTATATAATAAACGAAGATTATTTTCTTAAGGAGAAAACAACGATGGACGAAATTTATGTTAAGTTAAAAGAATTATTAAGTAAGCAGGTTAAGAAGAAATCCTTTGATATCGATTCCCTTACTCCAGAGACAGAATTAAATACTTTAGGCCTCGATTCTTTGGATAAAGCTGAACTGATCATCAACATTGAAGATGAGTTCAATCTTCCTGAAGTCTCTCAAGACGAAATGATGGACATTCGTACCATAAAGGACGTCAAAGAGCTTGTCGAAAGAAAAAGATAACAAATTATTTAAAAACTAGTTGCAAAGCTTAAACTAATTTGGTATATTTTTATTCGCTGCCCACTTAGCTCAGTCGGTAGAGCATTCGGCTGTTAACCGAAGTGTCATAGGTCCGAGTCCTATAGTGGGCGCCATTATTCCATGGCCTGGTGGAGAAGTGGTTAACTCACATCCCTTTCAAGGATGCATTCACGGGTTCAAACCCCGTCCAGGTCACCACTTTAAAAAGCACGAGTACTCAACCGAGTGCTCTTTTTTTATGTTTTTTGGGATTTTTCCTTCTTTTTTAGAAACGAAATAGTTTCCTTGTTTCCTTTTCTTCTTGCGTTTGAAAATATCTAGTGATTTGCATACAATACTATTAATAAAAACTTGGGGTATTTTTATGAGAAAAGGTTTTATATCGGTATTTGTTAGTATGGGATTGCTGCTTTCTGGATGTAGTCTATTACCTTCTGGAAATAAGACAAGCAGTCAAAGTAAAGAAGAAATCAAATCTTTTGAGATGGTAACGGATTCTTTTCTTACCACTGAAAATGATGTTTATGTCCTTACGATGTATGTTGGTGAAACCTATCAATTGAAAAGCAGTATCGATGATAAACTAAAGGATGAATATCATTTTAGTTATGAATCTGTCGATGAACCAAAGTACACCATTTCTGAAACCGGCCTTGTCACGGCTAAGGAACAATATGTAGGGACTTTTGGTATTCGCCTAATCAGAAATAGCGACAATAAGAAAATGGCTTATCATTCTCTTGTCATCAATATCAAGGAAGCAAAGGATGAATATGCAACCATCACGTTAAATGATTCTTCTCTTGATTATGATGAAACGACAAAAACCTATTCTCTTTCCTTAACTGGTGGAGAAGAATATCATATTGTCACCTCGATAAAATATAACGTTGCCTATAACAAATCCTTCTCTCTTAGCGATGAGTCCTATTCTTCCTTTATGGAAGTGGATTCTACAGGATTGATCACGACTAGAGAAGTCAACGAAGATAAAACAGGTCAGATTATCATACAGACAAAAAGTGCTGATCTTAGTTTAGTCTATGATACCGTCTACCTTAATGTTCAGGTCAAGAAGAAAGAAGGTACTACTTCCGGTCTAGTAGTCAGAAATCTTACTTCTCATACCACCTTGAAAGATGGGGAGAAACAAAGTCTCTATCTTCATGAATCTATGGCATTTAGCGTGATGTATGATCAAGAAAACAAATATGATGTCATGTCTATCTCTAATGAGAATGTCTTATCGTTAGATAACAGCCAAAACAAGATTACAGCCATAGGCTTAGGTAAGAGTGATGTCACCTTTTCTGTCGAAGGGAAATCCTTAACGATAGAAGTGGAAGTTGTTAATAATGCTTTAATTGGTATTTCTTCTAAAAACGAAGGAGATAACTTTATCATTGTCAACGAAAAAATGATCTTCTTGGGAAGAATGTTTGCTACCTTTGCCTCCAGTCTAGAATTAGATATCACCAATGAAGAAAACTTGACCTATACCATCCATGATAAAGATGAACAATATAAGAGTGTCATGTTCTCTTATACCATTGATGGCATAACAAAAAGTGTCACCTATGATGTGAAATATTATCTTTTAGAAGAATATCAGGCTGAGGATACTTCCTATGACTTTAGCGATTATTACACCAATCGCTATCAAGGAAATTATCATGTCTTACCAAAAGAAGGTGAGGTACACATGCTTGTTATACCAGTGTGGTTTAGTAATTCTTCTTCCTTCTTTAGAGAAGACCAGAAACAAGAAATCCTTCAAGATCTCGATTATGTCTTTAACTCCACCAGAGAGAAAGATAGTTATTATTCTGTCAAACAGTATTATGAAACAGAATCCTCTGGCAAGCTGACTTTTGAAGCCACCATCAGCGATTTCTATACTAGCAATACTTCAAGTCTCAATTATGGTGATACTGTAGTAAGCGACATCAACAGAACGCACACCCTTGCTGATGATGCCATCACCTGGTATTTTGCTAACCATCTTGATGAGTCTATCTCGGATTATGATAGCAATGGGGATTCTTTAATCGATGCTATCTCTTTAGTCTATGCCGCCAATTATTATGGAAGAATTGGTGATAGCAATGGTACAACTGCCTTCCAGTTTAAAAACACAAATGGCTCGCATCAATATAACAACGGTTCCTTTTCTCCTTTAGGTGGTATATATGGCTTTAATAAGACAAGCACCACCTATGGAAAAGATGTTCAGGATCTTTCTTCTTATTATCCTAGCTATTTCTTCACTACCGGTGGAAAGACCCTCATCCATGAAACCGGTCATATGTTTGGTATGGTCGATTTATATGAAGATAATCACGCCACCACAAAATATTATCCGGCTGGAAAATTCTCTATGCAGTCGACAAACTATGGCACCCATGACCCTTATCAGATGAATCTTGTGGGTTGGAGTAAACCGGATATCTATTCTGCTTCCGATTATCAAGTCGGGGAGAAAATCACGCTTAAGATCGATGATTTTGCTACTAGTGGAAATAACATCTTATTGACAAGAGACTGGAATGATTCTGATTCTCTATTTGATGAATATATGCTTTTGGAATTATTTGCTCCTACTGGACTAAATTATTATGAAGCAAAAAATTCCACTACTTTAGGTTTTCCTGATGCCGGTATCAGACTATGGCATATCAATTCTACGTTAGAAGATATGTCAGCAAATGGAAAAGAGACTTGTGAAATCGCTGATAACAAGATTGTGAACTTAAAATATTCTAACAACGATCAATCTAGTTTGTATGACCTTGCTCACTGGATCAGAAATAATCCTGAGGAAGAATATGATACGACTAGTTCGGAAAAAGATTCTTATGGTTTATTTAAGAGTGGTGATCACTTTGATATGGATACTTTTGGTTCACAGTTTGTCCATATGGGAAAACTTGATAGTCAAGAAAAACTCGGTTGGGAATTTACTGTCGATTCTATTTATCAGAGCGTTGATGAAACTTTTGGCGCCATGATCACTTTGACAAGATGTGATAATACCCGCACTGACTTTGAATTTTCAAGCAGAGTGGATAAGGAAGTGACAAATCAACCTGAGGATGGTGATGATTATGGTCTGGAATTATTCCAAAAGGATGATTTCTCTTTGATCTATCATTTCAATGATGCAAGTGAGCCATCCTACTACACACAAAATAAACCGATATCTTCTAAAGGCTTATGTCTATTTGCAACTTCTAATGGTAATGGTGGATCACTTGTTCTTTCCATCAAGGAAAAAGAAGGATATCAAGTTTTGATCAATTCTATTTCGATTACTTATTCTATGCTGACAAAGGCTTCTTTGACCGCTATAGTTGATTCAAATACGATCACTGGTACATCCTTTACTGGTCCATATAACGATCAGGATGAATATAACGAAATGGGTAAGACTTATCTTGTCAATAACACCTCTATCTCTCTACAAAATAAGTACACTCAAACAACAGACTACTGGTCAGTTGTTGCCATCTATAGTATTGGAGTGAACTATCATATCGAAAAAATCTGATGAACCAAAACGCGACTCTTCGATTCAGGAGAGTCGCATTTCAGTATAAATTAATGAATCTTAGAAAGTTCAGCAAGACCTAAAGTACCATCGAGGATGAAATCACATTCTTCTGGGCTAGAGAACGTATAGGAAATTTTCTCAAAGTCGTTATAGGATTGTAAGTTATGTCCCATGTTGAGATAGATCATATTGTATTTCTTGTTAGCCCAGGCGACAGGATAATCGCCCTCATACCAGATTTCTCCTTCTCTGTCACCAACAGGGAAGGAAGCTTGATCAAGAGAAAGAAGAATCTCGATATCTTCATTCTTTCTTAAGTTGCCTTCCCAGCTGTACCATTCGTTATGGGAGGAAACAAAAGTGTCAGGAAGATATCTGGTGGCAAAGTGGTCATGGGTTTCTACTCTCAATGTCTCTTTTGTCGGGTTCCAGGTGTTGGAACGGAAATTGCCACTGCCTAAGAATTCATCGTGATACCAAGACCAACTGCTAGCCTCTGTGGTAAAGGCTGAGACATGGTAGCCCATAAAGCTTCCACCTTTTCTCATGTAGTTTTCAAAGGCTTGTCTTTGACTTTGCTCATAAGGGAGGTTATTTAAAAACATGACGACCTGGTAATGAGAAAGACTCTCTTCATTCAGCAAGGAAAAATCAGTGGAGAAATCATAGATAAAACCGTATTCCTTGCTTTTCTCTTTGAACCAGGAATTGGCTTCTTTGGCAAAATGGGAATGAGCGGAATCACCGCCTTCTAAGAAACCTAAGGATAAGATTTTAAACGAGGCACAGATGTCACAGACGGAGTCATCATGGCTGCCTTCTTCTACATATCCACAGATACTGCAGGTTCTCCAGTGGCTTTGTTCATCTCTTTGCCACTCACCAAAGACATGTGTCACATGCTCTTCTTTACTTGATGGTACTTCTCCACCACAGGAAGTCAAAGTCAACAATACGGATAGAAACAGAATTGATTTTTTTTGATACATTTTATCATTTTCCTTTTTTTAAAAGGCTAGCATCTAGTAGGTGAGATATTTTCTTTTTCGCGTAAGGTTGACTTCTTTTTTCGTATATCTTGTCTTGATGATATAGGAAAAATTGTTTCTTGCAACTTTATTGCGATTTATGTTTATTTTCGATATGTTGAAATTTATAATTGATACATGGGGGAAATAAATATGGAAGAAAAAAGATTTTGTGCTGGTTGCGGTCATGAATTAGAAGAAGGTGCCAGTTTCTGCACGTATTGTGGTAGAGAGGCTGACAATACTTCTGGCGCTTCACAGGAAAACCAATACGGTGAAGAGACCACTAAGGATAGTCAAACTCAGGTGTCACAGGAAAATAGCAATAATGTTCTCACGTTGGTATTTGGCATTCTGGCTATCGCCATGGGCGGATACCTTTGGGCCATTCTCGCTTTCGTTTTTGCTAGCAAGGCTGATAAGGATGACACTAAGACCAAGGTTGGTAAGGTTTTAGCTATTTTAGGTTTAGTTATCTGGATTCCACTTTCCATCTTGTTGTTTGCGGCTCAGGTAAGCCAGTTTTCTGGTTTATGAGATGTCCTTATTGTGATGAGGAAATCCACTTAGGAAGCAAGTTTTGTCCTCACTGTGGCAAGATTCTGAATGCAGAAGAAAACTTGCACTGCAGCAAATGCAATAAGCCGATTTCCAAAGAGGAGAAAGTCTGTCCTCATTGTCAACATAAGATCAATGTGATAGATAAACTACCTGAAAATGAAAGAAAAGGTTTTATCAATCTTCTTTTGGTGGGTTTGGCTGGATTATTCTGTCTAATTCCGTTTTTGTCTCTAGCCTTGTCTGGTAGCAGCATTGCCATGAGTTATCAGTTAAAAGAGAAAAGTAGATACGCGAAAGACGCCTTTATTCTAGGTATTGTGCTTCTCATTCTTGAGGCGATTGTCTTTATCATCAATCTGGTTATCAATCTGAACTCATTATTAGCTTAAGGGCGAGTAAAATCGCCTTTATTTTTATTTTTTGGAATCAGAGAAGTGATAAGAGAGATAACTCTTTACTTTCTTTGAAGGAATTCTTGTATTATAATCTTATCCGTTAAATAGGAGATTAACAAAACATGATTAAATTAGTCTTGATTCGTCATGGTGAATCTGAGTGGAACAAACTCAATCTTTTCACCGGTTGGACCGATGTTGAACTCTCTGAAAAGGGTGTTCAGGAAGCCATCGCTGGCGGTAAGCTTCTTGCTGCTGACGGCTATTCCTTCGATATCGCCTTCACCTCTACCTTAAAGAGAGCCATCCACACCTGCTGGCATGTTCTCGATGGTGTTAACGAAGCTTACATCCCAGTCATCAAGGATTATCACCTCAATGAAAGACACTATGGTGCCTTACAGGGTCTCAACAAGGCCGAAACCACTGCCAAATATGGTGCTGAACAGGTTCATCAGTGGAGAAGATCTTTCGATATCGCTCCACCAGCCTTAGAACCAAATGATGAAAGAAACCCAGCTTTACAGGCTGCTTACAAGAACATCGATCCTAAGGAATTACCACTTCATGAATCCTTAAAGGATACCATCGCCAGAGTTGTTCCATACTACAATTCTGTCATCGTTCCAGAAATCAAGGCCGGTAAGAAGGTCTTAATCGCTGCCCACGGTAACTCTTTAAGAGCTTTGGTCAAGTATCTTGACAATATCTCTGATGAAGATATCGCTGGTCTTAACATCCCAACTGGTGTCCCGCTTGTCTATGAATTAGACGAAGACTTAAAGCCAATCAAGCATTACTATCTTGGCGATCAGGAAGCCATCAACGCTAAGATCAATGCTGTCAAGAATCAGGATTCTGTCAAGAAGAACTAGTTAAACTAACTTGAGGGTGCTTTGCACCCTCTTTTTTCTTGTAAACAGTTTTTAAAGTGATAAAATTGACATGATGCGAAAGAGAGGTAAAATTTTATGAAAACTGCATCTAAACTTCTTTACACTATCGGTTTGGTCTTTGCTTATTTAGGACTAGTCAGTTGTCTCATTGTCACTCTTGTTGGTGGTATTTGGGCTTCTGGCGCTATGGATGAAATTGCTGCTTCCGTTCCCACTGCCAGTGGACCAATGGATGGTGTGCCTGCTTCCGTTCTCGGTGGAGTAATTCTTGTCATCGGTATTATTGCCACTGTCATTCAGCTTGTGGTCATCATCTGTGGTCATAAGTGCATCAAGGCCTTAAACAACGGCGTTGTGGAAAACTGGCCTCATATCTTAGCCATTGTCATCGGTGCTGTCGGCGGTGATATCTTCTTCCTCATCGCTGGTATCCTCGGCTTAGTTGGCGAAAACGAAAATTAAATGATATTCGATTTGGGTTATCTTTCTGATAACCCATTTAATTTGCCTTGATGATTAGTTTTCTCACTAATCAAGGCCGTTTTTGGATATAATAGTGAAGAAAGAATTGAGGTTTTTAAAATGATCATTTTACACATGAAGAACTTCGGCGATATCAAAATCGAATTAGATTATGAAAACGCCCCTATCAGCTGTGCGAACTTTGTCTCGCTTGTCAAATCCGGTTTCTATGATGGCCTTACCTTCCATAGAATCATCAAGAATTTCATGATTCAGGGTGGTGATCCACAAGGCACTGGTACCGGTGGCCCAGGTTATTGTATCAAGGGCGAATTCGCTCAGAATGGTGTCGATAACAAACTTTCTCATCGCCGTGGCACTGTCTCTATGGCCAGAGCTCAGAATCCAGATAGCGCTGGTAGCCAGTTCTTTATCTGCGATTCCAACAAGGATACTTTCCTTGATGGTCAGTACGCTGCCTTTGGCAAGGTTGTCAAGGGTATGGATGTTGTCGATAAGATCGCCAGCGTCACGACCAACCAGTTTGACTTCCCAATGACCAGAGTCATCATCGAAAAAGCGGAAGCCATCGACGAACCAGATCACGAATTTGAAAAGATTGCCTAATGGTCAAAGTCTATTATGGTGTTGACAGTGGCTTTACTGCTCATAGAGCAGAAAAGGAACTGAAGAAAACATTATCGAAAGAAGAATATCAGGAGATCATTCGTTTTGACGGATATAAGGATCTCTGTCCTAGTGTGGTAGAGGACTGTTCCTCTATCTCACTTTTTGGTGATAAGAAAATCGTTTTGTTTTCTAACGCCTATTTCCTTTCCTCTTCTAGTAATCGAAAAGCACCATTTACTGATGCCCAACAAGGGAATTATCGTTCTCTAATTGAATATTTCAACGCCCCATCACCAGATACGGATTTATATATCGTAGTCGATGGAGAATTGAAAAAGAGCGGTGAACTATATACCGCCATGCAGGAAAGCAGCGACGTCTATCTTGAGAAGTGCGATCTTCCTAGTGATGAAGACTATCAGGCGTTAGCTGTCCAGACGGCTAAGGCGGAAGGAAAAGAAATCGATACGGATGCCTTAAAGATGCTTTTGTCGCGCTCTAGAACCGTTTCTTCTGGCTATGGGGCAAAAGGCATCGATTATCTTACTTTCATGAATTCCTTGAATAAACTTCTCACCTATACCAAGCATGTGACCACTGTTGACGTGGAGACGCTCGTTTATAGGCCTTTAGAGGACAATGTCTTCGCTCTTATAGATAAACTCATGAAGAAGAATACAAGAGGCGCTATGCTGGATTATCACGATATCAGAGCTGGTGGGGTTGAACCGTTAGGAATCATTCCGGCCTTTGGTGCGAAATTCCGCGAATACGCCTTGACGAAATATCTTATCGAGATGTCGTATAACAACAATCAGATTGCTGAGCAGTTATCTAAGGTGACCAACAAGATGGTCAAGCCAGGTTCCATCTATTATCGAAGACAGGATTTAGCTGGATTATCTTTTGCTAAGATGATTCAGATATTGAATGATCTAGCGGAGTTGGAAGTGAGCATCAAACTTCATCAGGATGATGCAGATACGAGGATGGAAGTCTTCTTATCGACGTTCTGTGATACCTATTTTAAAAGAAACAGGAATTATTAAAAGATGGCAGAAGCATAGTGCTTCTGCCATTTACATTAACAAAAGAAAAGAACCCGGGCCCGGGTTCTTTTCAAAAGTGCTGTATAGATAAAGCTTAATTAAAGATAAGCTTACTTAGCTTCTCCTTCAGCCTTTAAAGCATTGATGCCGTTCATAAGAGTAGACTTCTGACGGGCAGCAGTGTTGGCGTGCTGGATGCCATTCTTGACGGACTTATCGATTAAAGAAACAGCTTCTGGTAATAACTTTTCAGCAGTAGCTAAATCCTTGGCTTCTAAAGCAACCTTGACCTTCTTGATAGCATGTCTCATGCGGGTCTTGAAGGAAGAATTAGCTAAATTGTTTCTTTCAGCGATTAAGATACGTTTCTTCTGTGATTTAATATTAGCCATTTTAATAAATCTCCTTAACTATTCTATCTATACATCTTGCAGCGATTAAAAATTATACTAAAGAAGAATACCTTTTTCAATAGTAAAAACTAAAAAAATGCCGCATGAAATGGTATAATTTTCATGTGAGGTATATATTATGGATTACAATCGTTTAATTGATCACACTTTACTTGCTCCAGATGCAACCAAAGCCCAGATTCTCAAGCTTTGTGAAGAAGCCAAAGAATATGATTTTGCTTCTGTCTGCGTCAATCCAGGTTGGGTAAAGTTATGTGCAAAAGAACTTCATGAAGTCTCCAGAGTCAAGGTCTGCACTGTTGTCGGTTTCCCCCTTGGTGCCACTAGCACTCAGTCCAAGGTCTTTGAAACCAAGCAGGCTTTAGCCGATGGCGCTGATGAAATCGATATGGTCATCAACATCGGTATGTTGAAGGATAAAGAAGATGCCTATGTCAGAGATGAAATCCACGCATTGAAAGAAGCCTGTGGTGATCATATCTTGAAAGTCATCATCGAGACTTGTCTTCTCACCGATGAAGAAAAGGTCAGAGTCTGTCTTCTTTCTAAGGAAGCTGGTGCTGACTTTGTCAAGACTTCTACCGGTTTCTCCAAGTGGGGTGCCAAGGTTGAAGATGTCGCTTTGATGAGAAAGACTGTCGGTCCAGAAATGGGTGTCAAGGCTTCTGGTGGTGTCCGCAATAAGGATGATGCCAAGGCTATGGTTGAAGCTGGTGCCACTCGTTTAGGCACTTCTCACGGCATTGAAGTTGTCAAATAATCGGTTTTGATTTTTCATCATGAGTCACTTGCCTTTAGGTAAGTGGCTTTTTAATATCTTGATTTTTCTTATTAATTTGGATGAAAGTTTACTAAATATAGGTGAAATAATCGGAAATGCGAAATTTTCTATCCATTTACGAAAATTACGAAACTTATTGAGTTGTTATGAAATAGATGTACAATATGGTTGAATCATGCATCAAGAGATGCGAACCAAAGAACAAAAGAAGAACTATGTTTATAGTCGCTATCTGTTATTGCCTAGCGAAGAAGAAAACATTGCTTAGATGATCAACATCGGGAGAGCCACACATCCCGAGAGACCATATGTAAAGGAGGAAAAAATGATCAATTTGAAAAAGTATCTTCCATTCATCGTCTGCGTTTTATGCAGTGTAGTGTTGGTGTTCTGCGTGTATTTTGTTGCCTTCCCACCATTTGCCTTTTCTGGGCATGTCAAGTATTCTATCGAAGAGGATAATGTTCTTAATATTATCTTCGATGATGTGCTTGTCGGTGCTCTCTATAGCCTAGCTTTGTTCTTTCTTATCAAATTTGCCTGGAAAAAAGAGGATGAGATTCATCCTATTGCTTGGCTTATTCTAGCCATATTGGAATTCCTGGCTTTAGATATATTTGTTGCTGTCTATTTTGGAATTCTCTTTGATTATGTATTTACTAGAATTAATGTTGCTAGAATCGTAACCGCCCTTGCCTTTGTTGTCGTAAACTTTGTCTTGATCAGAAAATTTATTCTGGTAAGAAACCATTTCAAAGAACAAAAAGATACACCTCAAGAGGATCCTACCATAAGAAAATCGTAATTTAAGGTTTATAGAGTGTGGCTTATAAACCAATCAAAAAGGGACTTCACATGTCAGCGAAGTCCCTTTTAACATGTATTTTTTAATGAGGATCGAATAAGTCGAGATTATCGATATCAAGAATCTCGCACATGACCATCGGTTCCTTGTTGGTGGAATGGAGAAGGAATTTACTTGTCTTCTCGCTGATCTTCTTCTGCATATCAACAAGGTTGAGTTTGTTCTTTTCGTTGTTCAAGAAATTGTTGACGTTTGCGACAAAGAGCTGAGCAACCTGTTTGACAATCGGTTCAGAGTCAGAAAGGTATAAAAATCCTTTCATCTGGATATCTGGATCGGAGACAATCTTTCTCTGTTTAGAGGAAATTGTGATACCCATGAGCAAGATACCACCATCGGCCATCTTGTTTCTTTCTTCGATGGAAGCTTCCTTGACATCGCCGACGGAGCTGCCATCGACCATGATATCACCATTTCTGATCATGATGTTCTTCTTGACGTTCTTACCCATGTTATCAAAGGCAAGAGCCATACCATTATCGAAGACAAAAGTGTTGAAATGAGTCAAGCCAACACCAAGTTCAATCGCTAACTTGGCATTTGCCATGAGAAGTCTATAATCGCCTTTAACTGGCATGTAGTAACGTGGACGGAAAAGAGAAATCATCATCTTTAAGTCTTCCTGTTGAGCATGCATGGAGACGACTTCTTTTCTTGAGAGCGTGATGACGTGGCAATCGGTTCTGAAGATAGTATCCGCAGCATCGGTAGCCAAGGCTTCGGTGCCAGGAACGCTTGGAGCAGCATTGATCCAGGTATCGGTGTTATCGACTCTCAAAGGAGTGACGTTGTTATAGCAGATGTCCTTGCAAAGATTGAACAAGGATTCACCAGAACCGGTGACAAGGATGATTAAATCCTTGTTGGAAGTGATCTTGGTATCGGCAAGAGAAACTTTCATCTCATCGGGGATGACAAGAGTGCCGATAGAAGCCATGCGGTCAAAGAATTCAAGTTGTTCCTTGTTGGCGATACAGATTTTCTTTCTGAAGCGCTTGGCGAGGTTGATGACTTCCTGAAGGTTATAGAAGTTCTGGCTGTAGATGGAGATATAGATACGGCCAGTCTGGTTTTCAAAGGCGTCTTTGATCTTATCGGTGATCTTGTGATTTGGAGAAGCAATACCGGGCTTATCGGCGGCTTCACTTTCCGCCATAAGCAAGAAGGTCTTTTCGTTTTCGGAGAGTCTGGCAACCTTGGCTAAATCAAACTGATAACCCTTCATTGGGGAATAATCGGTCATGAAGTCAGAGGTGTAGACGATGTTACCGAATTTGGTCTTTAAGGCAAAACCAAAACTGTCAGAGATAGAGTGCGTAGTCTGGAACAAATCAAAAATATGACCAGCGATATTCACGGTATCGCTTGGTTTGACGATTCTGAAATCGACATTGTTGATCTTTTTGAACTGCCTTTCATACTGGGCCTTGATGACGTTGATGGTAGTCTCTGTGGCATAGATAGGAGCACGACAGACATTCAATAGATAAGGAAGGGCACCGTATTGATCATCGTGACCATGGGTGATGATGATACCTTTGACACGATGAGAGATGTTCTTTAAATAATCAAAGTCAGGAATGATCATGTCGACACCAGGCATGGCCGCGGTAGGATATTTCATACCGGCTTCGATGACAAAGGCATCTTCATTGACTTCGATGACATAGCAGTTCTTACCCATTTCGTTTAAGCCGCCAAGCGCGACGACTTTGATGGGGTAGGAACCAATTTCACGACTAAAAGGAACTAAATCAGCATTATTATCCATATACAATCCTCAACTAAGAAGCATCAAAAACATGGTGTTGATGCCTAAAATTTCAAAAAATAATTGCTATTAATAAATTACCTTATTCTTATGAATAATGCAAACAAAAAGCAGTTACAAATCAATATCTAACATGACAGGGCAATGGTCGGAACCAAAGCAGTCATCCAGAATATAACTTTCCTTGACCTTGTTGGCGATATCCTTGCTGACAAGGAAGTAGTCTAGTCTCCAGCCGGCGTTGTTCTCTCTGGCATGGAAGCGATAAGACCAATAGGAATATTTGGCCTCAGCAGGATGAAGGCTTCTGAAGGTATCGACAAAACCTAAGTCGAGAAGTTTACCAAAAGCTTCTCTTTCCTCGTCGGTAAAACCGGCGGAAAGATGATTGGTTTCAGGATGCTTCAGGTCGATTTCATTATGGGCGACATTCAAGTCACCGGTGACGATGACGGGTTTGATTTTCATCAAGGAAGAGAGATAGTCTCTTAAATCCGCTTCAAATTCCATGCGGAAAGGAAGTCTCTTTGGCTTTTCACCCTTGGCTGGATTTTCACCAGAGTTAGGAACATACATCTCCACATAGAAGAATTTTTCATATTCGACGGTGATGACTCTTCCTTCGTCATCATATTTGCCGTCTTTCAAGCCATAAGTAACACTTAGCGGTTTGATCTTGGTCATGACGGCTGTGCCGGCATAACCTTTCTTGACTTTGGAAACCGTCCAATAGGTTTCATATCCATCCATGACAAAAGGAAAATCCTTATGTTCCTTTTCGGTGAGCTTGAGTTCCTCAATGGAAAAGACGTCAGGATTATATTTCTGCCACTGCTCGGTAAGATTCTTACCAAGATAAGCGCGGATGGAATTGACGTTGAAAGACATAAGTCTCATGTTTACTTGTTTCCTTTGCTGGCATCGTTTCTTAAGATGTCGTGATACATCTCTGGACGACGATCTCTGAAGATGCCCCAATCTCTTCTGTTTCTATATAAAGCGTCTAAATCAAAAGTGTGAGTCAAAATGGCTTCTTCATCTCTAGAGGCGCTTTCGACGATGGTACCAGTCTCATCGGTGATGAAACTAGAACCATAGAAGGTCATAGAAGAGTTCTTTTCTTTTTCTGTACCGATTCTGTTGGAAGCGACAACTGGCATGATGTTCAAGGCAGACTGGCCAACCATGGCATTTCTCCAGTGTGGCATGCTGTCTTTAGGAAGGGTTGGTTCACTGCCGATAGCCGTTGGGAAGAGAAGGTATTCGGCCCCTTTCAAGGCTAAGATTCGACCGGTTTCCAAGAACCACTGATCCCAGCAGATACCTACACCTAACTTACCGGCTTTGGTATCAAAGACCTGATAACCGGTATCGCCAGGAGTGAAATAGAATTTTTCTTCATAACATTCACCAGTAGGGATATGGGTCTTTCTATAGAGACCTAATCTTTCACCGGTCTTATCGATGATACAGATGGAATTGAAGTAGCAGTTACCGGCTTTTTCAAAGAAAGAGATTGGTAAGACAACTTCCTGTTCCTTCGCTAATTTTTCAAAGTATTCCAGGGTCTTGGAATTACCATATTCTTCGGCGAAATCAAAGCGCTCATAATCTTCGATCTGGCAGAAATAATTTCTTTCGAACAATTCCTGTAACAAGATGACATCAGCACCTTTCTTCTTGGCGTCTTTGACCATTTGAGTAGCGTGCTTGATATTTTCTTCATAGATATTGCTACAGGCCATCTGGGTAGCAGCGAGAGTGACTTTCATTCTACTTATCTCCTTCTTTTGGTTCGATATCGTAACCAGGTTCCATGAATGGGACCTGTTTGGTGATGCAATGGATATTGCCACCGCCTAAAAGAATTTCTCTGGAATAGATCGGAACGATGGCTTTTTTGTTTTGATAGAATTCAGAAAGAATCTTGACGGCAAGAGCATCCTTTTCATCGCCAAACTGTGGACAGATTAAGAAGTCTTCGCCCATGTAGAAGTTGACATAGGAGGCGGCAAGTCTTCTTCCTTCTTGTCTCTGGACGGCATCTTTATCCGCGACGATGCCATCAGCTTCTTCCTTGGTGAGATATTGTGGTTTTGGTAAAGGAAGTTCGACAATGGTAAGTTTGTTACCCTTAGCGTCGGTGACACTTTCAAGATATTCTTTATCTTTCAAACTTCTTTGATACTGTGGATCATCTTTATCATCCGTGGTAGCCAAAGCGACAACGCCAGGAGCAAGGAAACAACAGATGTTGTCGACATGTCC
>OCTW011586567.1_pt1 | contig 30496 bp, 35 predicted proteins | sample 1539671 | NCBI WGS metagenome assembly OCTW01 (sample SAMN02144230, study PRJEB22623) | gut metagenome | biome: sheep rumen | host: Ovis aries | place: New Zealand | reverse complement strand
CTGCCAATGCCAATTGCAACAAAAGGCGGTTCTATCGGCCTTAATCCAACTGTTAAAATCGCTCATAATCTTCTTGGTCAGCCAGATGCTCGTCAACTTGCACGAATCATTGTCTCAGTTGGTTTAGCTCAAAACTTTGCTGCTGTTAAAGCTTTGACATCTACTGGTATCCAAGCAGGTCACATGAAATTGCAAGCAAAATCACTAGTACTTCTTGCTGGTGCCAAGGATAAAGAAGTTTCTGAAGTGGTTAAAGCTCTTTTAGAAGCACCACATATGAATCTAGAAACTGCTCAGCATATCTTACTAAATCTTAGAGATAACTAAAAAACTGTCCACTGGACTTGACTCGTTTTCCTATTTTCAGGCTCGTGAAAAAAACTGTCCACTGGACAGTTTTTTTCTTGACTTTAATTTTTGATAATTATATAATCTAGTTATCGATACTAGATAAAGAGGTAGATATAACTTTATGAAACCAACTTATCCAAAATGGTCTGAATTACCAGAAATTGATTTGTACTTAGACCAAGTACTGCTTTACGTTAATCAAGTTGGACAAGCCAACCAGCAAGATGGCAAAGGCTTAACAGCTTCAATGATAAATAATTATGTCAAACATGGACATCTCGAAAAACCAATTAAAAAGAAATACAATCGCAAACAAGTTGCTCGATTGATTGTGATTACAAGTTTGAAAAATGTCTTTTCTATCCAAGAAATTAGTCAAACGTTAGCGCTTTTGACAGCTGATGACCAGTCGCAAAAACGTTATGATGATTTTGTAGCTTGTATGAACGGTGAAAAAGTTGATGATTTACCACCTGTGGTTGTCTCTGCTTGTCAAACTTTGAAATTGTATTTTCAAACCCATGAATTGGTTCACGAATTAGAAGGAGAATCTCATGAAAGCTAGCATGACTCTTAAACTCAGTAAACGCCTTTCTTTTGGTGAAGAAGTCGCAAACAGCGTCACTCACGCAGTTGGTGCGGTAGCAATGCTTGTTCTTTTACCAATTACTGCTATTTACAGTTATCACCACTATGGCATGCAGGCTGCTGTTGGGATGTCAATTTTTGATATCAGCTTGTTCTTGATGTTTCTATCATCAACCATTTACCACTCAATGCAATATGATTCACCTCAAAAATTCATCTTACGTATCATTGATCACAGTATGATTTATATTGCTATTGCAGGTTCTTATACTCCTGTCGCTCTTTCACTTGTTGGTGGCTGGTTAGGTTACTTAATTATCATATTGCAATGGGGTGCTACAATTTTTGGTATTCTTTACAAAATTTTCGCCAAGAAAATCAATGAAAAATTCTCACTCTTTCTTTACTTGTTAATGGGATGGTTAGTCATCTTCATCATTCCAAGTATTATTAGCAAAACTGGAGTTGTCTTTTGGAGTTTAATGGTTGCAGGTGGTTTAGCTTATACAATTGGTGCTGTTTTCTATGCTAGAAAACGTCCATATGATCATATGATTTGGCACCTATTTATCTTGCTTGCTTCTGTACTTCAATACATCGCCATCGTTTACTTCATGCTATAATAAAAAAACGTTGATTCCCATGAATCAGCGTTTTTTTGTGGCTTCTTGCAATTTTCCATACAAAAGATAATCAACTTGTCTTAGGTCTTTAATTGTTTTACAGTTAAGAGCACACATGATTAGTCGCAAATCATCTTTCCAACTGTTAATGATATCAATGACTTTCTCAACTGGGTATTTTTCTACCAACTCTAAAACCGTACGTGATAGTCCAACGGCTTTAGCACCAAGTACTAAACATTTCACAATATCAAGCGGATGACGAACTCCACCAGATGCTAAAATCTCAGCTTTATCGACCATAGATTGAGCATTCAAGAGACTTTGAACAGTCGTTTGACCCCAATCATTAAGATAGGAGCGATTGTCCCCACGTTGATTTTCAATATAAGCAAAACTTGTTCCACCACGTCCTGAAATATCAAAAGTTTTAATCCCCAGCTCAAAAGCAGTTTCAATCGTTTTTAAATCCATACCAAAACCGACTTCTTTCAGGATAACTGGAACTGGCATTTTAGTTGCGTAATCAACTAGATTTTGCTTCCAAGAACGGAATTCACGCTCTCCTTCTGGCATCAAAAGCTCTTGCATTAGATTCACATGCACCTGCAAGAAAATTGGCTGCATTTCTTCAATAGTTTGTAATCCAAGCTCATAGGATTTATCAATCCCAATATTTGTCGCTAACAACAAATCTGGATAATCAGCCTTACTTGGATAAGAATCATCAGCAGGATTTTTCAAAGCAGCACTATATGAGCCCGTAACCATAACAAGACCTGTCGCTTGAGCAACTTGAGCTAATTTAAGATTAACAGCTTTTGCTTTTTCTGAACCGCCAGTCATAGCATTGATATAAAAGGGAAAATCAAAATCTCGTCCAGCAAAGTGCGTATGCAAATCAATCTCACTTAAATCATAATCTGGAAGGGAATGATGAATCAACTCCATATCGTCAAAAGAATTATAAGGAGATTGGTATTTAAGAGCGTACTTGATATGCTCATCTTTACGGTTCATCATGCTAATTCCTCCAAATCTAGTAGCTCAATACCAGCTTCTTGCCAACGTTTGATGAGTTCTTTACTATCATTAGGGCTAAATGATATTGCAATACCACAATCGCCTCCACCTGAGCCTGATGATTTAGCAATCACGTCTAAACCTTTTTCAGCAGCTTTTAGAGCTTTTAATTTATCGTTATAAATAGCTGAGCTTAAGCCAAGCAGTAAATCACTGACTTTTTGAAGTGATGTTTTAACAGTTTCTTTGTCAGCACTTTCTAGAGCCTTTTGACAAATCAGTACTTGTTTTTGTGTCTCTGCTAAAAACTCAGGTGTGATAGCTGATTTCACCAGATTAATCATATCTTTTGAAATTGACGGTTGCTTAGTCCAACCGACCAAAAACTCACAAGACAAGGCTGGTTTTATCACCTCAATCTGATATTCCCAGTCTTTATCAAGAACAGTCTGAATTGGCTCATCCTCAATCCATTTGGCAACCTTTTGTCGATTAAATGAAGTAAATGCAACTAAGTTATTGTATGCAATACAAGCAATATCCCCCATTGACCCATTATCGCCCATTTTTAACAATGTGTAAGAAGCTAATTTAAATAACAAATCAGCTGACAGATTCAAATCATAAAAGGCAGATAAGGCTTTAAGGGTTAGGACAGTAACCGAACCACTTGATCCAATGCCATACTTCTTGCCATCACGCTCCATCTTTCCAGTAATGCTTAACTCAAAAGGAGGCATTGCTTCTGCTGACTTCCCTAAATAGTCAAAAAGTGTCACGATTGTTTGCTGAATAAGAGCATAATTGTTATCTTCCGTCATCCCAACAGCATAGTCAAACATATCAGAAAATAATTTAATCTCTGGACTTCCTTTGACTTCTGCTGTCATGTGAATGGGAATATTTTTAATGATAGCTGTTTGACCTGGTGTTAAGATGGCATACTCACCAGCAATGTAGAGCTTTCCGCCAGTTTGAACCTTAATCATTTTCATCTGGTAATTCCTTAGTTCGTGAAACAATGACACGATAGTTTTCCTCGAAGCGTTTTGTCAAACGTTCCAAATCTTCTTCAAGACAAAGAACTTTGACATTTGGACCAGCATCCATTGTGAAATAACATTTTTCACCTTCAGCACGCAGTTGTTTGACAAAATCCATTGCTTGATAGCTTTCATCTGTTAAATAGTTAAATGGAGGGTTAGCATGAGTGTTAGTATCATGCATAGCAAGGGCATTACGCTCAGTCAATTCTCCAACTTTTTCAAAATCATTAGCTTTCAAATAAGCAAGCATATCCTTATAATCTTTTTCAGATTGTTTCACCCAGTCCGCAAATGTTGTTGACGTTTCTACACAACGTTTCATACCTTCTCGACTAGAAATTGGTTTCTTGCTGTCGCTTAAAACTAGCATAATCATTGCCAATTTAAGATCTGTTTGAACAGGATAAACGTCACCAGTATCTTTGTCCCAAGCAGCAAGCGGACCAAAAAATGAACGTGAAGATGATCCTGAAGCAAATTTTGCTTTTTGGGCTAACTCGGCCTGGCTTAGACCAGTTTCAAAGAGTTCGTTACAAGCTTTAACAAGAGCTGAAAGCCCACTAGAACTTGATGAAAGTCCAGCAGCAGTCGGCATATTATTGCTTGTTTCAACTTTAACATATTCAGAACGCTGCCCACGGTACTGGTCAATAATGGCAGAAATTTTAGCGTGTTCTTTTTCATCTTGTAAAACACCATTGATATAAAATTCATCATGCGTCGCTGAGTTTGGTAAAAAGGAAACACTTGTTGTTGTAAACATATTTTCCAGTGTCAATGAAATACTGCTGGTTGCTGGAATCATCTTGACCGCATCAGCTTTCCCCCAGTATTTGATAATAGCGATATTGGCATATGATTTTACCGTTACAATTTTTCGATCCACGTTTGAACCGCTCCTCCTTCTGTTAATGCTTTACTAATTTTTTCTGCGGCAGCTTTTGTTTCTGCAAGGGCAATGATACAGCCCCCTAGTCCGCCACCACTCATTTTGGCACCAAGGGCACCGTTTTCTAAAGAGATCTCAACTAATTTATCGGTTTTATCGATACTAACTCCGATAGCTTGAAGTTCTGTGTGAGCTTTCGTCATTAGTGGTCCGATTTTTTGAATATTTTTTTCTTTGATAGCCTTTTGGACCAACTCTGTCAAATCACCTAAAGCAGCTAAATGCGGTAAATTAGCTTCTTCTGCTTGGGCAACTTTCTCAACAGCTTCTCGGGTATTGCCATAAATCCCTGTGTCAGCAATAACCAGATAAGCTTCTAAATCCAAATCCAGCGTATTAAAGCCAATATTACGAATAAAGGTAATAGCTTTGTCACTCAAGCAAGTCTTAGCATCTAGTCCACTTGGGTTTGAATGTGCAATGATTTCAGCCTTGTTGACCAAAATTTCAAGCGTATCCATGTCAATACTTTGCTCAAAGTAATCAAACACGGCACGAATAGCAGCAATTGAAACGGCTGCAGATGATCCCATACCACGTTTTTGAGGAATTTCCGAACGAATAGCATAAGTGATGGAAACATCTGTGTGATTCAAATACTCTAGCGCTGCGTAAACAGCCGTTGATAATGTGTCATAATAATCGAAGTGAATCTTTTCATCAGCTGGATAGATACGGCATTCAACCTCAATTCCTTGAAGTGGAATAGCAATGGCAGGATAACCGTAAACAACTGAATGTTCACCCATCCAAATAATCTTACTATGCGCCTTTCCGACGCCAATTTTCTTAGTCATTTTCTTCTCTTACAATTTTTAGTTTACACTCCATTTTATCATTGTTCCACAAAAAAAGCGACTTTTACTAAAAAATGTTGGGGATTAAAATTTAAAGGCATAGTAAAAAGTCCGAGATGTTAGGCTCTCAGACTTTATCAATTTCACAATGTTATCTCAAAAGATTTATTTGTCAACTTTTCCACCTTCAACAACTAAATCATCTGCTTTAGCAGCATCGCCGTAAACTGGGGCAAGTGTTTTGTCATAATCTTTGTGGAAGAAGTCTTCTTTTCCTAAAGTATTAATCTCATCATTAATCCAATCAAGAAGTTCAGTGTTTCCTTTTTGGACTGCTGGCGCAATAGTGTCGGTATCTCCCAAACTTGTAATACCTACTTGGTATCCTTTGTTTTCTAAAGCCCAAGCTAGTACTTCAGTATTATCTGTAGAAAGTGCATCGCCACGACCATCTAACATAGCTTGGTAAGCTTCACTATATTGATCATATTTTTGCAAATTGACTTTTGGATAATTCTTTTCAAAGTAAGTTTCAGCTGTTGTTCCTTTACCTACAATAAGTGTTTTACCTTCTAAATCATCAACAGATGAAATCAAATGATCGCTCGGAGAAACGACACCAAGTGCTACTTTCATGTATGGCAAAGCAAAGTCAACTTGTTTAGCACGTTCATCAGTCACAGTAAAGTTTGCAAGAATAATATCTACTTTTGCTGATATCAAATATTCAACACGACTGGCAGGATCAACTGATACATATTTGACCTTCACACCTAGATCTTTTGCCAAACGGTTAGCAAAGTAAACATCATATTCCTGATATTTCCCTTTATCGTCCACATAACCAAATGGCTTTTTATCAGAGAAAACGCCAATTTTGATAGTACCACTTTTCTTAATTGCATCAAGAGAACGAGCTTTAGCTGTATTTCCAGATGATGATGACGAACTTGATGCCGTTGATGATTTCGATGCTGAACATCCTACCAACAAAACAAGGAATAATAGACTAGCAAGTGCCAAAAAATGTTTTACAATTTTCATATATATCTCCTTTATAAAAATAATCACACATATTAACCTACCGTTGAAAAATCAAAGACATTTAAGAAATCTCGAGCACGTTGGGTTTTCGGTTGAGAAAAAAATGTTTCAGCATCACTTTCTTCAACGATATGACCTTTCTCAAGAAATATCACACGGTCTGCGATTGCTTTAGCAAATTGTAATTCATGGGTCACAATAATCATTGTCCGACCTTCGTTTGCTAATTCACCAATCAACTCTAAAACTTCTCTCACCATTTCTGGGTCAAGCGAAGCTGTCACTTCATCGAATAATAAAACCTCTGGATGCAAGAGCAAACTTCTTATAATAGCAACACGCTGCTGTTGTCCACCAGATAATTCATGCGGATAGCTATTTTCTTTTCCAGATAGCCCAACACGTTCTAGCAGTTGCAAAGCTTCTTTCCTTACTTCATTTGCTGAGCGCTTTTGAGCTCTAATCGGCGCCAGCAATAGATTTTTCAAAACAGTCAAATGAGGAAAAAGGTCATAAGACTGAAAAACCATGCCTATTTTTTGACGAATCTGTGGCAAATTTTTAGGGGTTGTTAAAATATTTTCACCCTCTAGACGAACTTCCCCAGATTGGATTGGCTCTAAACCATTAATACAGCGAAGTAAAGTTGATTTTCCACATCCAGAAGGACCTAGAATGACTAAAACTTCACCCTCGTCAACTGAAAAAGACACATTGTCCAAAACAACTTGACTATCATAAGATTTCTTTATTTTCTTGAGTTCTAAAACTTTTGTCAATTCTGTTACTCCTTCCATACAGTTTCTAGGTATATTGACAATCGTGAGATTGGAAAACAGATGGCAAAATACAAGATGAAAATAAAGCCATAAATCCAAATTGCTGTACTTGGAACTGTTAATCGATTAGCTTCAATAATCTCTTGCCCAACTTTGACCACTTCAACAACTCCAATCAAGACAACCAATGAAGTCGTTTTAATCATTCTTGTCATCAAATTTACAGCTTGGGGTAATAAGCGACGTAAAATTTGTGGAATAATCACATAGATAAACAATTGCCGTTTAGTTAACCCCAAAGCTAGACCACTTTCGAATTGATGCTTAGGTAAAGAGGTTAGTGCCCCGCGGACAAGATCTCCCATCTCAGCTGTCCCCCACATTGAAAAAACAATGACTGCTGCAAGTTCTCCAGATAGGTTTAGATTAAAACTCCTAGCAAGTCCAAAATAAACCAAAAACAAAAGAACCAACTGTGGCATAATCCTAATAAATTCTAAATAGAGCTGTGAAAGTATCCGAATAATGCGAAATCGCGATATCATCACAAATCCAAAAGCAAACCCTAAAATCAATGAAATCACAATTGACAGTAACGAGATATCAATGGTTACAAGTAACCCCTTAAACAAGCGAAGAAGATTATTCCCCTGAAAAAGCACTTGAAGGCCTGAATCCTGCATGACGTAACCTCCCTTCTACTAGTCTTGCTAGCAATGAAATTGGTAGCAGGACTATCAGATAAGCGAGCACTAGCATCAAAAGAGCTTCATCTGTTTCATAATAAAGTCCAATCAAATCTTTAGCTACATACATCAAGTCTGCTAAAGCAACAATTGAAAAAACAGAAGTTTCCTTAATTAAAAAAATGACATTAGCAGCTAAAGATGGTAGAGCCACAGCAAGTGCTTGAGGAAATATCACATAAAAGACATTTTGAACTGGCGTCAAGCCTAGACTTAACCCTACTTCGTACTGCCTTTTTGAAACAGCCTCAAAGCCTGAACGAAATGATTCAGCCATATAAGATCCCCCTAAAAAAGTTAGCCCTACAACCGCACAAAGCTCTGATGATAAGACCAAACCAATCTTTGGTAAACCAAAGTAAAGAAAATAGAGTTGTATCAAAAGAGGTGTATTTCGTGACAGTTCTATGTAAATTTGACAAAGCTGACTCAGAATTGGAATCCGATAGAATTTAATCAGACTAATCAAAAAGCCTAGAACAAACGCTCCTAAAATACCAAAACAAGCCAGCCTAACCGTTAATCGCAAAGCTTGTTGGTACAAAGGAATATTCGCATAAATAAACTCCCAATCTAACATGATATCCCTCCAAACGTTATAAAGGTATTATAGGAAAATATCCCAAACTCGTGTACTCTAAATTATTTATGCTTCGCCATAAAAAATATTTATAATCTAACTAAAAAAACATCGGCACAAAAGCATGCCGACATTTTTCAAATCACTGGGTCTATATTAAGTTCTGGAATAATTCGTGTCAAGAATTGTTTGGTACGTTCTTCTTTTGGTCGTGTGAAGAATTCTTTCGGGTCACCTTCTTCTATGATATGTCCACCCTCCATGAAGATAATGTGTGTTGCCACATCACGCGCGAAGCTCATTTCGTGGGTCACAACAACCATTGTCACGCCTTCTTCGGCCAATTCCTTCATCACGTCAAGAACATCACCAATCAATTCTGGGTCAAGCGCTGACGTTGGTTCGTCAAAAAGGATTACTTCTGGTTTAACAGCGATGGCACGCGCAATTCCAATCCGTTGTTGCTGGCCACCTGATAATTGGCTCGGATAAAAATCTCTTTTCTCTAAAAGCCCAACTTTTTTAAGAGCATTTTCAGCAATCGGAATAGCTTTTTCTTTGGGCACTTTCCTAGCAATCACTAAGCCTTCTAAGATATTTTCAAGTGCTGTTTTATTGGCAAATAAATTATAATTTTGGAAAACAAAAGCTGTTTTCTTTCGAATTTCAAGGACATCTTTACGGCTGATTTTTGCTAAATCATAAGATTTTCCGTCTAATTCTAATTCTCCCGCATCCGCATGTTCAAGGTAATTTAAAGACCTAAGAAAAGTTGTTTTCCCTGACCCTGATGGTCCCAAAATCACCACAACATCTCCTTGATTAACTGTCAAACTAATGCCATCTAAAACTTTCTTATCTCCAAATGATTTTTCGATATTTTTCACTGTTAACATAACAAACTCCTCACTTTAGATCAACCAATTTGTGCCCGTTTTTCCAAGATTTTAAATCCATATTGAATAAGCCCGCAAATCACAATGTAAATAATAAAAATAACAAAATAGGATTCAAAATAATGGTAGCCATAAGCAGCTTCAATTTTCGCAATCGCTGTAATATCTTTTACTGTCATTACAAAAACAAGAGAGGTACCTTTGACAAGATTAATCACTAAATTACAGAGATTTGGCAAAGCCTGACGAATTGCTTGAGGAAAGACAATCCTGAGATAAGCTTGTTTTTTTGACAAACCAATAGCAAGAGCTGCCTCTAACTGCCCCTTATCAACCGTCAAAATTGCCGAGCGAATAATTTCAGAAAGACTTCCAGTCGTCATTAGACCGAAGATAACAAATGCATAATAAATGGGATTAATGTCAAAAACGTTAAAACCTGATGCTTTCAATAATTGATTAATCAAACTTGGAAAAAGGCTGTAGAAAAATAAAATCAATAAAATAGCCGGTGTTGATCGTATAAAAGCAAGGTAAATCACTGAAAATGTTGTCACCCCTTTGACCCTGTAAATACGCCCCAAGGCCAAGAAAAGTGCTGGAAAAAAACTCAAAAGAATCGAAACCACCATAATTCCTAACGTCACCGGAATACCAGCGAGAGTCTTCACAAATGTTTCCAAAATATAAGAAAAATCCATAATCTCCTCCTTAACCCTCTCTAGTATCCAAATCATTTTCAATCACATGAGTAACAACAGACAAAATCAGTGCTAAACTCCAGTAAATAATGGCAACTGCGGTATAAGTTTCCAAAGAATAATTGCCCATGTTGCGCGAAATGATAAGATTGCCTTCACCCATCAAATCCACTAATCCAATGGTGTAAGCTAGAGCAATATCCTTTAATAAATTAATCACGGCACTTGTAATGTTAGGAAGGGCAATTCTAAAAGCTTGAGGCAAAAGAATACGCACAAAAGTCTGAGAATCTGTTAAACCAATACTAAGACCAGCTTCTAGTTGTCCTTTTGGCAAGGCTAAATACGAAGATTTAAAGACTTCTGAAATACTTGCCGCAAAGAGCAAAGTCATTGCTAAAATCACAAATATCGAACGAGACCAGCCATTTACATCAATCCCTAACCACCATTCTAAAAAACGAGGTAAACCATAAAAAACAAGGAAGATAAGAACAATTGGTGGTGTACATCTTAGTATAAAGACATAGCCTCTAGCTAAAATGGAAAAGCCATGTTCGTCTGATAGTTGTGCATAAGCTAACAAGAAACCTAATAAACTTCCTAACAAAACAGTTAATGCCAAGACCCATAAAGTAAGAGGTAGAGCTGTTAAAATATCTGGAATTACTCTTATTACACGAGACGGTTCATAAGAAACCATAGCTACCTCCTAATCTGTTACATAACTAAAGACATCTTCTCCAAAGTATTTTTGTGAAAGTTTAGCAATTGTACCATCTTTTTGCAATTCCTTGATGGCTTTATCGTATTCTTTTGCAAATGCTTTATTAGTATCATTTTTATGAATCAATGGGTATGTTTCAATACCTTTATATGGGAACCATGTCAATTGGTCTGCATACTGATGGTAAGCCCCATCTTCTTTTTTGACAGCTTCTTCAAATGACAATTTAATTGAGAAATAAGCGTCATAACGACCTTCAAGCACCCAAGCATAGGCATCCGCAACTGAGAAGCTTTCAGATTCTTTGAGTTCAATTGGGTGTTTAGCTTTTTTGTTGTACTCTTGAATGACATTATATTGAGCATTTTGTGGCGAAATTGGAACCAACTTACCACCATCTTTGGCAAATGAATCAATGTCTTTGTATTTTCCTTCATCAGCTTTTCGAATGGCAAATCCAATTACACTAGCACCAATGGCTTCATCAGGAATAATGAATTTTTGCGCGCGTTCTTCGGTGTACCAAGCCCCTTTGACACCAATATCATACTTGCCTGATTCAAGACCAATCAATAAATCTTCATCGCTTGTTCCCGTATAATCAAACTTATAATTTTTTAGCTTGTCATCAACAGCTTTTAACACTGCAACTTCAAATCCATCACTTTCACCTTTGTCATTGACAAAATCATATGGAACATAATTTTGTGTGTGAGCGACTTGCAAAGTTGTTACTTTATTTGACTTGCTCGATGAACTGTCTGCACTTGCTGATATCTTACCTGTTAATTGACGTCCGACAACTGTCGCTGCAACAAGTGCTACAATAACACCACCAGAAATAATCCTTTTTTTCTTACTCATATAACCCACTCCTTTTCTTTTTACCTAAAACTTTTCTTTCATTCCTAAAAACTCTTAAAATCAAACGGCTGCTTTGACAAGAACCTCATCAAGAACGGCTTCTTTCACCCAAGCAATACGTTCTGAGGCAATATCACTTGGCACCGTGCAATCAGCACCGATAACAACGCCTTGACGTCCCGCTTCTTCAAGCAACTGTTTAACTTTGTCTTGAATAGCTTCCTTACTTCCTCGATAAAGCAAATCATTTTCAGTATTTCTAAAGCCACCGAGAACCGTTTTTCCACCAAATAACTGACGTCCTTCTGATAGGCTAACACCTTCCAATTCAACAGCCCAATTAATGACATCAGCTGGATAATCAGTGTAGTACGAAATATCATTTGTAGCACCTTCATAACCGCAGATATGAAGAATATTTGTTCCACCGGCTGAAATAGCTCGGTTTAAAACATGCAATTCGCCCGGTCTGATAACATGGTCATATTCAATGCGACTCAATCGTGAATCCTGCAAATTCTGAACACTAAGGTAAATCCCATCAACGCCCGCTTCTTCAATCAAACGTTTTGTTAGTAGTGCAATATCAAAAGCAATTACATCTAGAACTTTCTTCGTTAATTCTGGGTCTTCTTTGATAAAATCTTCAATAATTTTATCCCCATTGCCACCTTTTCCATCAAGATGCCATTTGAGATAAGTTGCTGGAGCAAAGATATTATAGAAAGATGCAATATCTTCATGGAAATCTTCACGAATTTTTTTAGCAAGTTCAACTTGCTTTGTAATCCATGGATGATTTTCTCCAATAGAGGTAATCCCTTCAAGTTCATGAATCGATTTAATACCTTCATGAATAGCATCATTTGGATAAGTAAAGAAACCATCACTCATGATTTTTACAAAATCTGGATCGACATCTGAGATAAATCGTTTGTGCCCAGCGATATTTTTATTAAAAATAACAGGATTGAAACCATCACTTCGTTCATCATCAGTTGTAAAATGATACCAAAATCCGACTGGAACTCTATCAACTTTTTCATTTTTAAAGGCTTTTAAAACCCACTCTCTTTTTGTTGTCATTAGCGTAATCTCCTTTGCATTTGGTATGGCAATTATACTATCACGCTTTATCTGACTTGAAAAATCTATTTTATTTATGCTCGGCCATAAAAATGAGTTATGGTATAAAAAAGAAAAAAAAGGTTGGAGACAGTTTATCTCCAACTTTTTACTCGTAAGGTAAATGTGTCAAACTCTTAAGACTTTGAATTCGAACAATATCTTCCTTTCGAATATGAGATGATCGTTTTCTAGTTTGATAGGCTTTGAAGGAAGAACAATTTAAAAAAATAAGAAGAGATATGACAAGAATAATTGTAACAGCAATTGAGCTATTTCTTAAGTGTTTTTCTGTTAAGAGCATTGACATGTCACCCCCGAGTAGCTTTCTAAGCTTATTGTAGCAGCTTTGAGCTCTTTAGAAAAATCTATTCTTTTTATTGCCAGCCATAAAATCGGCTAATAATTAAGCGTATTTATCGCAGGTTATAGGATTTTTTTATCAGTACTTAAGATATTCTTATCAGAATTTTGCTGATTTTTTAATGTATTTTCACTATAATATTAACAATTATTACAAAAAGGGATGATGTTTTATGAATTTCCAACAATGTCGTTATGTCGAAGTCGTCGCTCGCGTAGGGTCTTTTAGCCGGGCCGCTAAGGAATTATACATGACTCAGCCCAACTTGTCTTGCTCTATTAAAGATTTAGAAACTGAATTAGGAGTCCAGCTTTTCACGCGCTCTAATACAGGTACGCGTTTAACTGAGGATGGTCATGATTTTTTAAAGTATGCTAAACGCATCATTGGAGAATTAGATTTATTACAACAACGCTACCATGATCAATTTAAGAAAAGTTTTACGGTTGCTTCTCATCACTACGACTTTTTGTCTATTCCGCTTGCTAAAGTCGCCCAAGAATTTAAACAAGATTATCAAGAATTTCAAACAATTGAAACAAGCACCAAAAAAATCCTTGATAGTGTTGCTTCTTTTGAAGCTGACTTAGGGATAATTTACCTGGATGATGACAATAAACACATTTTAAAATCATCACTAGAACATCAAGATTTGGAATTCACCTCTTTAGGAGAATTTCCAACACGTGTCTTTCTCCGTCGTGACCACCCACTTGCTAACAAAGCAGTAATTTCAGAAAGTGACCTAAAAGGTTATAATCAAATTCGCTTTCGTCAAGAGCAGTCAGGTTTAAATTTTGATGAAGATGCTCTCGATATCCATGATGAACAACGTATTCTTTACAGCAATGACCGAGGAACTGTAATGAATTTGCTTTGTGCTACGAATGCTTATGCCTCAGGGCTTGGGATCGTCAATAGCTTTGTCAAAGATCAGATTGTTCTTATTCCACTGAAGAATAGTCCAAAACACACACTTGGTTATGTGACCAATCGCAAGAAAAAACTATCTGATATCGGAGCTAGTTTCATCAATGAAATCAAGCTTAGTTTAGAAGAATTTGAAGACAACAGTCAGCTAATCTAGTTTGAGTCGTATCTTTTAAGATTACAAAACTTTTGTGTTAGAATGAAGAAAAAAGGAGGATGCTTATGGAATTTAAAACTCTCAACAACGGCGTTAAAATCCCAAAACTTGGTTTTGGAGTATGGCAAATTTTTGACCAAGATGAATGCCAAAAGTCAGTCGAAGACGCTCTTGAAATCGGTTATCGTCTTATCGATACAGCAGCTCTTTATCGAAATGAAGAAGCAGTCGGTAAGGCTATTAAAGCCTCAGGTATTAAACGTGAAGATGTTTTCATAACTACTAAAGCTTGGATTAACCAACTTGGCTATGATGAAACCAAAAAAGCATTTGAAACAAGCCTCAAAAAACTAGGAACTGATTATCTAGACCTCTACCTCATTCACCAACCATACGGTGATACTCATGGAGCTTGGCGTGCAATGTCTGATCTCTATAAAGAAGGTCGTATTCGTGCCATTGGCGTCTCAAATTTCTCAACGGGGCGGCTGACAGATTTTGCTATCAATACTGAAATTGTTCCGGCACTTAACCAGATTGAACTTCATCCATACAAACAGCAACCACTTCTCCGTGCAGCTAACCAAGAATTTGACGTTGCTACACAAGCATGGAGTCCCTTTAATCAAGGAAAAGATGATATTTTCAAAGATTCTATCCTAACAAGTATTGCAAAAAAACATGATAAGTCAGTTGCTCAAGTCATTCTTCGCTGGCAAATTCAAAATGATATCCTAACTATTCCAAAATCAGTTCACCTCAACCGTATCAAAGAAAATTTTGATATTTTTGATTTTGAACTCACACCAGATGACATCAAGCAAATCCAGTCACTTGACCGTTTCCCTGACAACTACGGACCAAATGAAAGCGTTGAACAAGTAAAACGCTTATCAGGCTATTCTGTCTAAAACTACTACTTTAATAAATATAAAAGCTGAGATTTTCTGTCTCAGCTTTTTCTTATCATTACAAAGTCACAACAAATGTGATGAGGTCATCTTTATAGGTAACTGAAATGTTACCTTTAAAAAGTTTAACCATGGTTTGAGCCATTGAAAGACCAATTCCATAGCCTGAATTCTTATTATTGTGAGATTCGTCTTCTCTATAAAATCGTTCAAAGAATTTTGTATAATCAACATTTTTGCCTGCCTTGTAGGTATTAGAAATTTCAAGACGGGCTTTAGAAAGACGATTTTTACTTAATTTAACCGATACCGTTCCACCTGGATCGCAATATTTATTAGCATTATCAACCAAAAGAGTAACTAATTCAAATAATGATTTTTCTTCAGCTTTAACATGAATCCCTGATTGAATAGCCATGATAAAGTGCTTACCATCCTTGATAACTGGTCCTTTAAAATCTTCTGCAGCATCTCTTGCAATATCTGAAAAATTAACACTTGTTAAGACCAACTCAGGCTGTTCTTCTAAACGCGCCATAGCTACTAAACCATTAATTAAGCCTGTCATACGATCGATTTGATCGTTAGTACTTTTAGTCCATTCAGACTCTCCATTCATCAATTCAACAAGTTCATTATTCGCAGCAATAATCGCTAACGGAGTCTTTAATTCATGACCAGCATTAGTGATAAATCGTCGTTGACGTTCATAGTTACGAATAAACGGTTTGATAACTTTTCCAGATACAATTGAGATAACCAAGACAAAGAAAATAAAGCTAGCACCTGACATCCAAATAGACAAGTGCACCAAAGCAAGATTATCTCTAAATTGATTAGTCGAATCTAATACCACAATCAAATCCGTATGTCGACTTTCTTCTGTCACCAAGTAAGAGTAGGTATGGTGATGATAAGAAAAATCAGCTCGAGTATCCTTAGATTGGTTGATTCTCACCAAAAAATCTTTAACTTCTTGATCAGTCAAATCAGAAATATTGCTTGCATTTAAAGAAATGATATTCCCATCACGGTCCATTTTAGCGCTAAAATAGCGGTATTGAAAAAGAGTATCAACTGAAACCGTATCTCCTAACTCACTAGTCGTTTTTGAAATGCTAGGAAAACTACCCCCATTATCAGCCAGTAAGGATAAAATTTTATTGATTTCATCAACCGTCTGAACATGGCGAGCAGAATTCAAGACGCCAACAACCGAAAACAAAACCAGTAAAATCGCTAAAGAAGCAATTGCAATAAAGCGTATGCGAAGCTTTCGAAACATCGGGTCACCTACAATTCTTTCAACTCATAGTCTCCCATTTCTTCACCTTCAATCACGAGATTTGCCCCAATCGATTGGAGTTTTTGACGAAGGTAGGAAACATAAATAAAGACATAACCATCATCAATATCTGGATCATCCTTGTCACTTGCCCAGACGTGATTAAAAATTTGCTCAGTTGATAACTTCTTACCGGGGTTTAACATAAAAAATTCAAGCATTTTTGCCTCTTTTCCTGCTAAACGAATGGTATTTTGACTAGCTAATTCCTGTTCACCGACATTTAACGTCACCGTCCCAAGTTTTAAAATATTTGATGTAAAGTTAGTATCTACACGACGGGACATTGAACGAAGTCGCGCCAATAACTCTTTAAGAGAGAATGGTTTGGTCAAATAATCATCAGCACCAGCATCAAGTCCCATCACGCGGTCATCAATTTCAGACATAGCTGTCAACATAATAATGTGAGCTTGGTTACCACTTTGACGAATTTCTTGAACAGCTTGAATTCCTGTTTTTCTCGGCATCATAATGTCCATGACCATCACGTCATAAGCATTCTCATTAGCTTTCTCTATAGCTGCTTGACCATCATAAACAGAATCAACATCATAACCTTCATGAGTCAATGCTGTTGTCAAAACTCGGTTCATCTGAACTTCATCTTCTGCAATAAGTACTTTCATAGTTATTATTCTCCTTCATCTTGAGAACTTTCTTGGATCAAATTACGAATGGTCTGCATCGTCAAATCACATGACGCTAATTCATCAGCACAGCGTTTTAGCTCTCTTACAATACGTTTTGGATCTTTAATGTCATGTTTGTACTTCATCTGATGTTCAAGACTAGCCCAGGAATCCATGGCGATGGTACGAAGCTGAACCTCAATAAAGTATGAGCCCTCCTCATTTCCAAGACAATCAGGATAAGGTGTCATAACTTCAACTATCAAATGGTAAGAACGATAGCCATTTGGTTTTGCATTTTTAATGTAATCTTTCTCAGCAACAATGGTGCAATCATCAAAAGAACGGATAAGGTCCACTAAGGTATAAATATCATCAACAAAACCACATACTATCCGCAGACCAATACTATCACGCACTTTTTTCAAAGCAGACTCGGTTGTTACTGGAAGATTTTTGCGTTGACACTTCTCTGTCATACTTTCAGGAGTCTTAACGCGAGCGATAAAATGTTCAAACAGCTTATAACCAGTCTCTTTTTTAACCTCATCATTTTTCTTGCGAATACGCTGACTAAAGTCCTCCAAAATCAAAGGCAGGTAATCAGCATATTCTCCATAAATCATATCTGTCATAACTTTTCCTAACTAGATGATAGTTTCATTATAACAAAATTCCTTATAAGAAGCTAAAAGGGGCATTTTTAAGAGCTAAAAAGTTGAGCAAAATGCCCAACTTCTTGGTTTGTGTTCTTATTATTGCAAGACGCATTAACTCACGCTTTCGTTCTTGACTAATTCTTCAACAAGATACAAGATGAGGTTGACTAATAAGCTTAGGGCAACAGTCAAAATGATACCCCAAAGCAATTTAGGCAAACTCATTGTGCGGAGTCCGTCAAACAAAATACTACCTAGACCGCCTGCATTAATCGTTGAGGCAATTGTTGCGATAGCAATCATTGAATTTGCTGCCAAACGTATTCCTACAAAAATAGAGGATTGCGCCAATGGCAACTGAATTTTTGCTAATATTTGCCACCTTGTCATCCCCATACCAGTCGCCGCTTCAACAATACTGTCATCAACTTGTGTCAATCCTGCTAAAAATGTGCGAACTAACGTATATTGCGCATAGATTACCAAAGCTATTATGGCTGTTCGCGTCCCCAAACCTGTCACGGGAATCAACAAGGTAAACAGTGCAAAACTCGGAATGGCGTACAATAGTGATAAGACGTAAACAGAAGCCTGCCTTATTTTAGGGTAAAACAGCAAAATCACCGTGATGACACTAGCAAATAGCAGAGCAAACAGTAGGGAAAAACTCGTCAATTCAATATGTTCAATGAGCGCCGTGATTAACTTATCAGAAGATGTCTTAAAATAATCAATCATAGCTAGCCCTCCACAGTTTTTCTTGTTCCTGCGCAGTTGTTATCAATTTTTGGACAAATTTATTTCCTGGATTTTTGATAATATTTTCTGGTGTGTCAAACTGGCAAATGGTACCATTATCCATGATAACCACGCGTGTTCCCAGTTTAAACGCCTCATAAATATCGTGAGTGATAAAAACAAATGTCTTTTGATTTAATTTCTGATGAATCGCTTGCAATTCCTCTTGTAAATCATTGCGAGTAATGGCATCAATGGCACCAAATGGTTCATCAAATAACATGACATCAGGGTCAGCAGCTAAAGCACGCGCAACACCTATCCGCTGTTGCTGCCCACCGGATAATTCACTTGGATAACGTTCGCCGTAATCCGCTGCAGGCAATTGCACCAAATCTAAAAGTTCTCCCACACGATTTTCAATGCGTTCCTTATCCCAGCCCAATAACTTGGGAACAGTTGCAATATTTTCAGCAACCGTCATATGTGGAAATAAGCCGATTTGTTGGACAACGTAACCAATCTGACGACGAAGGCTAACGGAATCCATCTGCTCAATATCTTGCCCAGCAAAGAGAATCGTCCCTGACGTTGGTTCAATCAGCTTGTTAATCATTTTTAGCATGGTTGTCTTACCAGAACCTGATGTTCCCAAAATGGTAATAAATTCGCCATTTTCAATGGTTAAGTTAATATCATTAACAACCGTTTTATCACCATAAACTTTGCTCACATGCGCAAATTGAATCATTGTCTTTTCTGTCATAAATCTATCTTTCTAACCTTTTATGCTATCGTAGTATTCTTTTGCGACATCTGTATATTCTTGACCGTCAACATCCACTTTAGCATTAAGTTCCGTAACTATTTCAGTATCAAGTTTTGCCGAAATATTATTTAAAATGGTTTTAATATCTGGATTGTCATCCAAAATATTATCTCGCACAATAGGCGCTAAATTATATGGTGGCCAGAATTGTTTATCATCTTCCAATAAGGTGAATTCATACGTATTGACCAACTGACCTTCGGTCGTGTAAGCTGGCGTCACATCCGCCTCATCATTTTCAAGAACACTGTATTTCAAACTATTGTCATATACCTTTGAAGATTGCCAGTTAAAGGTACCATAAATCTTTTCAAGTCCTGGTAAACCATCTTCACGTTCATCAAATTCCCCTTGTGAAGCAAAGCGCAATTCACTAGCATGAGCTTGCAAATCAGAAATCGTCTTGATGTTGAGTGAATTGGCGACTTCCGTACGAATAACCAAACCTTGGCTATCATTTGCTGACGCGTAATCGAGCCAAGTCAGGTTAAATTGTTCCTCATACTCTTTTTTGACAATCTTATAAACTTTCTCTGAATCTGTTTCCATATCCTCACCCAAAACTGACAGCAAACCAGTTCCTGTATATTCTGGATATAAATCAATCTCATCATTGACAATTGAATTATGAATCAAAGAACTTGAAATATTTGACACACGCTCAACGGTATAACCATTGTCCTCAAGCGCAAGCGCATAAATTTCAGCAATGACTAGATTTTCCGTAAAATCTTTCGACCCCACACGAATAGTGGTTGACGATTGCTGCGCTTCAGAAGATTGATTATTACGCCACGCCCAAATTCCACCAACAATTGCCACCAAAATGACTACCAGTAACGCTCCTGAAATCACCTTTTTATTTTTCATAATGTTCTACCCCTTTTATGCTTAAATCAAAAATAATCATACTAAGGAACGACAATATCGCAACCGAACCACCACCAATTAGCAATAAATCATAACGATAAAGTCCTAATCCTGTAAAAATCAAAGTACCAAGTCCACCTGCTCCAATATAGGTCGCCAAGGTTGCGCTAGCAATAATTTCCACCAATGCCAATTTAATGCCATTTAAAATATGTGGCAGAGCTAACGGAAATTGGACTTTTGTTAATAATTGCGACCTTGTCATCCCAAGTCCCAAAGCTGTTTCCAGCAAATTTTCTGAAACCGATGCAAACCCAACAATCGTATTTAATAAAATGGGTGGTATTCCCAAAATCACTAAAGCAATCAATGCAGGTAAGCGCCCCACTCCAATGAATGGAATCAGAATAAATAGTATTCCAAGGCTTGGAATAACGCGTAACCCTTGCGTCAAAAGCGTTGACAATTGTCGTACAAAAGGCTTTTCGTAAGAAAAATAACCAAGTGGTAGAGCGATGATTAAAGCAATCAACAAAGCCTCGAAACTTAGGCTAATGTGTTGCCAAACGTATCCTAAATAAGTATTTCCATTATCTGCAAAATATGTAGCTATATCATTTAACATGTTCCTTTACCTGATGACTTTCTAAAAGTTCTTTTAACCTATCAGTGAACATCGCTGTCGCTGACAATAAAACTTCCTGTTCTTCCAAAGTCAAAGCGCTCATTGCTTGCGCTTCAAAATCTGCTAACGGCTCCAATAATTCAGCAGCAAACTGCTGACCTGTTTCAGTTAAACGAATCAACTTCTTGCGCCTGTCAATTCGGGAAGGCTCCAAATATAATATTCCATTTTTCATATAAGTTTTAACAATTGCTTGAATCACTTGTTTCGTTGAAAATGTTCGTTTTGCAATGCTCTCCTGTGTCATCCCATGTGGATTATGATAAATCCACATAAAAACTAATAACGATTTACTATTTAGCCCATGCTTTTTAGCGTAGCTTTCATAGAGGGAAAATTGCTCATCACGCAAACGAGCGTATTTTCTAGCATTACTTATCACTAAAATTTTCCTCCTTATTTAAAACAATGACCTTGCCAAATGCCGCAACACTATCAAGATAATCATGTGCAGCTTGTATACTATCCAAATCAAATACACGCTCAGGGCGAACATCTACTTGTTCTTGCTCAATATAAGCCAACATTTTCTGAATCTTATCTTGTGAAACATTACCTGAATAAAATGTTGTCAAATAGACATTATTTTTAAGTTCCATAATTGGATCAAATTCTTCCAGATACCATTTTCGTCCCAATTGACCACAGGAACAAATAATTCCGTTTTCTTGCAAATGCCCTAGACTGTCTTTGATTGTGGCAGGTCCAACTAATTCTAAGATTTTCGTGAATGTCACATCCATCTTTAGCACACCATTATCATCAATAACCAAATCATCATATCCAGCTTCCAAAAGCTGCGCTTTTTTAGCAGTATTGCGCACACTTGCATAGACGTTCACGTCAGGAAATTTAGCTTTTACCAATTTCACAAAAGCCGTCCCGACACCACTAGCACCAGCACGCACCAAAACCGTATCACGGGAGGTAATTTTTAAATTTTGATAAGCACCAAAGGCAGTATAATAAGTCTCTGGAATCGTCGCCAACCTTGCCCAATCCAACTGCGTTGAGATAGGATAAATCTGCTCATTTGGCAAAAGGACATATTCAGCATACGAGCCATCAAAATCACGTCCCATTTCTCCCATAATCGAAATGATTTTTTGACCAACTGGCAAACGTTGTTCGTCCGTCGTCTCTTCAATGACGCCAACACATTCTATCCCAAGAATCCTTGGAAAGGTGATACTCGGCGACAAGCCTTGTCTGGTAAAAATTTCAGAACGATTAATCCCAAATCCCATAATTTTCACCAAAGACCAACCTGGTTTTACTTGCGGTTTAGAAACCTGAGTCACCTCTAAAACACTACTATCTCCTGCTTTGCTAACAATAACAGCTTTCACTTTCTTCCCTCCTTTTAAACGTTTTCGCTATTTTCCATTATTATGTCACAATCACCAAAAATAGTCAAAAATTTTTACTATTTTCCAATTCTTAAACAAATGCCACTTTTGCTTTAAAAATTGATTGCAAGTTATATAAATGCTATTACAAAATAAAAACAAAAGAAAAAGCTAGGTACTTGCCTAATTTTCTAAAATCTTTTAACTAGAATATGTAGACAACAAAAAAACGAGACTGAGCATTTTGTCCCAGACTCGTTTTAGTTTTAAGCTACTTCAAATTGTGAATTGTATAGGTCGGCGTAGAAACCACCTTGTGTCATCAAATCATCGTGATTGCCTTGCTCAATGATGTTACCATCTTTCATTACAAGGATTAAATCAGCATTTTTAATTGTTGACAAGCGATGAGCAATAACAAAGGATGTACGACCTTCCATCAATTTATCCATGGCTTTTTGAATCAACTCTTCTGTACGTGTATCAACTGATGATGTTGCTTCGTCAAGAATAAGAAGCGGAGCATCTTTCAAAAGGGCACGTGCAATAGTCAAGAGTTGTTTTTGACCGATAGAAAGAGTCACTGAATCATCAAGATAAGTATCATAGCCGTCAGGCAATGTCATAATAAAGTGGTGAACACCAACAGCCTTAGCTGCTGCTACTACTTGTTCATCAGTGATATTTTCTTGATTGTAAATCAAGTTCTCTTTGATTGTTCCTTCAAACAGCCAAGTATCTTGAAGCACCATTGAGAATTGATCATGAACTTCTTCACGTGACATCAAACGTGTGTCAACACCATCGATAGCAATTTGACCTTTATCAATTTCATAGAATTTCATAAGAAGGTTAACGATGGTTGTCTTACCAGCACCTGTTGGACCAACGATAGCCACTTTTTGACCAGGTTTTGCAACTGCAGAGAAATCATGAATGATTGTTTTATCTTTAGAATAACCAAAGAAGACATTATCAAATGTAACTTCACCTTTAACATCAGACAATTGACGTTCTTTGTGTGATTCATCTTCCATTTCATCTTCTTCAAGGAATTCGAAGACACGGCTCATGGCAGCTGTAGCTGATTGCATTTGTGTGAAGGCTTGGGCAATTTGCGATAATGGTTGTGAGAAAATACGCACGTATGTCATAAAGGCAACCACATCACCCATTGTGATATCACCATTAATCACTTTAACGGCACCGACCACACAGACCATAACGTAACCAAAGTTACCAATAAAAATCATTAGCGGCATCATAATCCCTGACAAGAACTGTGATTGCCACATTGATTTATAAAGGTTTGTGTTCAATGTCTTGAAAGCTTCACTTATTTCTTCAGAAGCATTGTAACTTGTTACCACATTATGACCAGAATAAATTTCTTCAACATAACCGTTAACAGCTGCCAAGTTATTTTGTTGGCGTTTAAACAATGGTTGAGATGAACCCATAATCACAACCACCAACAAGAATCCGATAAAGACAGAACCAATAGCTGTTAGTGCCATACTAACATTTGAATGGAACATCATGAAAATAGAACCAATCAAAAGCACTGTTGAAGTGACCAATGTTCCCAAACTTTGGTTAAGAGATTGGCCAAGCAAATCCACGTCATTTGTCACACGAGAAAGGGTATCCCCTTGTGAGTGGCTGTCAAAATAGTTGAGTGGCACACGGTCAATTTTTACTTGAATAGCTGTACGTAAACGTTGTGTAAATCGTTGAACAATTGTCGCTACTGTAAAGTTTTGAATGTAACCAACTACTGCTGAAATCACATATAAAACCGCAAGGGTTAAAGCTATTTGGCCAACCTTATCTAAGTCAACACCTGGGATTGTTCCCATTTTTGTTGGTGTCAAACCTTTCATGATAGTGTTAGTGATTTCTTTTAGTTTATCAGGCCCAATGACTGTAACCGTTGCTGAAATGATGGCTCCAATCACCGCAAGGACAAATGGAAATTGGAAACCTTTGATATATGGCTTCATTCTGCTATAGAAAGATGCTTTTTTCTTATTTTCCATTTTCTAATTCCTCCTTAGATAATTGTGAGTAGGCAATTTCACGATAAACTTCATTTGTTGCAAGAAGTTCTTCGTGAGTACCTTGACCAACCACTTTACCTTCATCCAAGACCAAAATTTGATCAGCATCCATAATCGTTGAAATACGTTGCGCAACAATCAATTTTGTCATATCTGCTGTACGTTCTTTTAATTGTGAACGAAGGATTCGGTCAGTCTTATAGTCAAGAGCTGAGAATGAATCATCAAAGATGATAATCTCAGGTTTACGAGCAAGCGCACGAGCAATTGCCAAACGTTGTTTTTGACCACCTGAGAAGTTTTGACCACCTTGAGATACTTGAGCCTTAAGGTGCCCTTCTTTACTTTCGACGAAGTCTCTACCTTGAGCCAAATCAAGAGCATCCCACATCTTGTCATCATCAAGCGGTGAACTATTACTATCACCCATGTCCATATTTGAAGCAATATCACCACTAAAGAGGACAGCTTTTTGTGGAATATAACCCACAATCTTATGAAGGGTATCATGATCGTAATCACGAACATCAACACCATCTACCTTGATTGTTCCTTCTGTTGCATCGTAGAAACGAGGAATCAAGTTTACCAATGTTGATTTACCTGAACCAGTTGATCCGATAAAGGCAACAGTATCACCAGCTTTAGCTTTAAAGGAAACATGTTCCAAAACAGCTTCTGAGTGATCGCTATATCGGAAAGACACATCATCAAATTCTACAGAACCTTTTTCGGCTGGTTGAACTTTACTTTCTTCTGGATAAAGTACTGATGGTTTTGTATCTAAAACTTCATTGATACGACCAGCAGCAACAACCGCACGGGGAAGAATGAAGAAGACAATAATCATCATCATAAATCCAATAACCACCTGCATGGCATATGATGAATAAACCACCATATCTGAGAAGATATTAACTTTATCTTGCATAGCACCAGCAATTTTAGTTGGATCTTTTGGAATAGCAATATCCTCAATCAAGAAGGCACCAATCCAATAAATGGCCAAGGTCATCCCGCTTGAAATACTTGTCATGACTGGCGACATCAAAGCCATTGAACGGTTAATAAAGAGGTTAAAGTTTGTCACGTTATCATTAGCTTTAGCAAATTTACCATCTTGGTAACTTTCAGCATTGTAAGCACGAACAACACGAATACCTGTCAATGACTCACGTGTAATACTGTTCAATTTATCTGTTAATTTTTGAATCATACGTTGTTTTGGCATAACCATCATTAACAAGAAAATCAACATCAAAATCATAACAGCTACTGCAACAACAAGCACTAACAACCACTCATGATTTTTATCAGCAATCTTTGTGATTGCCCAGATTGCCATAATCGGTCCCTTAGTAATGACTTGAAGTCCCATTGTAAAGACTAACTGAATTTGTGTAATATCATTAGTCGTACGTGTCAAAAGACTTGGAATTGAAAATTTCTTGATTTCCGCATCTGAAAAATCTAAGACACTGTGGAAAATATCATCGCGCAAGCGTGTACTAAAACTTGCTGCAATACGGGCTGCTAAGAATCCGACAACTACTGACGCAGCAAAGCTTCCTAAAGAAAGCAAGACCATACGCATACCAGGGGCATCAAGATTCCAAGCAAAAATATCCTTGGCTTCTGTTCCTTGAGTTGAGAGCAAGGATGTGATGTCAGACATGTAATCCGGAATTTTTAAATCCAAGAAAACATTCAAACACACAAATAAGACGGCAACAAGCATCATGACGACTTCTTTTGCCGTTAAACGTTTAAAAATTTTTAACATGCGTTACTCCTTGTTTTCTAAGTTTTTCAAAATGCGATCAAAGACACTCATTGAGAGTTCCAATTCTTCACGACTAATCCCTTTCAAAATTTGCTTATGAATAGCTTCATGAAAAGCATCGATATCTTTTGATTTTGCTTTACCAAGTTCTGTCAAAACAACACGCTTGTAACGCTTATCAACTTCTGATGGAACGACCTTAATATACCCGTTCTTTTCCATTCGCTTGATCAAATTGCTGGTTACAGATTTTGATATTTTAAGTTTACGTTCAATATCTTTAATGAAAACTTCTTTATCTTCATTTTCACGTAAATATAAAACTGCAAAACCTTGTGGACCTGCAAGATTTTCAACGCCATGAGCCTCTCCGACCTCATGAACACGGTTTTCCATCAAATTAATAAAATATCGAAATTGTGAAAATGGATCTCTTTCTCGCATTTTTTCCTCACTTTCTGAAAAGTTTTCAAGATTTATTCTTGTAGAACACATTATAGTTCTTATGAGAACTAAAGTCAAGAAAAAAGTTCTCATGATAAGTATTTTTTTACTATATAAAAAGAAACGCTGCTATATCAACGTTTCTAGTGTTTTTTAGATAATAATGCCTTCTAGATGATCCAACTCATGCTGACAAATCTGTGCGGCAAGTCCTGTCAACGTTAAACGTTGTTGATTCCAGTTTTTATCCATGAATGTCACATCAATTTTTTGATAGCGACGTGTCGGACGTGATCCTAGCAAGGACAAACAAGACTCTTGTGTATCAAAAGGAAGGGACTTATTTGTCATAACTGGATTGAACATGACCAAATCAGCCACACCCATATTAACAATGATGACGCGTTTTTTAACACCAATCATATTTGCAGCCATTCCAACACAGTTAGCACGGTTAGCATTCAAAGTATCTTGTAAATCCTGCGCTAAATACAAATCTTCTTTTGTTGCTTCTTCTGACTTTTGCGCCAAGAAAAAAGTATCTCTTACAATGTCTTTAATCATGATTTCTCCAAAAATAATTCCATAATATCAAAGTCAACGGCTTTTCCATTAATTTCCATAAAATGTTTAAAGGTTCCAATCTTTTGGAAATCTAAGCTTTCATAGAGGTGAATAGCTCTGCTATTATCAGAACGAACTTCAAGCGAAAGAACTTTCAAGCCTGATTGCTTGGCTAAGTCTATTAAATGAGTTAAAAGTTGACGACCAATTCCTTGATTCCAATAGTCTTTTTTTACTGCAATACCAATCTCAGCACGATGAGATAGACGAGCCTTACGAAAACCACTACAATTACAAGTTCCAACTAACTCATCAGCCTCTTTAGCAACTAAAAAACATGACCTTTCATCTTCATGGACCTTAGTCAATAGCTTTTCTTCATCAGAAACAGAAATTCCTAAACCTTCATGACCATAAGACAAGTTATCTGATTCAGAACCAATCTGCCGACAAAACGTTAAAATATCCCTAGCATCACTGGTTAAAGCTTCTCTCACTACCACCATAAGCAGGCCTCACTTTCAATAAAATTATTATAACAAAAAACTAAAGTAACCAAAAGAGCTCACATTTGTGAGCTCGATTCGGTTATTTGATATTAGAGAATTAATTTAAGATAAAAATGGCTTGTTGAATCCGTCTGTACGATTCTAAAAATGTTTTAGACGATACCTTGTGCTGACATTGCTTCAGCAACTTTAAGGAATCCTGCAACGTTGGCACCAACAACAAGGTTGCCTTCTGCACCAAATTCTTTGGCTGCAGCTGCTGCATTTTCGTAGATACCTTTCATGATATCGTAAAGTTTCGCATCAACTTCTTCAAAAGTCCATGGTGTACGTTGGCTATTTTGAGCCATTTCAAGAGCTGAAACAGCTACACCACCTGCATTTGCTGCTTTGGCAGGTCCAAATGAAACACCAGCTTTTTGGAAGACTTCGATAGCTTCAAGAGTTGATGGCATGTTTGCTCCTTCAGTAACAGCAATAACACCATTAGCAACGAGAGCTTTAGCGTGTTCTTCGTTGATTTCATTTTGAGTTGCACATGGGAAAGCAAGGTCTGCTTTGATATTCCAGATTGATCCTTCAGATGCAGGTGTAAATGTTGCACTTGGACGGGAATCAGCATATTTAACGATGCGAGCACGTTCTACTTCTTTCAATTGTTTAAGAAGTGGAACATCAATTCCTTCTGGATCGTAAACAAAACCAGATGAATCTGAAACAGCAACAACTTTAGCGCCAAGTGATTGAAGTTTTTCAGTTGCATAAATAGCAACGTTACCTGAACCTGATACAAGAGCTACTTTACCAGCAAAATCTTCACCACGTGCTTTCAGCATTTGTTCAGCAAAGTAAACAGCTCCATAACCTGTTGCTTCAGTACGAGCAAGAGAACCACCATAAGTAAGTCCTTTACCAGTAAGAACACCAGTGTATTCGTTACGAAGACGTTTGTATTGGCCATAGAGGTAACCAATTTCACGACCACCAACACCGATATCACCAGCAGGAACGTCAGTGTCAGCTCCAATGTGTTTGCTCAACTCTGTCATAAAGCTTTGGCAGAAACGCATGATTTCGTTATCTGATTTACCTTTAGGATCAAAGTTAGAACCACCTTTACCACCACCAATTGGTTGACCAGTCAATGAGTTCTTAAAGATTTGTTCAAATCCAAGGAACTTAATGATTGATTGGTTTACTGATGGGTGGAAACGAAGACCACCTTTGTAAGGACCAATTGCTGATGAGAATTGAACACGGAAACCACGGTTCACTTGGACTTGACCTTTATCGTCAACCCATGGAACACGGAATGAAACGATGCGTTCAGGTTCTACCAAACGTTCAAGAAGATTTTCTTCAACGTATTTTGGGTATTTATCGAACACTGGAACAAGTGATTCAAACACTTCTTCTACAGCTTGTAGAAACTCGGGTTCATGAGCATTTTGAGCTTTAACCTTTTCAAAGACGCCAGCTACATACTCTTTACCTGTTGTCATATATATTTCCTCCAAAAACGAGATTGTAATTTTGTATTACATTAAATATTATAAATTTTCTGAATATTTCTGTCAAGCATTTACTGCAACTTTTTGAAAATTTTTCCATTTCGATGTTATAAAACATTACACGTCATGTTATACACCGTTTCAAGACCTTATTTAATGCATGTTTTAACAATCTTTTTTCTATAAAATATGATATGATAAGGGTGACAATATAGGAGGTATCATTATGAAACGTTTATCACTTTGGTCAGGGATTATTGCCCTGCTTATTGGACTTTTCCTCTTTATTCATCCATTCACAACAACCGCTATGATTGGTTGGATTATCGCTATTATTATTTTTCTATCTGGTTTCACAAGTCTTTTCATGTATTCAAGTAGCGTCAACCGTTCTCTTTGGTACTTACTACAAGGTATCTTATCCATTGTCTTTGGGATTATCTTGTTATCTAGCTCAGCCATGTCGCTATCAAACGCCGTTATGACCATTGCAGCTTATTGGATTTTAATCAGTGGTTTCTTACGCTTGATTGGTGGATTCCAAATGCGAAAAGCTGGTTTTTATGATGCCAACCGTTTCCTATCATCGGCTGTTATTGCCATCCTTCTAGGTTTGTTCCTTCTATTCAATCCAACCCTATCAGCCATTTTTATTGGTAGACTTGCTGGTCTTCTTCTCATGGCAATAGGTGTTTCTGGAATTACTTTTTCATTTAAAATATAATCAATAAAGCCTTCGGAAATATCCAAAGGCTTTTTATTTTTAACGATTATCAATGGTTTCAGGATACAAATCATGATTCATCAGACGGTAATCAGCCATTTTCTCATATTTTGTTCCTGGTTTTCCATAATTGAAATAAGGGTCAATCGACAAACCACCACGTGGCGTAAACTTACCCCAAACTTCTAGATAACGTGGTTGCAAAAGCGCAATCAAATCCTTACCAATCGTATTGATACAATTCTCATGGAAATCGCCATGGTTTCGATAACTAAAAAGATACAGTTTTAGCGATTTTGATTCAACGCAAAGTTTATCTGGAATGTAAGAAAGATAGATTGTCGCAAAATCAGGTTGCCCAGTAATCGGACAAAGTGATGTGAATTCTGGACAATTGAATTTGATAAAGTAGTCATTATCGACATGACGATTATCAAATGATTCCAGAATGCTTGGGTCATAGTCATATTTATATTTCGTATTTTGATTCCCCAAAAGGGTTAAATCTTTCATTTCATCTGTTCGTGTCATTTAAATCTCCTTTTTTAATTCCATTTTTGCTTATCAAATTATATGTGTAATTGTGACAAAAC
>OCTW013435037.1_pt1 | contig 30539 bp, 28 predicted proteins | sample 1539671 | NCBI WGS metagenome assembly OCTW01 (sample SAMN02144230, study PRJEB22623) | gut metagenome | biome: sheep rumen | host: Ovis aries | place: New Zealand | reverse complement strand
TTTCCATTAGAAGAAGCATACAAAGCACCCTCTACAAGATGTTCCAAGGCAGGAGTGCGAGGACCGTCCTCATACTTATGGAACAGCAACAGTCCCTTTGGAAGGTTGCCATAGTTCATGTCGTTGAGAAGATAGGAAACAGCTTCCTTGCCTTCTTTGCCTGCAAGCTGTGGTCCGAATGCAAACTTGTCCTTGCCTGCCATAAACGTCTTTATGAAGTCGGTTTCCTCTCCGTTGTCAAGATATTCAAAGAGGTTCTTGAACATACGCGAAGCCGCACCGGAAGCAGGTACAAACTTGACAATCTTCTTGCCGCTTGCCTTATAGTCTTCCCATGCCTTCACATAAGATGCTGCCTCCTGCTTGTCAGGAGCCATAATGCCCTTGCCGATTGCGGCAGCAGCCTCCAACTTCAGAAAAGGAAAGCCTGTCTCGAACTGCTTTATCTGCTTTTCGATTTGTGCCTCACTTATTCCTTTCGCTTTGATTTGTTGTAAATCTTTCTGTTCCATTAGGTCTATATTAGATTAAAAAAATATGAATTGTGAACTAACTTAGTGCTTTCAGTTCTCGAATAATTTGATGTGGGTCTTTTGCGCCGAAGACATAGCTGCCACTGACAAGCACGTCAACGCCGGCAGCCGCCAGACGAGGTGCTGTCTCGCCCTGCACTCCACCGTCAACCTCGATAAGGGTTTGCGCTCCCTTGTCCGTTATCATCTGCTTCAGGCGCTTCACCTTGTCGATTGTACTCTCGATGAACTTCTGACCGCCAAAGCCTGGATTCACGCTCATCAGCAACACCATGTCAATGTCGGTGATTACATCTTCCAGCACACATATAGGTGTTGACGGATTAAGGGTTACCCCGGCTTTCATGCCTGCATCATGAATCTCTTGTAATGTGCGGTGCAGATGAATGCACGCTTCGTAGTGCACATTCATCATCATTGCTCCAAGCTTTGCCGTCTGACGAATATAACGCTCCGGCTTTTCTATCATATAGTGTACGTCAAGTGATTTCGTACATACCTTTGCCACTGCTTCCAAAACAGGAAAGCCAAATGAGATATTAGGTACGAAATTACCATCCATCACATCAAGATGAAGCCACTGAGCCTCACTTGTGTTTATCATCTCGATATCACGATTCAGATGCAAAAAGTCTGCTGCGAGTAGCGACGGGGATATTATCATAGTTGTAAGCGAAAAAGCGTATATAACTGAGTACAGCTTCTGAAGGAGAAAAATAATCTGTGTAATTTTGTTTCATAGGCGGGCGTTTTATTGTATAACGCATGCCTATATATTTTTATTGTTCTTTTTTTACCATGTAGTGCAAAAAAAGTCGCGAACACCCATGAAGTAGTGTCCGCGACTTAGGGTATTGTAACATCTACGTTTACTTTACCTTATCCACGATAGCTTTGAAAGCTTCTGGATTGTTAACAGCGAGGTCAGCGAGGACCTTACGGTTAATTTCGATTCCAGCCTTGTGAAGAAGTCCCATCAAAGCAGAGTAAGAAAGTCCCTCCATACGTGCAGCAGCGTTGATACGCTGTATCCACAGAGCGCGGAAAGTACGCTTCTTGTTCTTACGATCACGATAAGCATAGGTAAGACCCTTCTCCCAAGTATTCTTGGCTACTGTCCAAACATTCTTGCGTGCGCCATAGTAACCCTTGGTAAGCTTCAGAATTCGAGTTCTCTTTGCCTTAGAGGCAACATGATTTACTGATCTTGGCATAATTTTCTTACTTTTAAAAAGTTAGACGGTAGGGTTAATTAACGCAGACACAGCAGATCACGAACCTGCTTCATGTTTGTAGAATCTACAATTGTTGAACCGAGAAGATTTCTCTTCTGTTTCTTTGTCTTCTTTGTCAGGATGTGACTGTGGAAAGCGTGACGTCTTTTCACCTTACCTGAACCGGTAAACGCAAAGCGCTTCTTAGCACCGGAATTTGTCTTTACTTTTGGCATTTTTTTTTAATTTATTAATTGATTACTAATATGGTGGCAACGCATATACCAGGCGTTACGCACTCTTGTTCTTTTTTTCTTTATTCGTTGTCGTCAAATTTCAAGGCTGCCAATGCATCAAGTCCTTTTGCATTTGCTGCAAGACCGTCGCCAGTGCTCTCCTTTGCACTTTGAGCAGCAGCATTTGCAGCTTCAGCCTCTCTCTTTTCACGGTCAACCTTTTGCTGTGATTTCTTTGCTACACCAGCTTTCTTAGGTGCCATGAACAGGAACATCTTCTTGCCCTCCAGCTTTGGCATCTGTTCCACTTTGCCATACTCTTCCAAATCATTGGCAAATCTCAGCAGCAAAACCTCTCCTTGTTCCTTGAACAATATAGAGCGACCACGGAAAAACACGTATGCCCTTACCTTGTTGCCCTCTTCGAGAAATTCCTTTGCATGCTTCAACTTGAAATTATAATCGTGGTCATCGGTTTGAGGTCCGAAACGAATTTCCTTCACCTCTACCTTAACCTGTCTTGATTTCATTTCCTTTGCCCTCTTCTTCTGCTGATAGAGGAACTTTGAATAGTCAATGATACGACATACTGGTGGAGTTGCATTAGGACTTATCTCTACAAGGTCTTCGCCTCTTTGTTGAGCTAATTCAAGTGCATCCTTGGTTGGCATTACGGTTGCACCATTTTCATCCACTACTCGAACCTCACGCACTCTGATTTCTTCATTGATGCGATATTGGCTTTTAGGATCTACTTTACGTTTGTCTGGTTTCATTAACTATTTTAAAGTGAATTATATATAACTAAATGCTACGCATGCGTACGCAAAAAGCGATTGCAAAGATAGGAAAAAAATGTTAATGGGATAGTAATATTGCTCGCATGTCGTCTATTTTTAATGTTTTTTAACGCATTTTTGTAACTTCAGCTGCAAAACAATAGGAAGATGGTCGCTTATACCATGATGATATCTTGGTCCTAAGTATGTCCTAAAAGGTTTATATCCGCCTTGCAAATCTTCTTCCAACAACCATTTCGCATCATATATAAAACACTTCTCAACATATTTCTTTGAATTGTCTGATATGAAGATATGGTCAAGACTATTCCAGGCTCCTTGATATTTGTATGTCCCGGAAACTTTTGTTTCTTTGTAGTTCGTGCCCTTTATGCCATACGATATTTCTATGAAACCACTACTCACAATATCCTTCAACGCTTTATCATTTGAATAGTCGTTAAAATCACCCATGAGAACAATTTTGGCTGAAGGTTCTGTACTTCTTATAGAATCTACCGATTGCATCATCCGTTTTTCTACTTGTAGTCTGTTTTTCTCCGTTGATGTTTGTCCTCCTCTTCGGCTTGGAGCATGAACCACAAATATATGTAATGTATCGCGCGCACGTACTACGCCTTTAGCATAAAGAATATCGCGCGTGAGAAGATTGTCAACCTCAGGTCTTACAGAATAGCTTTTCTCCAAACTGAAAGTTAATGGATTATACATTATGGCAACATCTATACCACGCATATCCTGTGAGTTTGTCATGACATACCTGTAGCCAGCCCCTCTCAACATGCTGCGTTTCGTAAGCATGAAAAGTGTCGAGTCATTCTCCACCTCAAGCAATGCCACTACATCCGGCAAAGTTTCACCACCACATTGTTGGATTACACGGCCGATATTATTCAGTTTATTCCAGTAACGTCCAAAGGACCAGTGGCGTTCTGAGTTTGGTAGGAATTCTGTATCATTCTTCAGGCTGTCATGACGGCAGTCAAAAAGATTTTCACAATTGTAGGAAACAATGGTAAAAAGGAGCGTTAACAACAGGCTCATCTATCTTTCCAAAAAAGCGGTGTAAAAATGATGAGTACGGAGAATATTTCAAGACGTCCCATCAGCATGAGGACGGAGCATATCCACTTCGCAAATAAGGGTAAATCGTTCCAAGACATGGTGGGACCTATCTCCGTTCCTAATGTAGGACCGACGTTGCTGAGCGTGGAAATGGTAATCGTTATTGCATTTGTAATATCGACACCGGCAACAATCATCATCGTAGCACAAAAGACACTCAAAAAACAATAGGTAGTAAGGAACGCCATCAAGGTCACGCGTTGCTGCATATTCACATTCGTTTCTCCAATCTTCAGCGGTAACACGGCTTTAGGATGCAGAATCTGTCTGAACTCGTTTTGCATTATTTTGAACAGCATTGTTACCCTCACACATTTGAAACCTCCTGATGTACTACCAGCACACGCACCGCAGAACATACAAACAGCAAGTATAATCCATGTTACATGAGGCCACTTCGAGGCGTCGTCGTTATACAATCCTGTGGTCGTTATAAACGACACCACCTGATACAGAGCACATCGCAAAGCCTTCTCTATCCCATAATCATTAAAATGCATCAGCAGTATCATTATAATAGCTGTGAATGCTGCCGTAATGGAACAATAGAATTTTAATTCTGAATTATTGAGGACGCCTGTCAAATCGCGCTTTACGAACAAGCGGAAAAGCAATATAAAGTTTATTCCCGACAAAAAGCAGAAAAGTGTTGACGTATATTCCATTGCCGGCGAATGGAAATGTGCCACGCTGTCATTATGCGGGGAAAAACCTCCTGTTGCAATAGTTGTCATGGAATAGTTTATGGCGTCAAACCAATTCATGCCAAGGACATGGAATATCAAGAAACATGATACTGTAAGCACCAGAAATACTATCCACAGGCTTTTTGCCGACGTTGACAGACGCGGATGGAGTTTTGTCTTTATAGGTCCTGTCGTCTCTATGGCGAAGACTTTTACAGAACCTCCCACCATGGAAGGCAGAATTGCGATAGTGAAGAAGACTATTCCCAAAGCTCCTATCCATTGGGAGAAGGTACGCCAGAACAATATTCCGTGCGGCAAATGTTCCACATCGTCGAATATACTGGCACCAGTTGTCGTGAAGCCCGACATAGCCTCAAAGTAGGCATTGGTAAAATCGGTGATATATCCTCCGACCATATACGGCAATGTTCCGAAGAGGCTATATATTGCCCATGTAAGGGTGACGACAAGGAAGGAGTCTTTCCGCGACATATTGTTGTTGGCATTGCGTCCCATATATCGCAGGATGTATGCCGCCATCTGGGTCACGAGAATAGAGATGATAAAAGAAAAGACATCGTCCTCATGGTAAGCCAAAGCTATTATCAGGCAAACCAACATGAACAAAGACTCCAAAAAAAGGAGAGCTCCGAGAATTTTGTATATAAGCTTGAAATTTATCACTTCACGAACAATTTCTCAAGTCTATGCATATCGGCATTATGACAGAATGCCATTACGATATCTCCAGCTTGTATTTGAGTACCGCCAGATATCAACACTCCTTCACCATTTCTTACCAACCCTCCCAAAGTACATCCTTTTGGCAATGACAGTTCGAATACACGTTTTCTTGTTACAATAGAGCCTGGTGAAGCCGTAAATTCTGCGACATCAGCTTTTGCATGCATCAAGAATCTTACATTTGATGCCTTTCCCTCAAGCATCATCTCATAGATACGTGATGCCGCGATAGCCTTCTTGTTGATAATCGTGCCAATATCAAGACTCTCAGCCATATCAACATAATCCACGTTTTCTACAACGGCAACTGTCTTGCGAACTCCGTGACGTTTTGCTGTCAGGCAAGCCAAGATATTCGCTTCCGAACTACCCGTCAGAGCGACGAATGCCTGAGCACTTCGTATGCCCTCTTCTACAAGCAGGGAGGTGTCACGCGCATCGCCATTGATAATATAGTCATTACGCTTCAGTATCTCGTTGAGTTCCTCACAACGCTGCGGGTCTATCTCAATGAGCTTATACTTCATATACTCCGGCATCGTCATAGCTGTACGAACAGCAGTTCTGCCACCACCCATTATCATGACGTTAGAGACATCTTCATACTTCTCTTTACCAACGATGCGACGGATGAGCGGAATATTCTGCGGAGTGGTCATGAAATATGCTATATCATACAACTGCAAAGTATCATCACCACGCGGGATGATTGTTTCATTACCACGCTTTATAGCTACGACATGATACGGGTCATCAGGACCAATAAGTTCCTTCAGCGGACGGTCTAAGATAGTACACCCTTCACGTAATTTTATTCCCAACATGGTCAGGGCACCTCCATAGACATCCCAACGTTGGCGAACCCAAGACATTTTCAACCCCTTGATAATATCCTGTGCAGCGAGCATTTCCGGATATATAATACTGTCAATGCCCATCGCTTTCAGTACGTCGCTGTTTTTTTCTTTTGCGTATTCGTACTCTTCCACTTTTGCCACAGTATGTCTTACCCCAAGGCTTTTCGCCATAGTGCATGCACACATATTCACCTCCTGGTCATGCGTAACGGCAATAAAAAGGTCTGCATTCGGAGTTCCTATTTCGCGCAAGGCTTTTATGGAAATCGGCGAAGCTTGCATTGTGAGCACATCAAGGTCTGGATTAATGCTGTTCAATGCCTCTTCATCTGTGTCGATGATGGTAATCTCCTCATTACTGCGTGCCAGTAAAGAAGCAAGATAGTTACCAATGGCATATGCGCCAGCAATAATAATTTTCATAACGTTTTGTTCAGGTATAAATTTCTCAAACTCTATTTCTACATGTAACGTTCTATGGTTTTTCTTATTCCGTCAACGTCCATGTTATACAATTTTTGCAGTTCGCTGATTGTACCGTGTTCCACAAATTTGTCAGTTGGCATTCCGATACGTGTAACATTCACTGAATAATCCTTGTCAGCGAAATATTCTAATACAGCCGAACCGAGCCCTCCATCTCTTACACCATCCTCAACGGTTATAATGTGGTCATAGTTCCTTCCAACTTCGTCCAGAATAGTGGTATCTATAGGCTTCAGGAATCTCATGTCATAGTGTGCGACTTCTGTTCCCTTGACTGCTTCCGCCACATTATTTCCGATGTGTCCTATTGACAATACAGCTATTTTCTTGCCATCTTTCAATTTGCGGCCTTTTCCTGTTTCTATAGCTTCCAAAGGACATCGCCAATCTTCCATCACGCCTCGTCCTCTCGGATAGCGTATCACCCATGGTCCCTGCTCGGGTAATTGGGCGGTGAACATCATCTTTCTAAGTTCATGCTCATTCATTGGGGCACAGATTGTGAGATTTGGTATCGGTTTCAGGGCAGCAAGGTCAAAAGCTCCATGATGGGTAGCACCGTCTTCACCTACTATTCCTGCTCTGTCGAAACAAAATACCACATGTAGCTTTCCTATTGCAACATCATGTATGATATTATCATAGGCACGTTGGGCAAAGGCGCTGTAGATGTTACAGAATGGTATCATTCCTTCCTTTGCCAGACCTCCTGAGAAAGTTACGGCATGTCCTTCTGCTATTCCAACATCAAAGGCTCTGTCTGGCATTGCCTCCATAAGTTTGTTCATCGAGCATCCTGTCGGCATAGCTGGAGTAATACCTACTATCTTCTCATTTGCCTTTGCCAGTTCTACGAGAGTTTCTCCGAACACGTCTTGATATTTCGCCCTCTTGTCATGATCCAGTCTCTCACCTGTCTCTGGGTTGAAACGTCCTGGTGCATGCCATATTGTGGCTGATTTCTCAGCCGGCTCATATCCCTTTCCTTTAATCGTATGAATATGAAGCAACTTCGGTCCCTTCATATCCTTCAGATGCCTTATTACTCGTACCAGTTCCTTGATATCATGTCCGTCAACCGGTCCGAAATAACGTATATTCATCCCCTCGAAAATGTTCTGCTGCTGTGATATAGCAGACTTGAAGGCATTCGAGAGACGTATCACCGTTTTTCTCTTCGAATCGTCCAGATAGCCTTTTCCCATGAGCCAGCGACCCACCCTGTCACGCCAGCGATTATATGACTCGTTGGTATTCAACGACAAGAGGTATTGCTTCATGCCTCCTACACTACGGTCTATCGACATGTTGTTGTCGTTGAGTATGATGAGTAGATTGTTAGGCGATGATGACACATTGTTCAGTCCTTCGAACGCAAGTCCGCCACTAAGGCTTCCGTCACCAATGACAGCGACCACATTGCGGTGGTTGCCCGACTTCTCGTCGGCAACTGCCATTCCTAATGCTGCAGAAATACTGTTTGAAGCATGTCCGCAGGTAAATGTGTCATATTCACTTTCTTCCGGTGTTGGGAATGGATGCAGTCCTCCGAATTTTCGGTTTGTCTTGAACGAATCGCGTCTGCCGGTAATAATCTTATGTCCATAAGCCTGATGCCCCACATCCCATACGATTCTGTCTTCTGGGGTGTCATAGACATAATGTAAGGCAACAGTCAGTTCTATTGCCCCTAACGATGAAGCCAGGTGTCCCGGATTCACCGATAGTTCCTTCACGATGTCATCACGAAGTTCCGAACAGACCTCTGGTAGCGCATCTTCTGGTAATGCACGTAGGTCTGCTGGAAATTGGATGTGTGAGAGATATTTATACACGTCTTTATTTTACGTTACCTACCTTTATGAGATATTCTGCAATCTGTACGGCATTGAGTGCAGCACCTTTCTTTATCTGGTCGCCAGAGAGCCAGAATGTCAGTCCGTTCTCGTTGGCGAGGTCTTCGCGAACACGTCCGACATAGACATCATCCTTGCCAGCTGTATATAAAGGCATAGGGTAGGGCAGTCCTTCCATTGTCTCTTTTGTGCTGTCGGCATTTGCCTTTGCTCCGACTTTCTTAGGGTCGTCAACAAGTGTTACTCCCTGGGCATTTCTCAGAGCCTCCTGTGCTTCCTCAACACTGATTTTCTTTTCTGTCTCAATCCATACAGCCTCTGAATGGGCACGCAATGAAGATATTCTGACACACATAGCAGAGCAACGGGCATCTGTATGCATAATCTTTCTTGTCTCGTTGAACATCTTCATCTCCTCCTTGGTATATCCGTTATCCTGGAATACGTCAATCTGGGGAATTACGTTATATGCCAGCTGATAAGCGAATTTGTTAACAGTTGGCTGTTTGTCCTCAGCAAGTTCCTTGTACTGTTGCTTCAGTTCAGCCATAGCGGCAGCACCGGCACCTGATGCACTCTGGTACGAAGCGATGTGTATGCGCTTGATGTGTGAGAGTTTCTCCAATGGCTGCAGACATACCACCATCATGATTGTCGTACAGTTAGGATTGGCAATAATGCCACGAGGTCTCTTCAGGGCATCCTCTGCATTACATTCAGGTACCACCAATGGTACATCCTCGTCCATACGGAAAGCACTTGAGTTATCAATCATTACTGCACCGTATTTTGTAATGTCCTCGCAGAATTCCTTTGAGGTACCAGCACCAGCACTTGTAAATGCGATATCAATATCCTTGAAGTCGTCATTGTGCTGCAGCAGTTTCACTTCATATTCCTTACCACGGAAAGTATATTTCGTTCCGGCAGAACGTTGTGAACCGAAGAGTACGAGGTCGTCAAGTGGAAAATTTCTTTCATCAAGGACACGGAGAAATTCCTGTCCTACTGCGCCAGAAGCGCCAACAATTGCTACTTTCATATTTGTTTTTAAATTTTAATTAACATTTTTCGGGCGCAAAGTTAATAAAAAAATCTTTATTTCGCACATTCCTGATATTTTTTTACTATCTTTGCACAAAATTTTTGACTTAGAATACCAAAACACATGTCAGAATATTTCCCGATAGCCAGCCCTACGATGGTATTTTTTACCGTCTTGCTGATAATTCTCTTCGCACCTATTGTGATGAGCAAACTGCGCATACCTCACATAATAGGTATGGTATTGGCAGGGGTTCTTGTAGGTCCTTACGGCTTTAATATTCTTGAGCGCGATGCTTCCTTTGAATTGTTTGGACGCGTCGGACTTCTATACATTATGTTCCTCGCTGGTCTTGAGATGGACATGCAGGGTCTTAAGAACGACAGTTTTAAGATTGGTCTGTTCAGTATTGCTTCGTTCCTCATGCCTTTTGCCATGATGTATATAGCAGGCATCTACCTGCTTGGTTATTCACCCCTTGCTTCCGTCATCCTTTCGTGCGTGATGGCTGCAAACACGCTGATTTCTTACCCCATTATCACACGATACGGCTTGCAGAAGCATAAGACCACGACGATATCCGTTGGTGCCTCTATGTCGTCACTACTGCTGGCACTTATCGTTGTCACAGCTGTAGAGGGTAGTGCTCTTGGTGGCACAGGATTTGTGTTTTGGTCGCTTTTCGTGGCAAAATTCCTCATATTCTGTATTGCCATCCATTATTTTCTCCGTTTTGTAACACACTGGTTTCTCAGGAGTTACAGCGATTCAGTCATGCAGTATATTTTTGTTCTCGGAATGATGTTCTTCAGTGCTGCCATATCCGAGGCAATAGGCATTGATGGCATTTTCGGAGCATTTTACAGCGGTTTGGTACTCAACCGTTTCATCCCTCAGGTGTCACCGCTTATGAATCGCATTGAGTTCATCGGCAACGCCATCTTCATCCCCTATTTCCTTATTGGCGTAGGCATGCTCATCAACGTGCATCTGCTGTTTGAACCCACCCCTGCCACTGCTTCCGTTGGCATCATGACAACTGTTTTCGTCATAGTCGTTGTCGGTACTGTCGGTAAGGCGATAGCAGCGTACGGCTCATGTCTCGCCTTCCGTCTTCCGCTTCAGGACGGACATCTGATGTTCGGACTTACATCTGCCCATGCAGCAGGCGGCATCGCTATCGTAATGATAGGTATGAAACTCAATATCATTGATGACAATATGCTTAACGGCGTCGTGATGATGATACTCTTTACATGTATCATTTCTACCATCGTTACGGACAACGCCGCACGTCGCATAGTGCTTACAGGCGGGCTTCTTAAACGGCAGAAAGACAAGGATGGTGACGACGAGAAGATTCTTATCCCTGTAAAATATTCCGAAACATGCAACACCCTCATAAATATTGCCATCTTGATGCGCAATACAGAACTTAATCGAGGATTGATTGCCCTTAATGTGGTTTATGACGGTGAAGAAGCAGAACAAGACCAGTTACGAGGTCAGGAACTTCTTGAGAATGTCGTCCGCAAGGCAGCAGAAGCAGATGTGAGGGTGCAGACCCAAGTGCGCCTTGCAGCAAATATTGCCAACGGCATCAAACACGCCTTCAAGGAATATGACTGCTCCGAAATAATCATGGGAGCCCATGTTCACGACAATTCCCGCCGTCCTTTCTGGGGCGAATTTGCACAAAGTGTATTCAACGGTCTCTCACGTCAGATAATCATTGTACGCTGCGTACAGCCGCTGAGTACTCTTCGTGCCATCCATGTTGCTGTCCCCTCACGGGCAGAATATGAACCAGGATTCTATCGCTGGACAGAACGCCTCTCAAGGTTGGCAAAGAATATAGGTTGCCGCATTTGCTTTCATGGCAGGATGGCGTCTCTCAATCTTATCGACCAATACATCTCTCACAAGCATCCCAGCGTAAGAGCCGAATATATCTCTATGCCGAAATGGAAAGAGCTCATACCTCTTATGAAGAGTGTAAAGAAAGACGAGATGCTTGTCGTCGTTACAGCCCGCCCAGGAACGGTTTCCCATAAGGCAGCACTAAATAATCTGCCTGAAGAGATGACAGAACATTACAAGGGCAACAACTACATCATCCTCTTCCCCGACCAGTTTGGCCCTGCCCCCGATGTGATGACATTTGCTACCACCCAACATACCGAACAACTCTCGGCATACCACGAATTCATCCTATGGTGCCGAAGACAGAAGAGACGTTTTTCCTAATTTCCTTCCTGTCTCCGCTTCAGCCACGCCATATATGTGCGAATGGCAAGTTCGACCATCTTCACACATGGGCGTTTGCGATAATATTCATCTGTTCTTGCTTCAGGTGTAGGATTTGTGTTGATATCCTTCACATATCCCTTTAACAGTTCGCGGCAAATGAGCGACCCTGTCTGGGCTTTGAAGTCGGCAGCCAATTCTTGTACGGCAGCATAATTTCTTGCCTTTGTTTCCTGGCTGGCTTCCACAGAGGCTGTTTCCATTCCTGCAAGCATAAACATCCCGCTTGCAGTGCCGCACGTTTCCCTCATACGTCCAATACCTGCGCCAAAGCTTGCCGACAGCAGGGTGATAAGTGGCAATGGTATGTCGTAGGCATCTGCAAAGGTGCGTGCGACCGATTGTGCGCAGTTATATCCTTCCTTAAAGTATGCTACTCCCTGCGCTACACGCGCCTCTGTCTCTTCTTCCCAGTTTGTTATCTGTATTTTCATGAGTTGTTATATCTCTCCGTGAATCAGTTTGTATGCTATAGAACCAGGTGCCGGAGTAGCCGGCAGGTTGTTTCTGTCAAACCATCTGGCATCCTCTATTTCCTCTTCCTGTACCTTTATCTCCCCACTTTCATAGTCGGCATAGAATGCCAGCATCAGTTGCTGCGGGAAAGGCCAGCTCTGGCTGCCGCGATATTGTATGTTCCTTACCTTTATACCAGTCTCTTCAAATATCTCCCTGCGGACGGCATTTTCTATTGTCTCTCCTGCCTCCACATATCCTGCCAGGCAGGCATAGATGTCCTGATTACGTTGTGTGTGGCGGGCAAGAAGAATCTTTTCTCCCTTTCTCACCAAGACAATGATGCAAGGGTCGATGCGTGGGAACAACAATTCACCACATTCAGGACACTTCATAGCCGTCAGTTCTGCGTCTTCTATGAGGCGTGTGCCGCATCGTGGACAGAAGACAGTCTTTTTGCGCCATTCCGATAGTGCCTTCGCACGAGCCACCTTCATAGAGGTTTCTTCGTCGTGTTCGGCAAAAAACTGGCGCAACTCCTGACGGGAATATTCGTCAATATGAGATATTATATGGTTAAGGGTAGCTGTCATTTATATTTAGAATCAAGGATTCAACCTTTATAAATAACGCTACCCTGTTGTTTTTATTTTCTTCCGCTGCCTGGAATTATTCTAAACGATGCTCAATGGTCAATGCTTATGTCAAATTTCTTCATGTCAGGGTCATCGGAACTGTTTCCGCACATCACCTCGTATTTGCCAGCCTTTGTGCGCATGGTGCTGGTGATGCTGTCCCATAACTCGAAAGTCTTTCTGGTAAGAGGAATAGTGACCGTTTTTGTCTCTCCCGCTTTCAGGTTGACGCGCTGGAAGCCCCTGAGACTCTTCGTGGGCCCCTCTGTGTCGGCTTTGTCACGCACATACAGCTGCACGACCTCTGTTCCCTCACGATTGCCTGTGTTTGTAACATCCACACTCACGCTTCCTGTTCCGTCACCTGCTGCCGTAATCTTCTCGTTACCCATCTTGAAGGTAGTGTATGACAATCCGTAACCGAATGGGAAGAGGGCATCCGAGAAGTATCTGTATGTACGTCCCTTCATGGAATAGTCCTCATAATCAGGCAGCTGCGATGTTGCCTTATAGAATGTCACAGGAAGTTTTCCTGAAGGGTTGCAGTCGCCGAACAATATGTCAGCGACAGCATTGCCACCTTCCTGTCCTGCATACCATGCCTGCACTATGGCATCACATGTCTCTGTTTCTGGCAGCAGTGCTATTGCCGAACCGGAGCAGTTGACGAAGATAACGTGCTTTCCTGCATTCTTTAGAGCCTTCAGGAAGTCGCGCTGCACCTTCGGCAGTTCTATGTTGGTGCGGTCACCACCCATGAAGCCGTCTATGTTGACAGGCATTTCCTCACCCTCAAGAGCTGGCGAGATACCTCCCACGAAGATTACCTTGTCGATGCCTTTCAGCTGGGCTATTGTCTGCTGATAGTCTATCTGCAGTTCCTTCGCAACATCTATCTTCATTGAGGCGCCCCATGTCTTTACAGTATTGAAACGCACCTCTATCTGGAATTTCTGTCCCTTTTTTGCCTGTAAGACAGTGCGTGTCGGAGTAGCACGCCACGTGTGTTTTGAAACCTTCTTTTCACCATCTACATAAAGCGAGAAGTCACCGGTTCCCTCCACATTTATTACATATTCCCCCTCTTCTGCCGGAGCAAATGTCGTCTCATACTTAGCCGAGAAATCTTCTATGGGCAGTCCGGTAGCAAAGACATGCATGCCGCTGGTAGTGACAGCGAGGGGCTTGGTGTAATATTCTTCTGAGAAACTCTTTCCCTCCCTCTTGGTGTTCGTCCAGAAAGTGCCTCTGATGCCACGCTTGCCGTCAGGAGTGGTACATTCTGTTGCCAGACGGCTGTCCATCACCTTGTCGTATGTCAGGTCGCACCCAGAGACATAGAACAGTTTCTTCTGCTTTTTCTTGATGCCATCCAGTATGGTGACGGTATGATTCGGCGTGCCGTTATAGTTTCCCCACATCATGGGTTCATTCTGTGCATTGGGACCAATGACGGCAATTTTCTCAACATTCTTCTTTAGTGGCAGTATGCCTCCCTTGTTCTGCAACAGCACAATTGTCTGACGTGCCATATTCAGCGAAAAGTTTGCTGATTCCTTCGTTGACATAGCGGAATAAGGTATCTTTGACCATTCCACCAACGCTGGGTCGTCCATTTCGCCCAAGTCAAAACGCCCTTCCAACAAGCGTATGACGTGCTTGTCAACTTCTTTCTCAGTTATAAAACCGCGCTTTACAGCTTCAGGAATACTTTTATATACATAGTTATATCCACACTCTACGTCAGTGCCTGCCATAGTGCCTTTCGCAGCTCCGTGCACGGCATCCGAAGATGTCTTGTGGCTCTCGTGAAAATCACTCACGGCACCACAGTCGCTCACTACAAGGTATTTAAATCCCCATTCGTCGCGCAATATCTGTTGCAGCAATCTGGTATTGCCACAGCACGGCTCATCGTCAAGACGCTGATAGGCACACATCACCTCTCTCACCTTGGCTTCCTGCACCAGGGTTTTGAAAGCCGGCATATACGTTTCCCACAAGTCGCGTGGCGAAACGTCGTTGATATTTGCTGTATGTCGGGTATATTCTGGTCCGCTGTGTACGGCATAGTGCTTGGCACAAGCCCACAACTTACGATACTTTGCCGTCTCAGGTCCTTGCAATCCACGCACCACCTGTGTTCCCATCACGCTCGTGAGGTAGGGGTCTTCGCCATACGTTTCCTGACCTCTGCCCCATCGTGGGTCGCGAAAAATGTTTACGTTCGGTGTCCATACCGAGAGGCTGCGCATTTTCTGGTCTTCACCGTTGCCACGATACATGCGTTCGTTATACTGAGCACGAAATTCTGTACTGGCAACGTCGAAACACTTATACAACAAGTCAGGATTGAACGATGCCGCCATTGCAACAGGTTCAGGAAAAACCGTCACATTTCCCATGTTAGCTGCCCCATGCAGCGCCTCGCTCCACCAGAAGAACTTCTTTATTCCCAAACGGGGAATGGCAGGACTCTCGTCGAGCATCAACAGCGATTTTTCCTCCAAGGTAAGGCGTGAACAGAGATCTACAGCCCTTTCGTGAGCACTGAGGTTGGGGTTCTTGTACTTCGGTTGTTCAGATGTTTGTGACATCATCGGCAATGCTATGCCGAGCAGCGCCAGAGCTGCAAGAAAATTGAGAGTCTTCATTTTGTTATATGTAAATATTTTTCGAATAATCCGGATGCAAAATTACGAAAAAGACCACATATAACATTTCTATTTTATAACATATACTATTTCCGATGTTACAAACCAAACTAATAACTAACGACTCTCAACTATACACATATCCCATCTTCATGGCGATATATCCCTTTGGCCATTTTGCTTTGTTGAGGTATATCTTTGCGCGGCCGTTGGTTAGCAGGAAAAGCCCTGACCTGATTTCCTTGAACTCATAGTACATCGTGTTTTGCCCTTCGTTATAGCTGATGCGTGCTATCTGCCAACAGCCGTCGGCAATATGCACCTCCATGTTGTCGAGCTTTACGATGTAGAACGTCCTGTTGCCGGCTGTATAGCTGCCGCTGTATTTCATGCCCGTTTCCTGCTTCTTCCTGCGTTTCTTTTGCAGCTCCTTCACCTTGTCGCGCACCTTCTCGTAGAACTTGTCATAGACATTGGCACTCATCATGCCATCATGTTTCAGGAATGACGCTATTTGCTTCTTTGTCAGTTCCTGTTTCATCTCTACCATGCGCACATTGGAAGTTGTTATCTTACCCTTTTTATATAATACATCCTCCGCCATTGTGATGCCGAAATGCTTGTGTTCCATCAGGGCTGACACTATTGGTCCGAATCCTGCCAAGCGTGCGGCAAATGTGATGGTGCGGCGATGCGGAAACTTTTTCAAGTCGATATCCTTCTCCAACTGACACGTTACCGAATACTTCAAGGTATTGACGCGTGCCTTTAATGGCTTGGCATTTGCCAAAACCTGCTTCAGCAAGTATTCCTCAAATGTCATACCGTCTGCCAGTACCACTGTCTCAGGCAGATTCAACGAAGCAACGATGTCATCCGTCTCCTGTGCCGTCACATTCAGTACAGGCAGCATCGCAAGCAATATGGTGAGTAGGAAAGTCATAGGGCTTATATGGCTTATAGAATCAAATCTTCATACTTCACGTTTTCAAAGTTCTTCAGTACCTTGTGACAGAGGGGTGCTATTTCCTCTATGGTGTGTCCTGTGGCGAGTCCTACGGTATATATCCCCGATGCCATACCAGCCTGCAGGCCGTTATAAGCATCCTCGAATACCATGCAGTCCTCTAAAGGTGTCTGTAGCATCTCTGCAGCCTTCAGGTAACAGTCGGGAGCGGGCTTTGAGGCACTGAAATTCTCTGCCGTCAGTATTTTGTCAAACATCGTGCCGATGAGTGGATTGCCTTTGGTGGCATACTGCATTTTCTGTTTGTTTGACGAGGTGACAATGGCACATTTCACGCCGTGGCTACGAATGTCCGTCAGAAACTCCTCCACATATGGGAAGAAACTGTAATCCATCTGCGCCTCATATTCGTCCAGTTCCCTTACTATCGCCTCGTGCGTCTCAGGACTGAAATATGTTGCCAAGATGTTCTTTAGTGTCGTACCCTTTATGGCATACTCCAAATCAGGCACGTCAGGGCGATATTTCCGCGCTATGCGTCCCCAGACAACGGTATATTGGTCTTCCGTATCGATGAGCGTACCATCGAGGTCGAAAAGAGCAGCTTTAAATTTTCGTTTCATCAGGGTGCGAAGGTACAAAAAAATCCAATCAAACCTTAACGTTCATGCCAACCTTAACTTTTTTTATGCATAATTAAGTGGCGAGAGATACAAATATATCACTAACTATTTAAAATTAATGTATTATGGGAAAACTTCCAACTTTTAACAAAGCACGCATCCGCTTCGGAGCGCATTTTTCAGTTATGACATCATTCGACGAGAGGGTTGCCCCCATTGCCGAGAGCGAAAGTATGCTGACCAAGGCTTACGGTGAATTTAAGTCGGCACTGGGCTATGAGGACACCGCAATAAAGATAGCGCGCGCCAGCGAGTACAGCAACCAGATTCTCACGGAGGACAACAAGCGCGACCGCCTATACAACAACGGCAAGGCTACCGCTGAAATGTGGAAGACTCTCGGCATAGAGCCGATGGCTACCGCTGCCGCTGCCGTGCTAAAGGAGTATAATAACTACGGTGTTGACACCACGGCGCAGTACGACCAGGAGACAGGCTTGATGCTCAACTTCCTGCAGCCCTTCGAGGCAAACGAGATGAAGGCTCACCTTCAGACTCTCGGGCTGACCGCCGTATTCGAGCAGATGAAGATAGCCAACGAGGCAGTGCGCAGCCTCATATCGCAGCGCGGCGACGAACGCGCAGCCAACGCAGCCTACGACATCAAGAAGGCACGCAAGGCTACCGATGCTGCATACGACAATCTTTGTGACCGCATCAACGCCCTGAGCACTCTTGACGAGACGGGCAAGTACGACGCCTTCATAGCATGGTGGTCGCAGGAGATAGCACGCATAAAGCAGCAGATACTAAACCAGAAGCCAGGAAGTGCAGGTGACGAAAACGATAACGAAAATGGTGGTACCGTAAGCGGTAACCAAAACCAAAACCAAAACGGTGGCAGCACCGACCCAGGAACGGGCGGCGGCACCGGCGGAACAGGAGATGAGGGGTAGGCGGCCCCTCCCCAGCCCTCCCCAGGGGGAGGTGGACTAAGGCTCATAGGGCTTATAGGGCTCCTCCTTTTACTCCGCAGGGGTCTGCTTTAGGATTTCGAGTGCTTGGCTGAGCTGGTCGGGGCATGAGGTGGGCTTGTTGCCGCAGAGGATGCCTTTTGTGCTCGCTATGACGTCGTCGATGTGCCTGCCTTCTGCCAGACGGGCAACACCGATGGTATTGCCAGGGCAGCCGCCAATGAATTGTACTTGCTGGATGATGTTGTTCTCATCAGCTGTGATGTCGATGCCACGGGAACAGGTGCCCGTCGTCGTGAATTGAATGTGTTTTGTTTTCATAACTTTTTTTATGGGGCTTATATGGCTTATATGCCTTATGGGGCTATGATTTTAATTCTCAAAGTTCTCCTTTCCTGTGGCGGAAGCGGATTTCCTTCAGTTTGTGGTCGCCCATGAAGCGGCTTTTATCGACGTATCCGTTGATGCCTCGGAGGTGTCCCTTGCCGGTATATTGCCAGATGAGGTAGTCCTTGCCGTCTTTCAGTACTGGCTCTGGGGCACGATACTGTGCTATCATCAGCGGATAGCGGTCCATCTTGCCTGCAAGATATGTGTTGTAGAAATTGGTGCCGCTGTAGATGAGTGGCTTCTGGCGGTAGTAGTACTCTACGAGTTCGAGGAACTTGAAGAGGGAATCGCAAAATTCCTTTACTCCCAATCCTGATGCCACTTCCACGTCTATGAGCGGTATGAGGTCTTGCTCGCTGGGACGGCATTGCAGCACGAAGTTTGCAAGCTGCGTCTCCTGCGCTATCTTTGCCCTGTAGAAGTGGTATGAACCGACCTTCAGCCCGTACTGGTGTGCGGTAAGGATGTTGTTCTCATACTGCTGGTCGATGCGTGTTCCGCCTTCCGTCGCCTTGATATAGACGTATGCCATAGGGGTGTTGCTGGCAATGGTTTCCCAGAATATCTTTCCCTGATAGTGGGAGATGTCGATGCCGTGTATGTGTGAACAGGTGTCCTCACACTCTACACTCTGAGCGAGAGTGAAGAGTGAAGAGTGAAGAGTGAAGAATAAAAACAGGAGTCGTAGGACGTTATTCATTTACAATATACCATTTACAATGTACTATTTTAGTTTAGAGTTCAAAGGCTATTCTTCACTCTTCACTTTTCACTCTTCACTTTAATGCATAGTTCATCGAGTTGCTTGTCGTCGATTGCCGACGGTGCATCGAGCATTACGTCGCGTCCGCTGTTGTTCTTTGGGAATGCGATGCAGTCGCGTATGCTGTCGAGCCCTGCCATGATGCTGACGAAACGGTCGAGACCGAAGGCAAGACCTGCATGTGGCGGTGCTCCGTACTTGAAGGCATTGATGAGGAATCCGAACTGTGCCATAGCCCTCTCGGGTGTGAAGCCCAATACCTCGAACATCTTTGCCTGGAGCTTGCCGTCATGGATACGCAACGAGCCGCCGCCGACCTCGATGCCGTTGCATACGAAGTCGTATGCCTTGGCACGTACCTTTGCCGGGTCGGTGTCGAGAAGTGGTATGTCGTCTGGGCTTGGCATAGTAAACGGATGGTGGGTTGACATGAGACGCTGCTCCTCGTCGCTCCATTCGAAAAGTGGGAAATCGACAATCCACAGGCACTCGAACTTGTTCTTGTCCATGAGTCCCAGCTGACGTCCCATCTCAAGACGCAGTGCGCAGAGCTGTATGCGCGTCTTGTTCGGGTTGTCGCCGGAGAGGATGAGGCACAGGTCGCCGGGCTTTGCCTCCATCTTTGCCGCAACAGCCTGCAGCTGTTCGGGGGTGTAGAACTTATCGACGGACGACTTGATGGTGCCGTCTGCGTTCACCTTTATATATACAAGCCCCTTGGCACCTACCTGCTGTGACTTCACAAAGTCGGTCAGGGCGTCAAGCTGCTTGCGGGTGTAGCTGGCGCAGCCGGGGGCGCAGATGCCGCCGATGTATGCTGCATTGTCGAACACCTGGAATGTGCCGAGCTTCAGCACGTCGTCGAGTTCCACGAACTCCATGCCGAAGCGCAGGTCGGGTTTGTCGGAACCATATTTCGCCATTGCCTCATGCCATGTCATCTGACGCAGCTTTGCAGGCAACTCCACGCCGCGAATCTCGCGGAACAGGTGGCGTGCCATCTCTTCGAAGATGTCGATGACATCCTCCTGGTCAACGAATGACATCTCGCAGTCTATCTGTGTGAACTCCGGCTGACGGTCGGCACGTAGGTCTTCGTCGCGGAAGCACTTCGCTATCTGGAAGTAACGGTCGAAGCCGCTGACCATGAGCAGTTGCTTCAGGGTCTGTGGCGACTGGGGCAGGGCATAGAACTGTCCCGGATTCATGCGCGACGGTACCACGAAGTCGCGTGCACCCTCTGGCGTAGAACCGATGAGGATAGGTGTCTCGACCTCTATGAACTGACGAGAGTCGAGGAAGTTGCGTATGAGGATTGTCATCTTGTGGCGCAGCTCCAGATTCTTGCGCACCATAGGGCGGCGCAGGTCGAGGTAGCGATACTTCATGCGCAGCTCGTCGCCGCCGTCGGTATTGTCCTCGATGGTGAAGGGTGGGGTGGCACTCTCGCTGATGATATTCAGTTCGCTGACAATAATCTCTATGTCGCCTGTAGGCAGCTTCGCATTCTTGGAATAACGCTCGGCAACGGTGCCGACTGCCTGAACGACAAATTCGCGTCCGAGGCGTGCTGCCTGCTCCTTCAGGGCGGCAGGGCTGTCTTCATTGAATGCCAACTGTGTGATGCCATAACGGTCGCGCAGGTCAACGAATGTGAGACCGCCAAGATTGTGAATACCTTGCACCCATCCGGCAAGGGTTACTGTCTGTCCGACATTTTCAATGCGGAGTTCTCCGCAGGTATTTGTTCTATACATATCTGTTGCTTAATTTATAATTCCTAACTCCTAACTATTCTATGATTATATTCTCGGCGCGGAGTTCGTTCAGAAAAGCTTCTATGTCCTGACGGGCTGTTGCCTCGTCTATCTCATATTCGTCGAGAATGGTTTTCAACAAATCGTCTGTCTCGAACGGACCTTGCTCCATACGCTTCCAAAGAAGAAGGGATGATTCATTAAGAGCTATGAGCTTGGAAAAGTCGATGTTCTCTTCCCCCATAGGAACGAGGAAGTGTTCACCACAAACCTCATTGAGTACTATACCTTGTTTTATTTGCATATTGTTTTATGTATTTTATTGAATAATTTTGATATGAATTCTTTCGGATTCAGCTTTGCCCGATAGCACACCAGAAGCGGATAGCGCAGCGGGCGCAGCCAGAGCCACAGGTGCCAGTATGCATAGTACCAAAAGTCGTTTACGCTTGTCAGCCGGTCGCTTCCCTTGCGATAGAACCCGACAGCGATAGCCAGCACGTCGCGGCGGTGGATATGCTCGGGAGAAAAGTTCCCGTCGCCATACATCGTTATCTCGTCGCCAGAGATATCTACTATGCGGTGCAGGGCATAAGTCTTGGGAGTTATCTCGGCAAGGATGACATCACCTATCCGGAGTTCCCCCGTTACCTTTGTGAGTAATGCCTTGTCGCGTTTGTCCTCCAGATAAGGGCGCATGCTATATCCGCGTAATGGCAATGTCACGGTATGTCCTTCGCGGACATACTCTGCCACCTTGGGTATTATTATTTCGTTAGGTAATTGCATGCTGTAATTGCAGATTGTGCATCAGGCAGGCAGTGGAGTTCTGTCACCTGAATGTTTTCGACGAAGAGGGAGCACGTACGGCAGACGCGTGAATAAAGCTCTGTATCCCATTTCATTGCCGAGCAGGCGGAGAGCATCGTGGCAAATGCCTTTAGAGGCGATTGTGGAAGCATCTCGTTGTGGTCGGCACGCTTTATCATGACGATGGCTGCAAGAGGGATCTTGACATTGCGGTAGCACGGAGTCTTGCCGCTCCACGGAGAACCGTAGAGGAAGGCATGAGGCTTTCCGTCGCCGTCACGCTCGATGCGGATGATGGGATTGTCGTCATTTATCAAGTCGCAGTCCGGGATATTCCGCAGCCAGTTTGCTACCTGTGTGCTCTTTCCCGTGCCGCTCTTTGCAGTGAAGGCATACGACAAACCATCGTGACGCACCACGGAGGCATGGACGAGAAGAGTGTCATAGTAGGCACTGGAGAAAGCGTAGGAGAGCATCAGCGCGTTGTTGAGGGCAAAACGCATTGTCGGAAGACTGCCGCGAATGGCAACCTTGCAGTCGGTAAACTGCGGAGATGTCTGAAGCAGGGCACACGAAAATCCCGAAATGTCGCGCACCAGGAACTGATAGCCGCCGGAAGGAAGACGGTCCACGCGCGTCATGCCATTGCCTGTATCGACGTCGCGGATAAGGCGGGCATCCTTTATCTCTTTAAGATTATCTACGATGGTCAGGCACATCAGTGTATCGACATCGGCAGAAACGGTTTCGTTGCCAGCCTTAAATGGTATGAAAGACGGCAAGATGCTGTCAAGGAACATAGAGGGAACTATGCCGAGAGCAGAAGCTGTTTCGAACTTCTCCGCAACATTTATTGAAACGATATGTCCACCCAAGAGATAATTCATCGAGAGAATGTAAACTGACTTTTATCGGCTGCATTTATGGTGTAGCCCAGTTTCTTATAGTATTTTGCGTGTTTAAGGAATTTCTTGTCAAGACGCTTCAGGTCTGTGTCGAAGACGATTGCTCCGGTATATTTTTTCTCGCCGATGGAGGAGAGATAATTCGTCAGCTGCTCTGAGAGCGCTGCTCGCTTCTGGAGGAAGTTCTTCTTGTTGAGAAGCATGGAGTCGAGCCGTTGTTCGTCAGTAAAATAGACTACAGAATCCACGGCAGAGAAACCGACACCGTAAAGGTATATGGTCTTGGCGCGATACTTTTCTTGAGCTTGCCTTGGGGCTTTCTCTGGCTTGATGTTTGCTTTCTTTCCCTTTGCTGTTTTTGACCCTATGGTGGGGCTTACTCCAAATCCCTTTGGCGGCTGTTGCGCATCCACGGGAACCAGTGTGGCGGTAAGAAAGATGAGCACAAGGAGTGTTGTTAGTTTTCTCATTTTACGTTCTGCGGTTTTACGGATTTGTCTTATTCTTTCGCGGCTGTAATTAAGTAATTCGCCAATCTCCGACATGGTGAGTTTTTCCTTTCCCTCGATGCCGTAGTAATGACATATTACGTTGCGTTCTCTGTCATTGAGTCTTTGCAGGCGTTGGTGCATATTCTCGTTGAGTTCTGCATCCTCTACAGCCTCGTTGGTATATGGTCTGCCAGCCGGCATCTTGTCGGATATTTCCTTCTTTATCTCCCCGCTGGGCATGATGCGCTCCATAGCCTTGCGGATATGGAATATTGCATAATGTGCAAATACTGGTTCCTTATCGGGATTCCATTTTCTGGCAGCAATTACGAGTGCCATGTTTCCCTCGCCAATGAAGTCATCGGCTGTCATGCCAGGACACTGCTGGGCATATTTGTATGCCAGCGTCTCGACAACGTGGAGGTTCTCTTTTATAATATCATCTATAGCCATGTGCTAAGCATTTTTGCCATCCAGCCATACGTCTTCTTCCACCTGCTGCGCCATTTGTCCCATGACTCTTGGGTGAGCAGGAATGACTTGGCTTTGTCATTGATGAAGCGTTGGTCTAATTGGCGGGTTATTTCTTTGTTTACAATGACGGCGTTACATTCATAATCCCATGCCAGCGAGCGGGCATCAAGATTGCAGGAACCGACGGTGGTCAACTTGCCGTCAACGGTGATTACCTTGGTATGGTGGAAACCATCTTGGAAAATATATACCTTTGCACCTCGTTTCATCATCCAGTGCAGATGATAGAAGGAAGCATCAGGTTCCATAGGGATGTCGCTCTTCTGTGACATCATGATTTCAATATGCAGCCCACGTTTCAACGCCCTCTTGATAGCCTTCTTTACGCTGTGCGTCAGCGAAAGGTAGGGATTGACGAGACGGATGGTGTCCTTTGCATTGTCAAAACAAGAGATGTAGAACTGGCGCATTATCTTATTCGTCTTATGGGGCTCACGATTTATAATGCCTACCATCATGTTGCCTTTCGGTGAAGCTAAGGATGAGTCGTTTACGGCTTCACGTCCTGTCTCCTGTTTCCATGCACGTTGGAATATCTTCTGCAAAGTCGAAACTTCCGTGCCGGTAATGGAACAATGCATATCGCGCCACGCACCAATCTTGGGAGTGCCGTGGATATAGTAATCGGCAACATTCATGCCTCCGATGAAGGCGATGCTGTCGTCGATGACAACAATCTTTCTGTGGTCGCGATGCATCACATTGTTAATCCACGGAAAGCCGATAGGGTCGAACACCTCTATCTCGACACCATGCTTGCGCATGTGTTCGAGGTGCTCCTTCTTCAGCGGGCGGTTGTTGCTCTTGTTGCCAAAGGCGTCAAATAATGCACGAACCTTTACACCGCTTTCCGCTTTCTGTTCGAGAAGACGGAAGAGGGCATTCCCTATACTGTCGTTACGGAAATTGAAGTATTCCAAATGAATGCTGTAGCGTGCATTGCGTATAGCCTGAAATTCTGCTGCAAACTTTTCCCTGCCGTTGGTGAGGAGCTTCACATGGTTGTCATGGGAGAATGTGACACCATGACTGCGTAGTTCCTGCACAATCAGCGAGTCGCTGGACTGTGCATGGCACACTCCGGAAACACACAGGATGGAAAGTATTATGGCAGTTATATGTTGTAGCATTTATTCTTATTGCTATGACCTGTTGTGAACGTCAATCTGTGGAAATGGTATCTCGATGTTATTGGCGTTGAGGGCATCGTAAATAGCTTCGAGCACTTCGCCGTCATCAACATATTGGGTGAATACATTTACCCAAACAATAACCTTCAATACGAGAGCAGAGTCTCCGAATTCCTTCAGCACCACTTTCGGCTCCTTGGAAGGGTCGAGGCAGTCGAGTCCGCTGATGGCAGAAATGATGACACTCTTTGCCTGCTTGATGTCCGTTCCGTATGCAACACCGATATCAAGTATGTGACACTCGTACCCATGATTGCGTGTCATATTCTTGTAGTTCTTAGTGAAAAGCTGAGAGTTCTGGAATGCTATCACGGAACCATCTGTAGTATCTATTGTAGTAGAAATGTATGAGATGGAAGAAACACGTCCCCTGATGCCATCACAGATTATAAGGTCTCCAATCTTGATGCGACCTGTCATGAGCGAAATGCCGTAATAGATGTTTTCCAGAATGTCCTTCGATGCAAAACCGATACCTGTTGACAAACCTCCTGAGATAACAACGAGCCAGGTGCTTGAGACATCGAAGACAGCAAGGGTAATGAGGAACCATATACCCCAGATGAAAATCTGTAGAACATTGCGTATCATCATGAAACGCTGTGCTGCATTGTCAGGGTCGTGCTGCTTCAGGCTTTGCAGGATGATTTCTTTTGCCGTGCGGTTGATGTAGTTAAATATAAACCACAATGTAATGACAATGGCAATATCAAGGACGCTGGCGCGGAAGTTCTTGATGTTGACGAAGTCCTTTGTCAGCATGTTGAGGGTCATGTCGCTGAGGTTGAAGACTTCTGTAGCCCAGTAGAGGCTTATCATGACGCTGGCAACAGCAGAGGTCGGCAAAATGACAGAGTAGATAAAATTATGTATCCAAGTTTGGTTGATTGGCTTGCTGTTTAGCTCGTTCCTCTTTGAAAACTCCTTATACCAGTCTCTGAGACAAGTGATGGTCAGTATGCAGGTCAGCTGCATTATCCACCATATCAATATCTGGACAGAGAGCAGCGTGAAGCCTGTTATGGAGCATACCAAAGAAACTATAAATACTATCTGTGAGAAATGGGCATAATATAAGTCTGTCTTCTCAACATCTATTTCTTTGCGAAGTACGAACCATTGCCAAAGACAACAGATAAGCAGGATAGGGGGGAATATGAGATTGACAAGGGCATTAGGTATCAGCACTACGCGGAAACTAATCACCAAAAATCCATTTACGAGCAAAGGCATGTAGAGGAAAAGGGTGTTCATTGTCTTTCCTGCCTGCACACGAATGATGATGGATATTATGATGACACTCATGAGCCATGCAAACTGTACTAACAACCCGGAAGCCATAATTATGAAGTTCTGGGTGGAGAATGCCTTGACGATACCCAGAATAATGGCGAATGTTACAGCTGTGGAGGCAAGAATTATGCATGCACGCTTTGCCATAAACCATTCACGGACAGCATCACTGGCATCCCTGCGTATCAGTTTCGTACCTATCCAGCGAACGATAATCTGATTGAGGATAATGGCTATCATGCCGTAGAACAATATGACGATGAAAAGTCCTAAAATCCATCTGCTGTCCCACTGGGAGCGAATATTGTTGTAGCGAATGTATTTCTCTCCGATGCTGGAGCGCATTTGGGAAATATAGTATCCGAAACGTGAGAGTATTGTGAAATAGTTGTCACCACCGTTTTTGAAGATGTTATTCTGAATCTCGGCATACTTCGTGTTGGCATAGTCATTAAGATTCTTCAGACGCTCTTTCGTTGAAGAATAGTATGTGATGTATTCATTCAGCTGGTTACGACTCTCTATCACCATGCGCCTGGTGTTTATGGCAAGGGCCAGGCATACGTTCCTGTCTATCTTGCCTCTCTCGTTAAGCATCATGACTGGCATGGAGCGAAGAGTCGTTATAAGACTGTCGAAACGCTCTACCTCTCCATTGTTTTTCTCTACATAGGCATGAAAAGGTATCAGGTGCTTCTCAAACTGCTTGTATTGCTCTGTAGCTTCATGGCATGCATAAGCAAGGTCAAAGACATATCCATCCTTTTGAGAGTATAGCATCAGGGCATTCTGGTTACTGTTCTGCATGGTCTGCATGAGACTCTTGAATACCACTTGACCTGCCATCTTCATTTCCTCCTGCTTGCTGTTATACTCATCATGGTACTTTTGCAACTCCTGACGAAGGATTGCAAGAGAACTGGAGAGGCTGTCTTCCTTTAAAACAGCATGCGTCGGAAGAGCAAAGAGTGTCAGTAAAAGTATAGAGAGAAGTTTATAAAAACGTTGAAGCATAGTGCTGAAATTAAAATTGTGCGCGCAAAATTACTATATTTTTACTACATACACAAATGTGTATAATGGTTTTTTCTTAAAAAAGTATAAAATGACACAGGGGCAAAGTACAATGTGCATTGAGTTATGGAATTTTTCTTAACTTTGCGTCCACTATGCAAAAGACAAAAGATACAAAGAGCCTGCGCTTCCTTACCAAAGGAACTATTTGGGATATGCAGGAGAGTGACATTTTTTTTATGTGGCAGAAACCTGACAAGGAAGATGCTGCTCAGGAACATGCTGAACACTACATGGATATTATCAAAACCGCCTTTGAGGTAGAGGAAATTCCAAACGTAGGAGACGGTAAAGGGAGAATGGCGCGTGAAATAGAAAAGAAATATGAAGCGCGTGGAATGCGTGTAGGCATTATTCCTATCAAATACAAGGATCAGAAATGGGCTATCAAGAAAAAGCCTATCAACAGGGTAACAGATTTGACATACGAGAATATCCGCCATATCTCGGCTGCAAAACTTCTCGAAATCATAGACCGTAATTTTGGTGGAGGATGGGACAGCCTTAACCAGGGCGTTAAGGATATCATCCTGTCAGGATTTGATATTTCTACCAATGTTGTGCCGGCAGAAAGGCTCAAACGCCCAGGGGGTATGTATGAGTTAAAGATAGCCGACGGATACGACTGCCTTGAAATAGAAAAAGGTGGCTGGGTAGAGGCTATCTTTGCAAAGGTGAAGCCTATGAGTATCAAACCTCGTCTGCGCTTCAATGATGAAGAAGATGATTTGGAGGAAGGCAAGAGAAGGCGCAAGCGTCGTAGTCAGGATGAAGACTTTGATGATGATATGGATGGCGATGATGGTGATGATGACGATATGGAGTATAAGTATTCTGTTGCCGATGAAGATGATCTCGACGATATCGATGAAGATGAACTGACGGCAGAAAGTTATCGCACCACCATAGAAGACCCTGAGGACCTGTCGCTGGATGCTGCAGACCTGTCAGATGATGATTATTAAAAAAACAAAATGATATAATTACTCTGGTTTAATTAAATAGAATGAAAAAAATCTTGTTTTGCTTGCTTGCAGCTAACTTGTCTATGACTGCTGTGGCACAGGAATTGTTTGAGAAAGGTAAACCCAATAACGAGAATTATCGTTATCTGGACAATTACAATGCTCTCAAAGAGTATATAGACTATTCAAAGTATCCCAACTTCAAACTTGGTGTGGGTACTACTGTCGATGCTTATTTACAGAAGGGTCTGGTGTATAGGCTTACGAATGCAAACTTCACGGAAACTGTTGCCGGCAATGCCATGAAAATGGCAAGTTGTGTAGATGGCAATGGTAACATGAACTTCACAAAGGTGAAGAACTATGTGAATACAGCTACACAGGCAGGTCTTAATGTATATGGTCATACCCTTGCCTGGCACTCACAACAGGCAAAAGGTTGGCTGTTGAAGCTGATGGCAGACAAGCCGGCTCCAAGTGGTGAAAAAGAATATACAACAATTGCCAGCAAGGATTTTCGTGTCAATCAGACTATTGGATGGACGGCATCGAAGACCGATTGGGGTTACTCTACAGCGTTTAGCATTGTCAATGGTCTCAGCGTTACGACGACTAAGAGTTATTCATGGGAGGTGCAATTCGTACCGATGGACAACATACAGCTTACATCTGGAGTGACATACAAGATGACTATGACAGTAAAAGGTACGGGCTCTGGAAAACTGGACGGCAGGCTTGGAGATTGGGGAGGAGGCGCGAATTTCAGCATCCCGTTTACCACAAGTTGGAGTGATGTGGAAGTAAATGTCAAGCCTACTATGGCTGGTAACTTCATACTCCTGCATGTTCCTAATTTTGTTGGCACCGTCTATATTAAGACAATCAAGTTTGAGGGCTACAAGGAAAAGACTGTTCCGCAGACAACGCAAGAAAGACATGACACACTCGTCTATGCTATGGATAAGTGGGTTAAGGGCATGATGAATGCCTGTGGAGGCAAAGTCAAGGCTTGGGATCTCGTCAACGAGGCTATCTCTGGTGGTGGCAATGATGGTCAGGGTAACTATGAGTTGCAACATTCTGAAGGGTACAAAAGTGGCACTTGGGATGTCGGAGGCGATGCCTTCTATTGGCAAGATTATATGGGCGATTTGGATTATGTGCGTCAGGCATGTCGCTTGGCTCGTAAATATGGACCGGAAGGTGTGAAGTTGTTCATCAACGACTACAACCTTGAGGGTACTTGGGATATCGTTACAAAAGATGGTATCAGTGCCAGTAAGAAACTTTGGTCTCTTGTAAATTGGATTAAGAAATGGGAGGCTGACGGCGTTACAAAGATAGACGGTATAGGCACCCAGATGCACATTTCATTCAATAAGAAAACCAGTGCTCAGAATAGCCTGAAGAATGCTATTACCGGTATGTTCAAACTCATGGCAAAGTCTGGCAAGATGGTTCGTGTAAGTGAGTTGGACATGGGCTACAATGATATTAATGGTAACAGCGTTCCGACTGGCAGCATGACAGAAGAACAGCATAAGGAGATGGCTGCTTTCTATGAGTGGATTATCCAGCAGTTCCTGACTATTGTTCCGCCAGAACAGCAGTGGGGCATCTGCCAATGGTGTTCTAATGATTCCCAAGGTGGATGGCGTGCCAACACGCCTGTAGGAATATGGGATGTCAATAACTATCGTAAGCACGTCTATGCAGGCTTCGTACGAGGTCTCAATGGTGGTGAGCCTACTGGTATTGACAATGTAGAGGCAGAAAAAGTCATTGATACCTCAAAAGGCATATACAACATCAATGGTGTGCGCATGTCTGCAACATCGGTTGAAGAACTCCCATCAGGATTCTATATCGTAAACGGCAAGAAGATTTTTAAGTAAGCTCACTTGACTTTGCAAGTATTCTTGCTCAGTTTTTAGAGGTAAGTGGAGAGAGGTAAGAGGTAAGAGAATACCGAAGGTATCGCGAGCGACGGTGAGAACAAAGTGGCAAATGTCTAAGGTCAAATGTTCAATGCTCTTACTTCTTACCTCTCACTTCTTACCTCTTTTTGGGCGCAGGGGGAAAAGTCCGTGGATAGCCCCATGCCGCCTATCCCAAATATCTTAGCGCAACGGAACTCATGTCCGAGAAAAGTGTTACCTTTGCACC
>OCTW011614362.1_pt1 | contig 30546 bp, 24 predicted proteins | sample 1539671 | NCBI WGS metagenome assembly OCTW01 (sample SAMN02144230, study PRJEB22623) | gut metagenome | biome: sheep rumen | host: Ovis aries | place: New Zealand | reverse complement strand
GTCATCATGGCCAGGGAGCCGAAAGCGGTGGAGACCATGTCGGACATCACGTCGCCGTCGTAGTTCTTGCAGGCCCAGATGAAACCGCCTTCGGAACGCATGACACGGGCGACGGCGTCGTCGATCAGGGTGTAGAAATACTCGATGCCGGCGGCCTCGAACTTATCCTTGTACTCCTTCTCATAGATCTCTTCGAAGATGGCTTTGAAGCGGCCGTCGTACTTCTTGGAGATGGTGTCCTTGGTGGCGAACCAGAGGTTTTCCTTCACGTCCAGGGCATATTTGAAGCAGGCGTGGGCGAAGCTGGCGATGGACTTGTCGGTGTTGTGCATACCTTCAATGACGCCGGGGCCCTTGAACTCGTGGATCACTTCCTCGATACGCTCGCCGGAAGCGCCTTCAAAGACCAGTTTGGCCACACCGGGCTCGGTGGTCTGGATTTCCACGTCGCGGTAAACGTCGCCGTAGGCATGACGGGCGATGGTGATGGGTTTCTTCCAGAATTTCACGGCCGGGTGAATGGAAGGGATGGTGATGGGTGTACGGAAAACAGTACCGTCCAGCATGGCACGGATGGTGCCGTTCGGGCTCTTCCACATCTGGTGAAGGTTGTATTCGCTCATGCGCTGCACGTTGGGCGTGATGGTGGCGCACTTCACGGCAACTCCGTACTTGATGGTGGCGTTGGCGGAGTCGATGGTCACCTGATCGGAAGTCTTGTCACGATACGGGAGGCCCAGGTCATAATACTCGGTCTTCAGGTCAACGAACGGGAGGATCAGTTCATCCTTGATCATCTTCCACAGAATGCGGGTCATTTCATCGCCGTCCATTTCGACGAGCGGAGTGGTCATTTTAATCTTTTCCATAATTATTTGCGGTTTTTGTAATAATTCATCAGGCAGCCGTCGGCGAGGATCTGGCGCTCGTCGGCGGTAAGATTCTGGAAGTATAGGTGGATGGGAGCGCATTTGCCGTCACGGGTAATCACCTTGGCGTCAATCTCTTCCGCACCGGAGAGGATGGCCTGGCGGATGCCGGGCACGAACACGTAGTCCCCTGCCTCATAGTCAAAGGCCGTATCCGGGCTGATGGTGAACGGAACGATACCCCAGTTGATGCAGTTGGAACGGTAACGTTTGGTAGCGTACTCGTAGCAGATGTTGGCGTCGCCGCCCAGAACCTTCTGGCAGGAAGCGGCCTGCTCACGGGCGCTGCCGTCGCCGGGCTTGTTGGCGAACACGCAGGAGCCGAAGGATGTATTCTCGGCAGAAGCGCCGGCCACGGAGAGGGCTTTCTGGAGTTCGGGCGTAAGTTTGCCTTCACGACGGTTGAGATCGTCGGCCTGGATGCGCTTGGAGCGGCCGACGTACTCGGGAACACGGCGGCTGAGGGCGAACTCGGAGAGTTTCAGCGGATTGGAACGGTAGCTGGACGTTTCGCCGGAAGGGATGAGCTCGTCGGTCGTGGTGACGGGGTCGTGGATTACGGCGGCCAGTTCTACCAGCATGTTCTCCTGCATGGGATACATCTTGGGCCAGTCTTTGATGTTGGGACCGTAGCGCAGTTCGACGCTCAGGTCGGCTTTGCCGAAACCGTTGTAGACGCGTTTTTCGTAGATGCGTCCGTCAAAGCTGTAAGGCTTGTGCGTATCTTCGTATTCGATGTCCGTAGCGGCCGTGATCACACCGCCGTTGGCGGCAGTGGCGGCGATGGAACGGGCGTCCATCAGGGCTACCATCGAAATCTGGCCCTGACCGGGCTTGGAGCCTTCGCGGTTGGGGAAGTTACGGGTAGTGTGACGGATGGAAAGGCCGTTGTTGGACGGGACGTCACCGGCACCGAAGCAGGGACCGCAGAAAGCGGGCTTGATCACGACACCGGCTTCCAGCAGTTCCTCAGCAATGTGGTTGCGGGTAGTAGCCAGATACACGGGCGTAGACTGCGGATACGCGCTCATGGTGAAGTAATCGTTGCCGATGGACTTGCCTTTCAGGATGGTGGCAGCCTCGGAGAGGTTGTCGTAGGTACCGCCGGAGCAGCCGGCGATGATGCCCTGGTCTGCATATACTTTGCCGTTCCGGATCTTGGAGATGAGGTCCGGGTGCACTTTGTCGCCGAAACGCTTCTTGGTGTCTTCCTCGATGGCTTTCAGCACCTTCTCAGGGTTGGCCTGCAGCTCGTGGATAGTGACAGCGTTGGACGGATGGTAAGGAAGGGCGATCATGCTCTCCTGGGTGCTCAGGTCGATGCGGACCATGGAATCGTAGTAAGCGACCTTACCGGGCTTGAGTTCTTTGTAAGCCTGGGGCCGATTGTGCATCTCGAAATAGTTCTTGACCTCTTCATCCGTAATCCAGATGGAGCTCAGGCAAGTGGTCTCGGTGGTCATCACGTCGATGCCGTTACGGAAGTCGATGGGCAGCTGGGCGACGCCGGGGCCGGCGAATTCCAGCACCTTGTTCTTCACAAAGCCGCTCTCGAAGACTGCCTTCACCAGGGAAATAGCCACATCATGCGGGCCGATACCCCTGCGGGGCTTGCCTTCCAGCCACACGAGCACAACCTCCGGAGCATTGATGTCCCAGGTATTGCGCAGGAGCTGCTTCACCAGCTCGCCGCCGCCTTCACCGACACCCATGTTGCCAAGGGAGCCATAGCGGGTGTGCGAGTCGGAGCCCAGGATCATGTTGCCGCAGGCCGTGAGGGCCTCACGGGCATACTGATGGATAACCGCCTGGTTGGCAGGAACATAGATACCGCCATATTTTTTGGCTGCAGACAAGCCGAAGACGTGGTCGTCCTCGTTGATGGTACCGCCGACAGCACAAAGCGAATTATGGCAATTGGTCATGGCATACGGGAGCGGGAAAGTCTCAAGACCGCTGGCGCGGGCCGTCTGGATGATACCCACGTAAGTGATGTCGTGGGACACCATCGCATCGAAGCGGATGCGCATCTTCTTGCCTTTGGACCCGTCCACGTCGTGGGCGCGGAGAATCTGGTAGGCAATGGTGTTTTCCCGGGCCTCGTCAGGAGATACAGGAGCCTCTTTTGCAAAGGTCTTCCCGTCAAGGAGGTAAATACCGTTAGGAATCAGTTCAACCATGATGGAGAATAGTTTTAGATAATTATTGAAGTTAATAAGATTGTCAGGGACAGCATGTCGGCCGCTCCGCCCGGGGAGATGCCTTCCGCCGTATATTGTTCGCAAAGGTGCGACAGGGCCTGCTCGCTGAAATGCTCGAGCAGTTCGCCCGCCTCACGCTTGACCTGCTGCGCGCGGTCGTACCCGACGCGGTGCAGGACGCAAGTGTCGTCCAAAGTGGACATGATGGCAAGCAGGGTTTTCTGAAGGGACCGGGTGCAGCGGTAGCAGGGCAGCCACTTTTCCCATAAGGGAAGGTAACCTTCCTCCGCCATGGCCCGGGCGCCCTTGACGCCAAACTGCTCGACGGCAGCCGAGCCATGCGTAGAGTATAATTCGCTCTGTTTTAACTTGTTATGAGAAATATTCTGCGCGATTTCGCCCAGCCGGTTTTTCATGACTTCCTCCGTGACGGCCGTTTCCGTTCCGCAGGCATACAGCGCAAGCCCCAGGCAGTAAATGGCGCCTTTGTGGGTATTGACACCGCCGGTGGCTTCGAGCATGGCCTTTTCCGCTTCAAGGCCGGCCTGCTGGAGCTCCAGGGCAGAACGGGCCGACGCCATCTTTACGAACCAGGGCCTGAGCGCAGCGATGCTCCGCTTCATCAGCGCATAGTCCATATCCGGATGGGCTCCCCGGGAATCGGGGCCGACAAGGCCCGGTTTCAACGGCGTGTCCAGTTCCAGGGTCAGAGCGCGGACCGAGAGGAAAGCTCCCAGGCAGGGACGAGAGGAAGGCGGCACCAAAGCCGCAGCGGGAGCATAGTGTCCCCCGTCCAGGGCAGCCCGGACGGCAGACGCGCTCACCGGAGTTCCGCCGATACTCAGACGCGGAATCTCCACGACGTCCAGCCGCTGTTTCAGGACTGTATTGTAACAGGCCGTCAGCGAATCCGAGGGCTCCGTTCCGACAAAACGGACGGCGGCGCCCAGCGCAGGGGCAATATGGCGGGCAAACAGATCCACGTCCAGCGCCATCTGCGTCTGCGCCGCATCGGAAAGGTCTTTCAGGAAATAAGTCGGGAACGTAAGGGCCGATATCTGATAGGCCGACCCTTCCACGACCGTCACGCCTTCCGGCGCACCGGCACGGATCATCTCCAGGCGCTCCCGGTAGGAGAAGGCGGACACGTCTTCCCGTACAGGAATCACGATGAGCCGGTCCACCTGCTCCATGGCCTTTTGCAGGAGATACTGATGCCCCAGGGTAAAGGGATTGGCGTTCATGACCACGACCCCCGTGCGGCCGGGACCGGCAAACGAGCGCAGGTAAGCGCAGTACTGCTCCAGTCCCCTGCCGTTCTCCATGAGAACCGCCGACGGAGCGGACGCCAGTTCACGGAAGCCCAGGCTCTCGAAGATGGCCCGGTTTTCCGGCTTGGTGAAGACTTTCAGGTTTTTTCCTCCCTGCTGGCTGATGATGTGGGAGATCAGCGGAGCGGTAAGCCCTTCGGAACGGGCTTCGGGAGAGACGGCGACGCATTTGATGACATCCCCCTGGATGCCGGCACCGGCCAGGAGGGAACCGTCTTCACTGCGGAAAGCATAATATGAATCCAAACTTTCCGGCCGGAGACCATTCTCCGACAGGAAACAATCCACCTCCCGGTGGAAATAAGGAGACGAAAGAGGGATCTCCTGTATGTTCAGATTACTGAAATTTCGCATCATCCAGCAGGCTTTCCAATACTCCCGGTTCCGCCTACAAGGGAATCACGTTGCGAAGATAACAATTTATAATTACAATCCCAAGTAAAAATACTTGAATGTAAGGAAAATTACCGCAATCGGGAAATCAGTTCATTTCCCAGCGCATCTTTCGTTTCAATGTGGTCCAGAACAGCCGTCACGAAGGAGTTGGATTCGAAGTCGCCGCGCACTTCCGAGAAGTCCTGCTCTTTCACCTGACGGGAGCCGTCGGCCCCGAAACCGGTCATGGAGGCAAGGTTGAATTCCTTCCGGGCATCTTCGTACAGCTCTTTGTCCAGGCCGATAACCGCCTCTTTCCAGCGCAGGACCATGTCCTTCACCTGTCCGGCTGTAACCGATTCCAGCGGATAGCCGAAAAAGTCGGCATACTTGTCATAGGCCCAGGTCCACTCAGCGTCGTAGTAGTGGGCATGCAGGTCGTGGAAACCGGCCGACAGGGCTTCCAGGGACACCTCCCCTGCTTCCGTACGGTCCAGCAGATCCTTTACGGCCTCCAGCGGAGCCAGCAGGCCCGACAGGTCCGACCATTTTCCCTTTCCGTAAGGACAGGTGGGCCGGAGCGCGGCCTGGATCTCCTGGTCGGAAGCACCTGCGGGCATGTTCTCCAGCCGTTTGATCAGGGAATTCCCCAGGAACTTTGTGATGGCTGTTTCATAGTAACGGATGCCGTTCCGGAGCGACTGGTTCCGGATCTTGGTGCTGTGGTAGGAGTAAATGTCGGACAGCTCGCCGGAAGAGTACTGCAGATTCTTCAGAAGCTGGATACCCTTGAACATCTTCTGGATGGTGTAGGGACTCAGGAGATTGTAATTGATGCAGTCCAGGCGGTCCGGGTCCTTGCGGGCGTCGCGCCGGGGCCATTTCTGCGCATCGCGGATCGTGCCTACGCTGCGCAGGTTCACGCCCGGAACCAGATAGGTGGTGTTCTGCTGTTCAATCAGATACGAGAACGGCAGGTACGATGTGTCCGAATGGGTGACATGCCGGCCCATGACCAGCGAGAAAGCGCCCACACGGGACGGCCAGAGGATGTAGGAGTCCGAAGCCGTCTTGGCGCCCCTTTCCAGGATTCCCTGATGGATGGGGCCCAGCTTGTACATGTGGTTGCTCTGGTTGGATCCGCTGCCGGCGTTCATGAACGAGAACATGCCGGCAATCAGGAGCGTACTCTTGTGGTGCGTGACGGTGAACGGACCGGCAAAGATGGCGCAGGCCTCGCCGTTCTCTTCCTGGCAATTGGAGAAGAACAGCGAATCGGAAGCGCTGTAGCCGTGCCCCAGTCGGCAGCACTGGCCCACAAAACAGCGTTCCAGGGAGGTATTGTCCGACACGTTGGAGCCGCTGGCGATGATGAAGTCGTCGGCAATGACCCCGTGGGCGATGGTGACCGGCGCAGCGGCATTCGAGTTCACGCTGCCGTTGCGGAGACGGCTGGTGCCGCTGATTACCGCATAATCCCCGATCCGCACCCCGTTGATGTGCCGGGTATTCCGGATGGAGACATGCGCCCCTACCGTGCCCCGGTCCGAAGTCTGCGCCCGGGCATAGTCGTCAATCAGCGCATTGATCCTTCCGATCAGTCCGGGCCGATGACGGTACATCGCCAGCACATAAGCCACCTGGGCGCTCAGCCGGTCGTAAATCTTCACTTCCCGGCCGCCGGTCTCGTTGAGCACCGACACTTCCACGCCGTTTCCGAACGAGCAGGGGCCTTCACACACCATCAAGTCCACATTCTCCACATAGGAATGCGGGCCGATGTCATAGTTGGCGATGTAATTGGTGACATTCTCGATCAGGGTGTCGTCCCCCACCGTCACATTGTGCAGGGTTGCATTCCGCAGGCCAGAGTGCTTCCGGACGCCGCCGGGAAGGATGAACTGCTCACGGAACCGGCCGAAGCGCACGGTCCCCGAAAAGCGTACATTGCGGATGTATTGCAGGGAAGCAGGGTCCGATATCTCGACGGCGGACCAGTCGTCGGCCCGGCAGTCGCGGGAAACCAGGAAGTCGATCTCTTCCTGCGTAAGTTTTCTATATTCCATGTTCGTAATCATTTACCATTTGACGGATACGGTCCAGGAGCTCCTCCGGGGTATGGGTACGGGCCCGCATGCAAAGGCGGACCTCCTTGTCGCACAGCAGGCACCGGCGGGGCGGAAGACCCAAGGCTTCCCGGCCGACAGGCGTCCCGTCCGCAGCGATTACATCGATGTCCATCAGCCGGCCCAGGGGGTGCTTTGCCTCTATGTCGGCCGCTATCTTCTTGACCATGCGTTCCGGAAGCGGAACCAGCAGGAAGGCTTCATAGCCGGTGGCAAGGTCACGGACCTGTACATGCCGCAGAACGCTGCCGAAACGGTCCAGAAGGGCACCCAGGCCGGCGCCGCCGATCACCAGCGACAGGCCGTTCCGCTTTTCCTTGCCCGGAAGCTGGACGGTCAGGCACACCAGCGTGCAGCCGGGCCAGGAAGCAAGCAGTTCCTGCTGATGACGGGCCCTGTCGTCCCGGGCCGAAAGGAGTTCCTCAAGTGTAATCATGACTGCAAAGATACATAATCTTGGCGAAACAGTTAAATTTTGCTAAATTTGCGTTCCAAAAAATCAGCATCCACATGAGTCTCAAATCCAAATTACTGCATATCAAGGCCTTTGCTTTCGACATTGACGGCGTAGCCACTGACGGCGGCGTTTTCTGCGCTTCCGACGGCGACCTGCTGCGCACCTACGACGCCAAGGACGGCTTCGCCATCCGCATGGCCGTGATGCATGCGTACCCCGTCGCCGTCATCACCGGCGGAAGTTCCGAAAGCATCCGCAAGCGCATGGTCACGAGCGGTGTGAAAGCCGACGACGTGTACCTGCACTGCCGGGACAAGCGCGAACAGTTCGCCCAGTTCATCGAAAAATACGGCCTGAAACCCGACGAGGTGATGTATTTCGGAGACGACATCCCTGATGTGGACCTGCTGAAGATGTGCGGCTGCGGCGTCTGCCCGGACGATGCCTGCATAGATGCCCAGGAAGCGGCCGACTGGGTTACCGAAGCCCCCGGCGGCAAAGGATGCCTCAGGGAAGCCATTGAAAAGACCCTTCGTCTCCAGGGCAAATGGACCTTCGACCCGCAGCTGTATAAAGCCAAATTCTAAACGACATGGACCTGCACGGCTATCAGATTATCCTGGGCAGCAACTCCCCGAGAAGGAAAGAGCTCCTGAAAGGGCTTGACATTGATTTTGAGGTTGATACCCGAAATAACTTCCAGGAAAACTTCGGCCCGGAAGTCCCCTACTTCGACGTGCCCCGCCGGATGGCGGAAGGGAAATCGGCCGGCTTCGCCAGACCGCTCCGGGAAAAGGAAATCCTGATTACCGCTGACACGATGGTCATCCTTCCCGCTACCGAAGACCGCCCCGGGGAAATCCTGGGAAAACCCAAGGACCGCGCGGACGCCGTCCGCATGCTGCGGGACCTTTCCGGCCGGATGCACCACGTCACGACCGCCGTCACGCTGAGGAGCCTGCGGCGCAAGGAGACCTTTGACGTCACCACACAAGTGTGGTTCAAGGCCCTTTCGGACAGCGAAATCGCCTATTACGTAGACACCTACAAACCCTACGACAAAGCGGGTGCCTATGCCATCCAGGAATGGATCGGCCATATCGGCATCACCCGGATCGAGGGGTCTTATTTCAATGTGGTCGGATTTCCCGTCCAGCGGGTGTACGAGGCCCTTCAGGCCTTTGTCCTAATGCCAGAGTAAGCGGCGGGAGAAAAAGCGCTGCGGGAGTTCCATCGCAAAGATAATCCCCAGTACGATGCAGACAGCCACCTTCAGGGCCATGAGACCCGTCTCCATGGAAAGGAGGAATTCACTGGCCGTGAGGTAGTAGGAGAACCAGAAAATCCCCGCACCGGGCACCAGCACAAAGATGCCGCAGATGATGAAAATCTGCGCCGGGCAGCGGCTGGGAACCGCCGAGAAACGGGACAGCAGACACACCACAAAAGCCGCCGCCAGCGAAGCGATGGGAGCCGAGAAATGCGCATAGCGGAAGGTGGCCAGATACACCATCCATCCGGCTATGCCGATCAAGCCCGCCAGCAGATACTGCTCTTTGTCCACGCCGTAAAGGACCGCGAACCCGACCGTGCCGACCAGCGCCGCAAGCGCCTGCCAGCCCAGGCCGAAGGTGTCCGCACTGGCCGTAACACCGTGGAGCGCGATAACCCCGCCCTGCAGCACGCCGTCCATCATGAAGGCCACCGAGACTCCCAGGGTAATGCACAGGAAGCCCAGCATGGCATCCGTCAGACGGGTCAGACCGGCCAGGTAATCGGAGTTAGCGAGGTCCCGGACGCCGTTTGTGAAAGGAACCCCGGGAATCAGGGGCATGATAGCGCCGATAATAATGTCTCCCAGGTTATCTCCCAAGCCCAGGCGCCAGCAGATGATGGACACCAGCGAGGCCACCAGGGCATTGCAGATGCCGCCCACAATCTTGGAAAGATGCGTGCCGCTCACGAAATGGATGAACAGGAACAGGAAGAGTCCCGCCACCCCGGCCGCCGCACAGTCCTGAAAACTTCCGCCGAACACGGCCGAGAATGCCGCAGAACTGAACATTGTAGCAAGCAGCCTGGCCCAGAAGGGTTTGGACGGCATCTGCTTGATGATCTGGAGCCGGGCACGGGCCTGCTCGAGGTCGCATCGGCCCTGGGCGATGTCGTAACTGAGACGGTTGACGGCGGTGACGCGGGAAAGCTGGGTGCTGCGGAGGGGAATGAAGGCGATGTTGGCGTAGGTGGAAGCCTGTCCGCCGGCCTTGGAAATCCGCTCGGCCTTACCGGAGGTGAAAATGCCGTTGGAGAGGATGAAGAAATTCCCGGAACTGACCCCGAAATGCGTGGCGATACGGTTCATGATATCCTCGACGCGGGATATCTCTGCTCCATTTTCCAGGAGGATATGTCCAGCCTCGGAAGCGACTTCCAGCACTTCGGAGAAATCCGGTTTTTGTTCCATGCGGCAAAAATACGCAAAAATTCCGTACATTTGCAGAAGGATGCACCCATTCTCTCAAAAAATCCTTCACTGGTACGCAGAAAACGGACGGGACCTGCCCTGGCGCCGGACGAAGGACCCCTATGCCGTCTGGCTCAGCGAAATCATCCTCCAGCAAACCCGCATCGCACAGGGAACCGCCTACTGGCAGCGTTTCATGGCGCACTTCCCTACTGTCAAGGACTTGGCAAACGCTACGGAAGACGAGGTACTGCGTCTTTGGGAAGGGCTGGGCTACTATTCCCGCGCCCGGAACCTGCACGCCGCCGCCCGACAGATTGACAGTATGGGCGCCTTTCCCGACACCCTGGAAGGCATCCGCAGCCTCAAGGGGGTTGGCGACTATACCGCGGCGGCCATCGGGTCCATCTGTTTCGGCCTTCCGGCTGCCGTCGTGGACGGCAATGTCTACCGGGTCCTCTCCCGGCACTTCGGGATTGACACTCCGGTGGGGACTACGGCCGCCAAAAAAGAATTCACCCAACTGGCCCAGAGACTTCTTCCGGAACAGGAAGCTGCGGCATTCAATCAGGGGATGATGGATTTCGGCGCCATCCAGTGCACGCCCCAGAACCCGGCCTGCATCAGCTGCTCGCTGCTGGACTCCTGCCATGCTTTCCGGACGGGAAGGACGGCAGTGCTGCCCGTCAAAAAGCCATCGGCCCAGGTGAAGGAGAGGCGGCTGTGCTATGTGTACGTGCGTTTTCAGGGAGAGACGGCCATCCGCCGGAGAGGCGCGGGAGACATCTGGCAGGGGCTCTGGGAACCGCTGCTCATTCAGGAAGGAGAACCCGTCCCGGAAGGAAGCCGGCTCATCCGCGAGGGCGTCCGGCACCAGCTCACCCACCGTACCCTGATCACGGATTTCCGCCTCTGGGAACCGTCCGTCCGACCGGAACTCCCGGAAGGCTACGTCTGGATAAAAGAAACGGAGCTTGACCGCTTTGGGAAGCCCCGTCTGTTCGAACTGCTGCTCGAGTCCGTTTCCTAGTCGTCCTCTTCTTCGGGCAGGACAATCTGCTTGTACTGATTCTTCCGTTTGGACCAGCGTTCGCGCGCATACTGCTGCATGTCGGTATGTGTGTCGTTCTCGTCGATGATTTCCATACCCAGGATGGTCTCGATAATGTCTTCGAGGGTAATGATTCCCTGGAAGCAGCCGTAGTCGTCAATAATCAGGGCAATCTGGTCCTTGGTCTTCAGAAGGCTTTCCCAGACATCGCTCACGGAGGTCTCCTCATGGAAAGCGGCGATCTTCCGCTTGATGCTTTTCAGGCGGGTGTCGAACTTGTCTTCCGCCAGGTCCTCCAGAACGTCGTTCCGCATGACATAGCCGGTGATGAATTCAGGAGAATCGGCATAGACGGGGATGCGGGAGTTGTGGGAGAGCTCTTCCTGCCGGTAGAACTGCTTCAGGGTCATGCTTTCCGGGGCGATGGCCGTCACCACGCGCGGGGTCATGACTTCGTACGCCTTGATGTTGTCCAGTTTGATGACATTCTGGATGACCTTGTTCTCGCTGTTGTCCAGGACGCCCTCTTCCTCGCCGATATTGGCCATGGCCAGCACTTCCTCGCGGGAGATGGACGTGTCGGCATCCTCGTCCGAGATGGTGCTGTGAAGCTTGTCGATGAGCCAGACGACGGGATAGAGCAGATACACCAGGAAACGCATGATCTTCGACAGCCAGAGGAGTTCCTTCCAATGGGACGTGCCGATGGTCTTCGGAACAATTTCCGAGAATACGAGGATCAGCAGGGTCATGGCGGCGCTGATGATACCGAACCAGTGCTCACCGGAAAGCAGGGTGGCCTGATGGCCCACCGCAGCGGCGCCCAGCGTGTTGGCGATGGTATTCAGCGAGAGAATGGCGCTGAGCGGACGGTCCGGATCCTGTTTGTATACCATGAACAGGGCGGCATTCTTGTCCCCTTCCTCCTCTTTCATGGTGATGTAAGAGATGGGGGTGGACATGAGAACCGACTCCAGCAGGGAACACAGGAAGGAGATTCCCATGGTAAGGAGCAGGTAGAAAATGAGCAGCGTCATAAAACGGTCGTAAGATTTAACCTGCAAATTTACAGATTTTTCCGTAATAAAAGATGATTTGCCGGGTTTTTTGTATCTTTGTAGAATATGAAAAAAGAACAGATACTCATCCGCATCTCCGGAAAAGATCGCATAGGCCTTACGGCTTCCATCATGGCCATCCTGGCCCGCTTTGACGCACAGATCCTGGACATCGGCCAGGCCGACATCCACAGTACCCTGTCCCTGGGCATCCTCATCCGCATCGACGAGGCCGCCTCCGGCCAGGTAATGAAGGAACTGCTGTTCAAAGCCACGGAACTGGGCGTCACCATCGGCTTCGAGCCCATCTCAGACGACGACTACGAAGCCTGGGCCGGCCGCCAGGGCAAAAACCGCTACATCCTCACCGTCATCGGCCGCAGCCTCAGCGCAGAACAGATCCATGCCGCCAGCGAGGTCATCTCCCGGCACGGACTGAACATTGACGCCATCAAGCGCCTGACCGGCCGGATGAGCATCATGCACCCGGAAAAGAACGTGAGGGCCTGTGTGGAATTCTCGGTCCGCGGGTCGCTGGACAGCCGCGAACAGATGCAGCGTGAACTGATGGCCATGTCGGCCGGCTCCGAAATGGACTTCTCCTTCCAGAAAGACGACATGTACCGCCGTATGCGCCGCCTCATCTGCTTCGATATGGACTCCACCCTCATCCAGGCCGAATGCATCGACGAACTGGCCCGCCGGCACGGCGTCTACGACAAGGTGGCCGCCATCACCGCCCGCGCCATGCGCGGCGAAATCGACTTTAAGGAAAGCTTCACCGAGCGGGTCGCCCTCCTGAAAGGCCTGGACGTCTCCGTCATGAAAGAAATCGCCGAGAATCTGCCCATCACCGAAGGCACCGACCGCCTGATGAGCGTCCTGAAAACCTGCGGCTACAAGATTGCCATCCTCAGCGGCGGTTTCACCTACTTCGGCGAATACCTCCAGCGCCGCTACGGAATAGACTATGTCTACGCCAACGAGCTGGAAATCGGCGAAGACGGCCGCCTCACGGGCCGATATCTGGGCGAGGTCGTGGACGGCCGCCGGAAAGCGGACCTGCTGCGCCTGATTGCCCAGACGGAGAAAGTGAACATTGCCCAGACCATTGCCGTGGGCGACGGAGCAAACGACCTCCCGATGCTGCTGGAAGCCGGATTGGGCATCGCCTTCCATGCCAAACCGCGCGTGAAGAAGACCGCCGGCCAGAGCCTCTCCACGATCGGCCTGGACGGGGTGCTGTATTTCCTCGGATTCAAAGATTCCCACCTGGGAGAACAAGGTTAGTTATAATGAAAAAACGCATCCTCATCGCGGCGGCTGCGGCCCTTCTGGCCCTCCCCGCCCTCGCCGTTTTCAAAGAGGAGAACCTCACCCGCACGCTCTCCGTCCTCCTGACGGAGCTCCGGGAAGACTATGCCGGCATCACCCGGATCAACAACAATTCCCAGCGCCGGGTGGAAGCCCAGCACCAGCAACTGGTCAGCCTGGTGGAAAAGAGCAACGAGCTCTCGCTCATGCTCTACTCCCAGCCGCAGAACTACACCTTCGACCTCACTTACGCCCTCCAGCAGGCCACCCGGCAGTACGAGCAGTTTTCCCAGAACCGGATGCCCTTCGACGAAATTATCCAGAACATGACCGTGGAGCTGGAGCGCTACAGCAAACTGGCCCAGACCCTCAGGAACATCCCGCCAGTCCGGGTGGATCCTTCCAGCATCCCCCAGGCCGTCACCGTGCTGGATTCGATCGACGTCAGCATCGACACCCTTACGGCCATGCCCTCCTTCGCCGTGAAAGATGGATTCGAATTGGACTCCCTGGGCATTGTCTACCGCGACAGCTGCCTGGTCATCTCCGAAGCGATGGTCGACCATTACTACAGGATCATCCGGAAAATCGAGGAAGACAATGAGTACTACACCGAAACCGACCAAGTGCTCAAAGATGCCTACGACTATGCCCAGACCCGCTACGGCACCATCCAGCGCCAGCTCTTCCTGATCGGCCAGACCAATTATTTCAGGACCCTCCGCAATCCGGTCCGGCAGTGGCAGCGCACGTTCCGGGACATCCAGTGGAAATACGGTGTCACACCGGCAGCCCCGGACCAGCCCACCAGTTCCTGGCGCGGCCCCGTAGTGTGGCTGTACAGCATCCTGATGGTCTTCCTGCTCCTTTTCGCCATCCTGCTCGGGAACATCATCGTCCGGCTCACCATGCGCTGGGTTCCGTTCTTCCAGAATCTTGAATTCCAGAAGCACAAAGCCATGATCATCACCTTTACCGGCGTCGTCATCTTCGCCGTAATCATGATGGCCATCGGCGCCGGAGAGGTCAACAGCTTCTACAATCTTGCCTCCCGGATGATGGCCGAATTCGCGTTGCTCCTGGCCGCCATCTTCCTGTCAATGCTCATCCGCCTGGATGACACCCAGACCCGTCCCGCCGTCCTGGCTTACCTTCCCACCCTGCTGATGGCCTTCGGGGTCATTTACATGCGCATCGTCTTCATCCCCAACAGCGCGCTCAACCTGTTCTTCCCGCCTTTCGTCCTGCTGTTTACCGTCTGGCAGCTCGTAATCAATATCGTCAAGCAGAAGTCTCTTCCCAAGGAAGACCGCACCCTGCTGTGGATTTCCTGCTTCGTGATGGCCGTCGCAACGGGACTGAGCTGGAGCGGACTGGTGATGATGGCCCTCCTTGTGCTCGTCTGGTGGTTCTTCCAGCTGATGTTCCTCCAGGCGCTTACGGCCCTGAACATCCTCGTGACCCGCCATCATGAGAATACCATCGGCAACCGCAAATCCAACTACAGGAAAAAACATCCGAACCTTCCCCTTTCCCTGAAAAAGGGCGCATTCATCGAAGTCACCTGGGCTTACGATCTTACCAGGATGTTCCTCATTCCTGTCCTGGGCATCTGGTCCCTCCCGTTAGCCATCCAGTGCGCCTGCCGGGTTTTCAGCCTCACTTCGGTCGCATCCGGCATTTTCTTCAAGCCGCTGATCAACGTCGAGGGAATCCTGCACCTGTCTCTGTTCAAACTGGCCGTGGTGATTTCCCTGTACTTCCTGTTCCGTTACCTGATTTATCTGATCAAAGCCCTCTACCGGGTCTGGAGAACGCGCAGCATCATTTCCAAGCTCAAGGATCCCACCCTGTTCAAGGAAAGCGACGTCAATTACAATCTCGCGGACAACATCATCACCCTCGTGGGCTGGTTCCTGTATGTGCTCATCGTTTTCGTGATGCTCCGCATTCCGTCCAAAGCCCTCACGATCGTAACCACTGGCCTGGCCACGGGTATCGGCTTCGCCATGAAGGACGTGCTGAACAACTTCTTCTACGGGGTGCAGCTCATGTCCGGCCGTGTCCGTGTGGGTGACACCATCGAGTGCGACGGCATCCGCGGCAAGGTGGAAAGCCTCAGCTATCAGAGCACCCAGGTCGCCTCCGAAGACGGATCCATCATCGCCTTCACCAATACCGCCCTGTTCAACCAGAACTTCAAGAACCTGACCCGCAACCACCAGTACGAGATGATCAACTTCACCGTGGGGGTCAAATACGGCACCGACATAGCCAAGGCCCGTGAGGTGATCCAGCAGGCCCTTGAGCCGCTTCTGGTGAAGGACAAGTACGGCCGCGACGTCGTGGACATGAAAAAAGGCATCGCCATCCGCCTGCGCAACTTCTCCGACAGCGCCATCGACATGCAGGTCCTGCTGTATGCCGCCGTCGAAGTCCATTATTCTTTTGCCGCAGCGGCCAAGGAAGCCATCTATAACGCTTTCAACGAAAACGGTATCGAGATTCCTTTCCCGCAGCGCGACCTGTATATCAAGGAGCTCCCGGCCCAGAATGACTGAAAGATTATATGACGACCCGGTGGTCGGCCCAGTCCGGATTCGGAAAAACCCGCGGGCCCGCCGCATTACCCTCCGCGTGAACCGCCGGCGGGAGGTTACCCTTACCCTCCCCTGGCTGGTCCGCTATGCCACCGGAATCGTCTTTCTGGAATCGCGCCGGGACTGGGTGCTGGAAACCCTTCGGAAGGTTCCGGAGCCGGCTGCACAGGATCCGGCGGAGATTCAGCGCTGCAGAGTCCGCGCCAAGGCCGAACTGCCCGCCCGTCTGGCACAGCTCGCCCGGGAGCACGGATTCACCTACAACAAGGTGTTCATCAAGAACAATGTCAGCAACTGGGGAAGCTGCAGCGTCCGGGGCAACATCAACCTGAACCTGCGGCTGGTCACCCTTCCCGCGGAACTGCAGGACTACGTCATGCTCCACGAGCTGAGCCACCTCCGCGAAATGAACCACGGTCCCCGCTTCCATGCGCTACTGGAAGAAGTCTGCCCCGGCCACCGGAATCTGGAGAAACAACTCAGAACCTACAAAATCCGCTGAGAAATGCCGCGTACCGCCATCATAGGAGCCGGAGCCGCCGGCTGTTTCTGCGCCAGCATCCTGAGGGAGTCCGGGGCCGACGTCACCCTCTTCGAGGCCCATCGCAAACCCATGGAAAAGCTCGCAGTCACCGGCGGAGGCCGCTGCAACCTGACCAATTCCTTCGAGGGCATATCCTCCCTGAAAGAGGCGTACCCCCGCGGCGAATCCGTCCTCAAACGCGCCTTGAAGGCATTTTCCCAGGAAGACACCTGCCGATGGTTCACCAGGCGCGGCGTTCCCCTGGTCCTGCAGGATGACCACTGCTGGTTCCCCGCCTCGCAGGATGCCATGGACATTGTCCGCGTCCTCGCCCGGGGCATCGAAGGCGCCACGGTAAAGCTCCAGCACCGTGTACAGGCCATAGAAGCCGCAGGTCAGGGTTTTACCGTTGACGGAGAGCCCTTTGACTTTGTGGTGGTCACCGCCGGCGGACAGCCTGGCGGCATCCCTTTCCTCAAAAGCCTCTCCCTGGAAATGGTGTCCCCGGTCCCGTCCCTTTTCACCTTCACGGTCCCGGACCCGGCGCTCCGCTCCCTGATGGGGCTGGTCGTCCAGGCCGGGGTCAGCCTTCCCGGCACCGCATTCAAGGCCGACGGCCCCCTCCTTGTCACGGACTGGGGACTGAGCGGCCCCGCCGCCCTCAAACTCTCCTCTTACGCCGCCCGCTACCTGGCTGACAAAGACTATAAGGCCGACATTGCCGTCAACTGGCTCTCCACGGGAGAATCCACCGTGCGTGAACAGCTGCAGAAAACGGCCGCTGAGAATCCCAGAAAGCAGGTTTCCACCACTCACGGCACCCTTCCCGCCCGCCTGTGGGAACACCTGGTAAGAAGGGCCGGCCTCAGGGAAGACCTCCGCTGGGCGGAGATGGGATCCAAAGGACTCAACCGCCTTACCGCCACCCTCACCTGCGACGTATACCCGGTCAGCGGGAAAAGCCGTTTCCGGGAAGAATTCGTCACGGCGGGCGGCGTGGCTCTTTCCAACATCCAGCTTTCCACCCTGGAAAGCAAAGCTTACCCCGGCCTGTACTTTGCCGGAGAAATCCTTGACATAGACGCTATTACAGGCGGATTCAACTTACAGGCCGCATGGTCCACCGGCTATGTCGCCGCCCAGTCCATCCTCAAAAGAATCCTGTGCGTATGAAACCCTTTCCCCTTATCGTCCTGTTGGCCGCCGTCCTGACCTCCTGCCGGCAAGAAGCCACTGTATACGACCTTCGCTGCGAAGGCCTTGCAGAACCGCTGGGCATAGATACCGGCGTGCCGCACTTCAGCTGGAAAATCCGGTCATCCTGGGATGAACAGGCAGGTTATGAACTTCAGACCGCCGCCTCGAAGGAGGATCTGGAAAAAGGAGACCTGGGCTGGACCTCCGGCCCCGTCATGTCCCGGCAGCAGATCCGCATCCCGTACGGCGGTGCACCCCTGCCTTCCCGCAGCGCCCTCTGGTGGCGCGTGAGGGTCTTCGGCCCGGAAGGTGAAGCCTCTGCCTGGAGCGCACCGCAACGGATGGGGACCGGTATCCTGGAGAGTGACACCCTGAAAGGCCAGTACATCGGCGCTGTGCCGGGCGAAGGCCGGTCTCCCCTTCTGCGGAAGCGCTTTACCCTTTCCGAAATGCCGGAGAGGGCCGTCCTGCACGTGAATTCCCTGGGTTACCATGAAGTGAGCCTGAACGGGGAAAAAGTGTCGGACGCGGTCCTCACGCCGGCGGTTTCCCAGCTTGACAAGCGCTCGCTGACAGTCACTTACGACCTCCTGCAGCATCTTGCTCCCGGAGAAAACGAGCTGATTCTTGCGGCCGGCTCCGGCTGGTACAAGTCCACCACCTTCGGCACGGTCTATGACGGGCCGCTGGTCAAAGCGGAACTGGACCTGGACGGTGAGCCTTTCCTCTGGACGGACGATTCCTGGGAGGGCGCCTGGAGCGGCTATGAGGACCTGGGCAGCTGGACTCCGCACCGCTTCGTGGGCGAACGCATCGACGCCCGCGTCAAGCCGGTCTGGGGTCCTGTGGACGTGGTTTCCGTCGAAGGGATCCGCGCATCGGCCCAGATGTGCGAGCCTTGCCGGATCCAGGAAGTCCACCTTCCCGTTTCAGTAGAGCGGACAGGCGACAGCACCTGGCGGGCCGACCTGGGCCGCGTCATGAACGCCATGCTGGATGTCACCCTTCCCTGCCTTCCGGCGGGTCATAAAGTGGTGGCCTCCTGCAGCGATTTCCAGCGCCCGGACGGGAGCCTGGACATCGGCGGACGCAACGAATACATTGCTTCCGGGGCACCGGAAGGCGACCGTTTCGTGAACCGGTTCAACCACCAGGTGGTACGCTACATCGAATTCAGCGGCCTTCCCGAGCCGCCGACGGAGATCCGCGCACTGCGCATGCGGACCGACTATCCCCTCTCGGGCAGGTTCACCAGCTCGGACCAGGACTTGAACCGGATTTACAACCTGGTGGCCTGGACCATGGAGAATCTTGCTTTTGACGGCTATATGGTAGACTGTGCCGGCATCGAGCGCCTGGGCTATGGCGGAGACGGCAACGCCTCCACCCTGTCTCTCCAGGCCCTTGCCGACGTGGCCCCGCTGTACCTGAACTGGCTGCAGGCCTGGGCCGACGCCACCCGCGAGGACGGCGGCCTGCCCCACACCGCCCCGAATCCCTATACAGCCGGCGGAGGCCCCTACTGGTGCAGTTTCCTCGTGCAGGCCGCCTGGCGCACCTTCCAGGCCTATGCCGATCCCCGTCCACTCGAGCGTTTCTATCCCCAGATGCAGCGCTGGCTGCAGTATGTGGACCGCTATACGGTGGACGGCCTCCTTCAGCGCTGGCCGGACCTTCCCTACCGCGGCTGGTACCTCGGCGACTGGGCCGCACCCCGCGGGGTCGATGTCCAGGACCCGGAATCCGTAGACCTCGTAAACAACTGCGCCCTTTGCCAGGTGTATCTGGACCTGGAGCAGATTGCCGCATTTCTGGGAGAGGATGCAACGCCTTACCGGGAGCGCTACCAGGCCCTGACCCGGACCATCCACGCGCGTTTCTATCACCCTGAAACGGGTTATTACGCGTCGGGGAGCCAATTGGACCAGGCTTTTCCCCTGCTGGCCGGCGTCGTTCCCGAAGCCCTGAAACCGGCCGTGACGGCCAAACTGAAAGAGCGGACAGCCTCCGTCTATGGCGGACATCTCGCCACCGGCCTGGTGGGTATCCCCGTCATCACGGAATGGGCCACCCTTGCCGGCGAATGCGACTGGCTTTACAGCCTCCTGAAAGCACCCGGCTATCCCGGTTACCTGGACATGCTCGACCAAGGCGCGACAGGCGTCTGGGAAGAGTGGGACGGCGGGCGCAGCCGCCTGCACAACTGCTACAACGGCATCCTGAGCTGGTTCTTCCAGGCCCTCGGCGGGATCCGGGCCGATGTCCCCGGCGCCGCACACCTGCTGATTGATCCGCAGATTCCCGCCGGACTGGACGAAGTGCAGGTGGCGCAGAACACCCCCTATGGCCTTGTCCGCGTACACCGGAAAGGCAGCGTCCTGGAAGTGGAACTGCCGGTGGGGACATCGGCCCGGATTGCCGGGAAGGAATATCCTGCCGGAAAGCACCGTGTGAAAATCCGCTAAAATAATGCTATCTTTGCCTGTTATGCAAGACACTGTCCTTTATATCCTGATCGGCGCCGCTTTCATCCTGGCGGCAGCCATTGTGATCACCTACCTGCTGATGCACGCGCGCGAAGTCAGAAAGTGCAATGCGCTGGAAAACGAGGCCATCCGCCTGCAAGCGGCGCTCGAGGCCTCCGAGGAGCGGCAGAAGCTCCAGAAAGAGACGTTCGCCCAGCAGTTGGAACTGGTGAAAAGTCAGATGACGGCCCAGACCGAACAGCTGCTCAAGCAGCGGGAAGAAACCCTGACCCGCCAGGCCGAGGAGACATTCCGCAACCTCGCCGGTCCCCTGGGCAAAGACCTCAAGGCCATGCAGGAGAGTTTCGACGCCCAGAAGCGTTCCCAGACGGAAGGAACCGCCACCCTGAAAACCGCCGTAGAGCAGGCCGTCAAGCACCTGCAGGACCAGACCGTCGCCATCGGCTCCAAGGCCGACAACCTGGCGCAGGCCCTCAAGGGACAGAACAAAATGACCGGTACCTGGGGGGAAACCATCCTGTACAACATGCTGGTGAACGAAGGCATGGAAGAAGGCCGTGACTTTGACAAGGAAGAAACCCTCCGCGACAGCGAAGGAAGCATTGTCCTGAACCAGGACAGCGGCAAGCGCATGCGCCCGGACTACATCCTCCACTACCCCGACCGCACAGAAGTCATCGTCGACGCCAAGACCTCCATGGAAGCCCTGTCCGACTGGTATTCCACCGAGGATCCGGAGCGCAAGGAAGACGCCGCCCAGCGCAACCTCCTGGCCATCCGCACCCAGATCAAGAGCCTGTCCGGCAAGCGCTACCAGGATTACATCCGGGAAGGCTACAAGACCCTGGACTACGTGATCATGTTCATTCCCAATTACGGCTCCCTGCAGCTGGCCAAGACGCTTGCGCCCAATATCTTCAACGAAGCGTACCGGCAGGGCGTTCTCCTCACCACGGAGGAAACCCTGATGCCCTTCCTCAGGATGATCCGCATTGCCTGGACCAACTACGACCAGGCCCGCAACCAGGAGAAAATCATCAAGGCGGCTTCCACCATGGTTGACCGCGTGTACGACTTCGCCAAGGCCCACGCCGCCATGGGCGAAAAGCTCAGGGCTGCCATGGACGAGTACGACAAAGTCTCCCTCAAAGTGGGAGAATCGGGGAACAGCATCCTCACGTCGGCCCGGCAGCTGATCAAGCTGGGGGTTCCAAAAAAACCCAAAAAACCCCTCCCGGATGGCGAAGATTAACGTTTATTTTCTAACTTTGCGAAAATTTAACCTTGCTACCGTAATGAAAAAAATCCTTCTGACTGTTGCATCCCTGGTGCTCGCTACCGGCGCTTTTGCCCAGGGTTTTGGTTCCCGGGCTTCCAATTCCGATTTCTATTACCAGCTCGGTGACAGCGATTTTTATCTCCAGCCCCTGGCCGACGTTCACTTCGGCTTCGACCTGGCCACCAATGCCACTGACGAATTCAAGGACAACACCTCTTTCTTCAAGAGCACCCAGTTCGGCTTCAACATGCTGGAACTGTCTTTCCGTCCCTACGAGAGCGGTGCCATCTCCTTGGGCGCTGACGTGGAATGGAATTCCTACCGTCTCAACAGCGACTATATGTTCGTGCCCTACAACGCCATCCCTACCGTGGCGGAACCCGACGGAAACAAGGTCTCCATCCAGAATAAAACCCTCATGGGCATCAAGGAAGTGAAGAAATCCAAGCTTTTGATCTGCACCTTCGAGTTTCCCCTGAACTATACCCAGAAATTCGGCCGCTTTGTCATCCGTCTCGGTGCATCGGCAGAGCTGAATCTCCAGGGCTGCGTCCAGTTCAAGGGCGTCGGCGGAGTCACCGGTACCGACAACATTGACGAAATGGGGAAAGGCACCCGCCACTCCAACCAGGTGTCCACCAACCTGTTCACCTACAACCTGCACGGCGCCATCGGTTACGGCGGACTGGGCCTGTACGTGAAATACCGTCCCAAACCCGTTATCCTGGAGAATTACGGCCCTCAGTTCCAGACGCTTACGCTGGGTCTAATGATCGGCCTGGGCTTCTAAGAGGCCAGTAAGATAAACTGCATTCCACAGTTTTTCGCAAAGGCGGCATCCGAAGGGGTGTCGCCTATCATTATGCTTTTCCCTCCTTCGATGGCGGGAATCAGGGAGCAGGCTTCCCGGAACATGCCGGGATTGGGTTTGCGCCGGGGGTCGCCGTCATCTGTGGCAGTACACGTGAGGACAAGGTCCAGCCGGCCTCCTGCATCAAGGATTTCCGTCATCATGCGGGCATGGATGCGGGAAAGGTCGGCATCCGACATGAGTCCCTTTCCCACGCCGCGCTGATTGCTCACGAGCACGATATGCGCAAACTTCCGGGCCCAGCGGGGCATTTCGTCCAGAACGCCGGGCATCCATTCCCATTCGGCCCAGTTTTTCACATAGTCGCCGGGGCGCAGGCGGTTCAGCACACCGTCCCGGTCCAGGAAAAGCGTGCGGGCATCGGAGGCGAGAACAGCCTCAGAGGCCCTTCTGACGGCAAACCAGGCAGGAATCTCCCATTGTGAACGGGCCAGGTCTTCCGGAATGCCGATGTCAATGAAATAAGCCCCGCACTCCCGGCCGGCAATCATTCTGAGGGCGGCTCCCGGTTCAAGGACCTCCTTTTCAAAAGAGAAAGGGGCCTGAAGGGGCGACAGGTCCAGCCTGCTACGGTCGATTGCATATACGCCTCCGTTGATGAGTCCGTCTTCACAAGGGGCCTTTTCGTGGAAAGCGGTAATGAGGCCACCGCTGCATTCCACGGCACCATAGCGGTCAAAATGCCGAAGCCGCTTGAGCGCCAGCGTAACGGGAGCGTCAAAAGTGAGGGCCGAAAGGTCCGCCGGGAAGAAGGTGTCGCCATTCACGACAACCACCTCGTTTCCTTCGCAGAGTCCAAGTGCGAGAGCAATCCCGCCACCTGTCCCCAGCGGTGTCTCCTCCATGGCGAAATCGTAACGGAAAGGCCACGACCCCGCCTTCACGAAATCAATAATCTGTTCCTTCAGATAACCCACCGAAAACACCACGTGATCAACGGGATACTGCATAATCCAATCCAGCATCCATCCCAGGAACGGCCTTCCTGCAACGGGGGCCATGCACTTGGGAATGGATGACAGGACACCCCGGAGACGGGTGCCCAGTCCGCCGGCCAGGATTACAACTTCCATCCTACGGCGCCTTTATCGGTAAACTGGAAGGGAACCACCTTGCCGGGCAGGGCCGACAGGGCATTCATGACGTCCATCCGGCGCTCCGGAGGCACCATCAGCATCATGAAGCCTCCCCCGCCCGCACCGGACACTTTGCCGGAGATGGCGCCGGCCCCGAGGGCGACGTCGAAAGCTTCCTGAATCATGGGATTGGTGATGGCGTCGGCCATTTTTTTCTTGTCTTCCCAGGCAGCGCCGAGAATGGAGGAAAAAGCGGCCATATCGCCCTTCAGCAGGGCCAGTTTCATGTCCACGGCACTCTGCTTGATGCGGTGCATGGCTTCAACGGCCACCGTGGAGCCGGACCGGGTGGCTTTCTGCTGCTCGGCGATGATGTCGGCCCCGAAACGGCTGCGGCCGGTAAAATACAGGAGCATGGAGCCTTCCAGTTCGGCCACAATCCAGTCTTTCACGCGCAGCGGGTTCACGATGACCATGTCGTTCGGCAGGAACTCCATGAAATTGAATCCGCCGAAAGCGGCTGCATACTGGTCCTGCTTGCCGCCGGAGAGCAGAAGGTCTTTCCGCTCGATCTCGTAGGCCAGGCGGGCCAGTTCATAGTCGCCCAGAGGGAGGTCCATCCATTCGGCGAAGCATTTGAGGATGGCGACCACCATTGTGGACGAAGTTCCCAGGCCGGAACCGGCGGGCGCGTCGTTATAGGTCGTGATGGAAAAGCCCGGGGACGGGAAGCCTCCCCTGTCGCGGAGAAGCCGGTTATACACGCCGTCGATCAAGATGGCGCCGCTGTTGACCGGACCCGTGCCGAGGGGAACCTCGGTGAGGATTCCGGCGTCAGCCGCATTGACCCGCATCACGGGAAGATTCAAGGGCTGGAGGGTGCAGTAGGCCGACAGGTTGATGGTGGCATTCAGGACATTGCCGCCGTACATGTCGCTGTACGGGGAGACATCGGAACCGCCGCCTGCCAATCCCAGGCGGAGGGGTGCTTTGCTTCGGACAATCATTTTTCTTGAGAACCGAGTTTTTCTTCAATCTGGGAAATCCGGTAGGCCGCCTCGGGATAGCCCGCATTCTGGGCCTGCCGATAGTAGAGAATGGCCTTCCGGTACATCTCAACGGTGAATTCGGCCAGTTTCCTGCGATCGCGGCGGCGGCTGACTTCGGGGGCGTTGTCGCCCAGGGATTCAAAGTCGACACCGGCCTGGAAGAGCATCTGCGCCTGTTCCGCAAGAAGGGCGCGGAGGTTCTCCCGCTGGGTGGAGATGGTGGCATTCTGGCTTTCGATGGTGCCGGACTGCTCGGTAATCGTGGCCGACTGCTGCTGGATGGTCGCTTCCTTGAGGCGGATTTCTTCCTTGAGCTGTTCGATCTCGGCCTCTTTTTCGGAGATGACCTTGCGGAGGCTCTTCACCATTTTGTTCAGTTCGGCACTCTGGCGGGTCACTTTTTCCAACTGGGCGAGTTTTCCCTTGATGTCGCCGATGCTTTCTTCAATCTGCTGGACCTGCGTGAGTTCCGCAGTACCGTGTTCCAAGTCTGTGCGCAGGCTCACGGTACGGCCGGTAATCTGGGAAAGCTGCTGGAGGATATTGTCCACGGCAGCGGCCTGGGCGGCATATTCAGCACGGGTGGCTTCGGCGCCGGCCTGCAAGTCTGCATATTCTTTTACAAGGGCGTCATATTCGGTGCGGGGGACGAAATTGGGGTCGTCACAACTGAAGGCCAGGAGGGCGGCTGCGACAAGGGCAGTTATCTTGAGAGTTCGCATACGGAGGCTCCTTTTTCAAAACGAATGGTTAATTTCTTGATGGCGGGCTGGTAAGTGACGGCACCGCTTCCGAGCTCTTCCGAAAGCACGGAGGCATCTTCCCGAAGGGTGAAGCGGTACATCAGCGGTCCGTAAACGGTGATACGGGCTATCTGGAACTCGTTTTCAGAGAGTTTCTTCAGAACCGCGGTGGAGTAATGCACATCTCCGTCCAGAGCCATTTTCATGGTATAGTTTCCGGAGAGGTCTTCGAGGACCTCTGCAGGCGGGACGGTAACGGCGGACCCGGTACGGCGGGGGCCGCAACCGACAAGTCCCAGAATGAGGGCCGATAGAAGGGCAAAGCGTCGCATGGAACTTATTCGGCTAGGAGCGCGCTGGCCAGGGCGTCCAGGGCAGGCTGGTCCTCCGGCTTGTAGCGACTGGTGATGGTAACGAGGTCTCCGACCAGGGTGATGTCCTTCATGGCCCCCAGCATCTCCTTCATCACACGGCTGGCCGAAGGGGCCCAGGAACCGTTTTCAATGAGGCCGACGCGGCGTTTCTGCCAGCCTTTCATCTGGAGGGAATGGAGGAAGTCGTAGGCCGGAGTAAAAAGGCCTGCGTCGTAGGAAGCGGCGGCCAGGACCAGCGTACCGTAACGGAAGGCGTCTTCCACGGCTTCGGCCCGGTCGTCGCGGGTGAGGTCGCATATGGCGACCTTGGGGCAGCCTTTATCCCGGAGGAGCTGCGCAAAGCGTTCCGCGACTTCCGCCGTACCGCCATGGATGGAAGCGTGCGCGACAAAGATGCCGGGCGTTTCCACCCCGTAGCTGCTCCAGGTGGTATAAAGGCTCATATAATATTCCAGATTTTCCCGGAGTACGGGGCCGTGCAGCGGCGCAATGACCGAAGGGACATCCTGGCCGATTTTTTTCAGCACAGTGGACACCGGAACGCCGTATTTGCCGCAGATGTTGAAATAATAGCGGCGGGCTTCACAGGCCCAGTCCCCGTCTTCGTCTCCATAGAAACCGCAGCGGGAAAGTGCGCCGAATTTGCCGAAGGCGTCGGCCGAAAAGAGGACGCCGGTGAGGCTTTCCCGGCTCATCATCACCTCCGGCCAGTGGACCATGGGTGCGGCGATGAAGCGGAGCGAATGGGCGCCCAGTTCCAGCACGTCCCCTTCTTTGACCGCCAGGGTGTTGAAGGAGCGGCCCGGAGCGAACTGCCCCAGGAACTGGAGGGCCTTGGCGCTGGCGACGACCACGACGGCCGGATACTTCTCCGCCACCTGGGCAATGAGGGCCGAATGGTCCGGCTCCATGTGATGGACCACCAGATAGTCGGGCGTCCGGCCGGCGAGGGCTTCCTCCAGGTTGCGGAACCAGGTGTCCCCGACCCGGCGGTCGGCCGTGTCAAGGATGGCAATCTTATCATCTTCAATCAGATAGGAGTTATACGACATTCCTTCCGGAACGGTATACTGGCTCTCGAACAGATCCAGGTTCACATCGTCTGCGCCGATGTAGCGGATTCCTTTTGCAATTTCTCTCATTTCGTTTTCTTAATGATTTACAAATATACAAAATATTTGGCTCAGTTGAGAAAAATGCTTATCTTGCCTCATTGATAGTGTGATTCTGCCCATGGAAAAGATCATCGAATACCTTCGGACCCTGCTGAAAAAATATATCTACATTTACGACCAGGTGGACACGGAAGACGCCGCCCAGCGCATCAAGAGCGCCATCTGGTTCCGGGGACCCAATGTCTGGATCCTCGCCTTCTCCATCATCATCGCCTCTGTCGGCCTGAACGTCAACTCCACGGCGGTCATCATCGGCGCCATGCTCATCTCCCCGCTCATGGGCCCGATCATCGGCATCGGCCTGTCACTGGGAACCAATGATACGGATCTGCTGAAATCGGCCTCCAAGAACCTTCTGGTGATGGTTGTGGTCTCACTTCTGGTGTCTACGCTGTTCTTTATGATTTCACCGCTGTCGCTGGTGAACCCGACCGAGCTGGAGGCCCGCACGTCGCCCACCATCTATGACGTGATGATCGCCCTGTTCGGCGGCCTGGCCGGTATCCTGGAAAACAGCAGGAAGGAGCGCGGAACAGTCCTGTCCGGCGTCGCCATCGCCACGGCCCTCATGCCGCCGCTTTGCACGGCCGGCTTCGGACTGGCGCACTGGAATATGCGTTTCTTCTTCGGCGCCATGTACCTGTTTGTCATCAACAGTGTTTTCATCGCACTGGCCACATACCTGATGACCAAATACTTACGCTTCAAGACAGTCGGCGGCATCTCCCCTGTCCTGGCCCAGAGACAGAGGAATGTGATATCGGCCATTCTCGTCATCGTCCTCGTGCCCAGCATCTGGAGCGCAGTCAACCTCATCCGCGAAAACGACTTCGAGCGCAACGTCAATTCCTTTGTGGACAACAACCGCTTCATCTCCTCCCGCTCCTACATCTACGACTGCCGCGTCAAGGGCCACCATGCCACCATCTCCATCGCCGGACAGCCGCTCAGCGACAGCCTCCGCACCGCTTTTTACGAGCAGGCCCTGCAGTACCACATCAAGGAGAAATACCTGACCTTGCAGGAACATACCTTCGGCATGACGCAGGAAGACATGGATCAGCTCATCGGCGGCGTCTACTCCATGGCCGACCAGGAACTCTCCGAGAATGACGCCCAGATTGCCGCCCTCCAGGCACGTGTGGACGAACTGGCCGCCCAGCTGCAGGCCCTCCGGCTCCAAACCGACTCCCTCCTGAACCCGCCGGTTCCCGAACCGGAAGAACAGCTGAAAGACTAAAAAAAAAGCCCTTGGACGATCTCCAGGGGCTTTTCTGAGGTACCAAGCGGAATCGAACCGCTGTAGCAGGTTTTGCAGACCTGTGCCTAACCACTCGGCCATAGTACCGGTACGGGAATGCAAAGTTAGCAGGTTTTTTGGAAACTGCAAAAATTATTTCAGGACACCGAGCTCCTTCCCTACCTTGATGAATGCGGCGATGGCTTTGTCCAGATGCTCTTTTTCATGAGCGGCGGAGAGCTGGACACGGATGCGGGCCTGTCCCTTCGGAACCACCGGATAATAGAAACCGGTGACGAAGATGCCTTCCTGGGCCATCTTGGCAGCGAAATCCTGGGAGAGCTTGGCGTCGTACAGCATGACGGCGCAGATTGCGCTCTGGGTGGGCTTGATGTCGAAACCGGCGGCCATCATCCTGTCACGGAAATAATTCACGTTCCGGACCAGACGGTCGTGCAGTTCGTTGGATTCCTTGAGGATGCTGAAGGTTTCCAGGGCGGCGCCGGCAATCATGGGCGGGATGGAATTGGAGAACAGGTAAGGACGGCTGCGCTGGCGGAGCATGTCGATGATTTCCTTGCGGCCGGTGGTGAAACCGCCCACGGCACCGCCGAAAGCCTTGCCGAGGGTGCCGGTGAAGATGTCGATACGTCCGTAGCAGCCGAACTGCTCCGCAACGCCATGGCCGGTAGGGCCGACAACGCCGGCGCTGTGGCTTTCGTCCACCATGACAAGGGCGTCGTATTTTTCGGCCAGGTCACAGATCTTGTCCATCGGGGCGACGTTGCCGTCCATGGAGAAGACACCGTCGGTGACGATGATGCGGAAGCGGCAGGCCTGTGCCTCTTTCAGTTTTTCTTCCAGGTCGGCCATGTCGGCGTTGTTGTAGCGGAAACGCTGGGCCTTGCACAGGCGCACGCCGTCGATGATGGAGGCGTGGTTCAGGGAGTCGGAGATGATGGCATCCTCAGCGGTGAGGAGGGGTTCGAACACACCGCCGTTGGCGTCGAAGCAGGCGGCGTAAAGGATGGTGTCGTCGGTCTTGAAATAGTCCGAGATGGCTTTTTCAAGCTGTTTGTGGATATCCTGCGTACCGCAGATGAAGCGGACGGAGGACATGCCGTAACCGCGGGCGTCCATGGCCTTTTTGGCGGCCTGGATGAGGCGGGGGTTGTCGGCCAGGCCCAGGTAGTTGTTGGCGCAGAAGTTCAGCGCCTTGGTGCCGTCCTCCAGCGTAATCTGAGCGCTTTGGGCCGACGCAATATTCCTCTCTTTTTTGTAAAGACCTGCTTCTTCGATGGCATTGAGCTCATTCTGAAGATACTGCTGAAATTTTCCGTACATGATTCGTAGTTTTAGTGGTTCAAATTTACGAATTATTCTTGAAAATCGTTGAAAAAAATATAAATTTGCACAACAGAACTGAATAACCGATCATTTTGTAATGAAAAACGTCCTTGTAATAGGGTCCACGGGCCAGATTGGTTCGGAACTCACTATGAAACTCCGCCGCGAAATCCACGGCAGTACTGTTGTCGCCGGATACATCCCTGGTGCCGAACCCACGGGAATCCTTCTGGAAAGCGGTCCTTCCGCCATCGCGGATGTCCGTGATTCCGCCGGCCTCGCAGAGATTGTCACCCGCTACAAGATTGACACCATATTCAACCTGGCCGCCCTCCTGTCGGCCGTCGCGGAAAAGAAGCCCCTGCTGGCCTGGGACATCCAGATGAACGGCCTGCTGAACATCCTGGAAATCGCCCGGGAAAAAGGATGCGCCGTCTTCACCCCTTCTTCCATCGGCTCCTTCGGCCCGGAAACGCCCCGCAAGAATACCCCGCAGGACACCATCCAGCGCCCCCGTTCCATGTATGGCGTCACCAAAGTGGCCACCGAACTGCTGAGCGACTACTATTTCCATAAATACGGCGTGGACACCCGTTCGGTCCGTTTCCCCGGCCTGATCTCATACACCACCCTTCCCGGCGGCGGCACCACCGACTATGCCGTGGAAGTGTACTACGCCGCCGTCAAGGGAGAAGAATTTGTCTGCCCCATCGCGCCCGGCACCTATATGGACATGATGTACATGCCGGATGCCCTGCAGGCCGCCATCAACCTCATGAATGCCGACCCTTCCCGCCTGGTGCACCGCAACTCCTTCAACATTGCCTCCATGAGTTTCGAGCCCGAGCAGCTCTTCGCCAAGATCCGCGAATACGTGCCCGAGCTGAAAGTCCGCTACGAGGTGGATCCCGTCCGCCAGGCCATCGCCGAATCCTGGCCCGACAAGATGGACGACAGCTGCGCCCGCAAAGAATGGGACTTCAAACCTGCTTACAATCTGGACTATATGACCCGCGATATGTTGAAGAACCTCAAGATAAAACTGGGCAAGTAGAAAAGAACAAACGATTGAATTTCACTCAATAAAATATTTAATAATTCATAACCAGCTGACAATCAGCTGGTTAATTTGTTTCTTAAAATTTTTCTTAAAAAAACTTTATAAAAAATTTGCAAATCCAAAAAAAGGTCGTACCTTTGTATCCGGAATGAGGAAGCAAGGTTCTCTTGACGGAATCATTCTATTGGTTATTAGTTTTAGTGTTATTAATTATGTGGTT
>OCTW011536007.1_pt1 | contig 30583 bp, 26 predicted proteins | sample 1539671 | NCBI WGS metagenome assembly OCTW01 (sample SAMN02144230, study PRJEB22623) | gut metagenome | biome: sheep rumen | host: Ovis aries | place: New Zealand | reverse complement strand
ATAAAAGACAATAGACTTTGTAAAATGCTTGAATATGAGATTCGGAGGCCGAAGGCCGACCCAGGGGGTCTGGGGGATTAGGCCCCCAGTCTATCGAAGATATTAGGCGCAAAAAGAGCTGCGATGTCGCAGCTCTTTTTGTGCCTCGGGCGGGAATCGAACCCGCACGGCCGTTTCGGGCCAAGGGATTTTCTTGCCACTATGGCTTTCGCCACCGGAAGTGCCATGCGGCACTGAGTTTGTGGTCCGGACTATTCCTTCACCATGGAGCGTAGCTCTTTAGGTGTGTCGTGTCTAGTCTCTGCACCTTCCTCTTTTCGGAGGCTTGGCTCAAGATTACCATCGGCATTACCCGTTAAGGCTTCCTTGAATTTACGACATTCTACATCTCTCTTTTCAGGGAGTGCACTCAAATTTGCCACGTTGACAAGCAGAAGCGTCTCTGGGGCCGATTTTGTGTCGAGGCAGCAGCAAAATCGGAGGAAAAGGGCATTTTCTTTGCCACGTTGACAAGAAAACGGCCATGGAGGCCATTCTGCTTGTCGAGGCGGCAAACCCCCTTCGGCGTTCCCGTTTGTCAATGAGCTTGTCTAAGTCCCTCGTGTCTACCATTCCACCACCAAGGCAAAATGTGGGATGCAAAGATAGGGATTTTATAGCTTTTCTGCAAACCGGGCCAGCCAGGGGGAGGCCAGCTGCCGGACGATGCCGTCCCACCAGCGGTCCGGAAGGATGGCGTGCCAGAATACCATCGAGTCGGATCCGGTGGATACCCGGTAACGGGTGCGGGGATGGCGCGAACACACGCCCTTGACAATGGCACGCGTAACAACCGAAGGGGCCGACAGAAACTTCACATCCGGGGAAAATCCCTTCTTCATGACAAACGCCTGCCGGAGGGCGGGCTCTTCGTAGGCCGTGCCCTTGGAGGATGCTTCCAGATGCCTGGCGGCAATCTGCCCCCACTCGGTGCGGGTGGCGCCGGGTTCAATCAGGACCACATCTATGCCAAACGGCTTCATTTCCATGCGCAGGCAGTCGCTAAAAGCCTCTACCGCATACTTGGAAACATGGTACCAGCCGCCGAAGTACAAACACCCCTTTCCCGCCACGGAACCGATGTTCACGATGCGCCCGCGGCCGCGTTTGCGCATGCCGGGCAAAACCAGCTGGCAAAGCCGGGCCAGGCCGAAGAGGTTCACTTCCAATTGCCGTCGGGCTTCCTCCAGCGGGACATTCTCGATCGCGCCGAACGATCCGTATCCGGCACAGTTGACCAGGGCATCCACATCTCCCACCTGTGCCAGGCAAGACTGAATGGACTGCTCGTCGGTGACATCCAAAAACAAAGGGGTGGCGCCAAAGGGGCGCAGAGTCTCCATCTGGGAGACCCTCCGGGCAGCGGCAAAAACCGTATGCCCTTTCTGAGCCAGTGTCTTGGCCGCGTCATAGCCAATACCGCTGCTGGCTCCGGTAATGAGAATTTTCATAGGACTAATGAAGATAGGCTCCGGCCCCCGGCTTTTCGAAGGGCAGTGGTTCCGGCTGGGCCGATTTGCTAGGTTTGGCACTCTCTATATAGTTGCCGGAAATATGGTTCAGGACCGAAGACAGCATGGTTTCAGAAGGATCCCCCAGCGGATGTCCGTCACGGGGAGTATCCCAGGCCTCGATATGGGGATTGATTCCGTCGGGCATGCTCAGGGTGGTGCCGTTGCAGTCGGCATAACGGGAAGCAATCACGTAAAGGCCCCATCCTGCGGTGGCTTTCTTGCCGGCAGAGGCGTCCACTTCCGTTTTCTGTGTGGCCAGGTAATTGTAGAAATCATCGGCCTTGAGCAGAAAACCGCCGCAGAATTTTCCGAGGGTCCTGGATCCGACGAGCGTTACGCCCATATAGGGCGCCAGGCCGCAGATGAGGGCTTCCGAGGCCGATGCCGTCTGCCCGGTGACAATGAACCACACGCGTTTGAGGTCCGGATTCACCTCCAGGGTGTTCAACGTCTTTTTGCCGCTGGAGAGGGTGAGCGTGAAACTTTCGGCGAAACGGGTTTCCGCGTTGTCGCCCACAGTGGAGCCAAAGCGGGAATTGTAAACGTCCTTGTTGAAGACGGCCTCGGAGGAAACCACGGAAACCGGAGCAATCAGCGACCCCAGCACCGTGCCCGTAGCAACAAATCCGCCGGAGTTGTAGCGCAGGTCCACCACCAGTTCTTCAATGCCGTCCGACTTGAACTGGCGGAAGGCCTCCACCAGGTCTTCGCAGGCGTCCAGGGTGAAATTGCTGAAGTGAAGATAGCCTAGCTTTTTGCCGCCGACGTCCAGTGTCCGGACCACGTTCACGGGGTTGGAGTAGAGCTGGGTGGCCGTCATGGTCACGCTGCGGCCGCCCAGCATCCCCATCCGCAGGGTGCCGGGGAAATGGTAGATTTTCTCCGTGAGCACAGCGCTGTAATTCTCCCGGGTCAGTTCCGTCCCGTCAAAGCTGTTGGCCACGTCCCCCCGTTTGAGACCGGCTTTGGACGCCGGAGAATCGGCATAAACGAAGGTAATCACCATGTTAACATGGTTTCCGACGGCGGTAAGGATAAAATCGAAGCCGAAACTTTTCCCGTTGCCCGTGACTGTGCTCTCAAAGGAGGAGCAGTCCTCCATCAACATTGTCCACCTGTCCATCTCGTGCCGGCAGTCGGCCACCTTCTCGACGGGCTTGTCTCCAAACTTCCAATTGTCTATCCGGGCGGCCATCTCGTCGGCCCAGAGATAATAGGTTTTCATGTTGTTGAAGGCGAACAGGTTGGCGTAATAGGTGGTGGGATCCACGCCGCCCAGCTTGTCGTCGGGGTCCGGCTGTTCCGCCGCCGGCTTGTTGCAGGCGAGGGGAAGCAAGATCAGCAGAAGAGGAAGAATTCGATTCATAGCCTAAAAATATTTCTTTTCGTCCCGATACAAAGATAGGAAAATAAAAATCAGGATGGTAAAAGCCCAGAGCGAAGAGCCACCGTAAGAAAGAAGCGGCAGGGGAATGCCGATGACGGGCATAAGGCCCACCGTCATGCCTACGTTGATGAAAAGATGCATGAAAATGCAGGCTGCCACGCAGTATCCATAAGTCCGGGTAAACTTGTCCCGGCACGACTCCGCATCAATCAAGAGCCGGGCAATCAGAAAAACATACAGGCCGATGACGACCAGGCAGCCCAGGAAGCCCCACTCCTCGCCCACGGTGCAGAAAATAAAGTCCGTGGCCTGTTCCGGGACAAAGCCGAAAGTGGTCTGCGTCCCCTGCAGGAAGCCTTTGCCCACAAGCCCGCCGGAGCCGATGGCAATCTTGGACTGGTTCACATTGTAACCCATGCCGGAGGGGTCTTCCCGCATGCCCAGGAGCACTTCGATACGGCCCCGCTGATGCGGCTGGAGCACATTCTCGAAAAGATAGTCCGTGGAAAACACGAGCCCCACGCCGGCCAGGAAAACCGCCAGAGAGATGGCAAGGAACGTGTCTTTGTCTTTGTAGGCACGCCAAGCCAGCCAGGGAAGCGCCAGAAGACACAGGCCCAGAAAAACATACAGGAGGTTCACCTTCGGGAGGAAACTCCAGAAATAGTGGTAGTCCTCATCCATGGCGGGCACCCATACCCGGGCCGACAGCCAGTCCATCCGGGCGTTCACCAGGGAGGAGAGCTGGCGGTGAAGCAGCGGAAGGAGGCCCATCAGCAGCACGAAGCCGCCGCCGGTGAGCAGACGTTTCCAGCGTCGGGAGGGAGGTGCGTTGGCGATGTTGCACAGAATCAGGAAGCCCACAAAAATCAGGATAGCCCAGTAAGGTCCCATGGTGAGCGTGCTGATAAACAGGACAATAATAAGGCCGATGCCTCCCAGCCACCAGCCGGAAAGTCCTTCCCGGTACAGCACAAAGATGAATCCGGCATACACCAGGGCGCTGCCGGTCTCGCTTTCGGCAACAATGACCAGCATGGGCAGGACAATCACAAAGACGGCGGTCCAGAAGTTCTTCCATCGGGTGATTCTGAAATTCTGCTGGCTCAGTACATAGGAGAGCAGCAGGGACGTGGATATCTTGGATATCTCGGCCGGCTGGAAGCGGATGGGCCCCAGGTCGAACCACGAATGGGAGCCCTTCACGTCGTTGGAAACGAAGATGACCAGCACCAGAAGCCCCACGACAAAGGCATAGAAGGGAATGCAGGCCGCTTCCCACAGGCGCGGGGGAATCAGGTACAGGATGGCGGCGGCGAGGCCCACGGAAGTGAGAATCCAGACGAACTGTTTGCCCGCCCGGGAACTCCAGTCCAGGAGCGAGCCCGGTTCGGAGGTGTGCGTGGCGGCAAAGATGTTCACCCAACCGATGAGCACCAGCAACAGATAGGTGCCGATCAGCCACCAGTCCACGGACTGTCTGGTATGAGCCTTGCCGTCAGTCATGTTTCACGCGGGCCATCAGATCGGCCTTTTTCATTCTTTCTTCCAGCTCGGTGCGCTTCACCTCCCCCTTGAGGTATTTTTCCACCATCAGGGAGGCGATGGGGGCGGCAAACTGGGCCCCGAACCCGCCGTTTTCCACATAGGCCGCGATGGCAATCTTGGGCTTGTCCATGGGGGCGAAGCAGATGAAGACGGAGTTGTCGGCCCCCCGGGGGTTCTGTGCCGTCCCGGTCTTGCCGCAGATGTCCAGGGAGTCCACGTGCGCAATCCAGGCCGTCCCGCCCATCCCGGGGCCGGAGTTCACGGCGCGCCACATCCCTTTGATGAGTTTCGGGAAGTGGGCGGGATCCACTTTCGTGTACTGGGGTTCGTAGAAGCGTTCCTCTATCTCAATCCCCTCCGACGCCTTGATGATGTGCGGAATGAGGTAATGCCCGCGGTTGGCGATGGTGGCACAGAGATTCGCAAGGTGCATGGGCGTGGCCAGAATCTCCCCCTGGCCGATGGAAATCGAAATCACGGTGGTGGAATTCCACCTTCCGCGGCCATAGGCGCGGTTGTAGGTTTTTGAGCTGGGGATGCTGCCGGAGAGTTCGGCCGGGAAATCGCTGCCCAGCTTGCGGCCGAAGCCGAAACTCTCCACGTACTCGTGCCAGGCGTCCAGCCCCTCGGCCACCGAGCCGTATTTGCGGTTGTCCAGGATATTCTTGAGCACGTAGCAGTAATAGGCGTTGCAGGACATCATGATGCTCTCTTCCATGTTCAGCGGGCTTTTGTGCCCGTGACAGCCCAGCTTGTGCCCGGCTCCGAAGTGGTAGCCGTGCGAACAGGGATACATCGTCTCCGGCCGCAAGACGCCTTCCTGCAGGCCGATGAGCCCGTTGACCAGCTTGAAGACCGAACCGGGGGGATACGACGCCTGGACCGCGCGGTTGTACATGGGCTTGTAGGGGTTCTGGGCAATCTCCGCATAATGCTTGCCGATATCGGCCAGCTGCTCCACATCGATGCCGGGAGAGGAAACCAGGGCCAGGATTTCTCCGGTGGAGGGTTCGATGGCCACCACGCTGCCCACCTTGTTGTGCATGAGTTCCTGCCCGTACTGCTGGAGGGCGGCGTCGATGGTGGTGGTGATATTCTTGCCGGGGATGGCTTCCTTGTCCTGTTCCCCGTTCTGGTAGGGCTGCTCAATCTGGTTGCGGGAATTCCTCAGGTAGATGTGATAGCCTTTCTCTCCCCGGAGGTCGGCTTCGCGGGCGGCTTCGATGCCGGTCATGCCGGCGTAGTCTCCGCTCCGGTATTCCCCGGGATGCCGGTTGATATAGTCCTGGTCCACCTCCGAGACGTAGCCCAGGAGGTTTCCGCCGGCGTTCACGGGGTAGTAGCGGATGCCACGGACCTGCCCCCGGAAGCCGGGAAAACGGTATTTTACCTCGTCGAAACGCATGTAGGTTTCGGCCGGAACCATGCGGAGCATCGTGACGCCCTGCGAGCCGATGGTGGAGCGGCGCTTGCGGTATTCCTGCAGACGGCCGCGGATGAATTCCGGCGTCACGCCCAGTACGGTGGCCAGGGACAGCGTGTCGAAGGCCTGTACCTCGCGGGGATTCACCAGGATGTCGTAGGCCACCTTGTTTCCCACCAGAATTTCCCCGTTGCGGTCGTAGATGACGCCCCGGGTGGGGTAGATGGTTTCGTAGATGGTGGAATTGCGGTCGGCGTCTTCCTTGTACTGGTTGTCCAGCAGCTGAAGCGAAAAAATCTTGCCCAGGAGAAGAAGCGCCGCCCCTCCCAGGCCGATCAGAAGACGGATATGACGCCCGTCCGCGCTCATTGTCTGGATTCTGAGGCCAGAACGTTCAGGGGAATGAGAGACACCAGCACGCCGGCTCCCAGCGAGGCAAGGAAACGGTACAGGTTGAACGGCAGCGGGCGTGTGCCGGCCCCGTCGGCCCAGATATAGATTGCCAGGAACAGTGCCTGAACCAGCAGGAGGGCCAGGCCCACCTGGGCGAAACCGCTGCTGCGGAGCGTGAAGTCTTCTTTGCGGGCAAAGAGCTCTTCCCCGAAGATGAGGTGGATGACGGCGTTTCTCAGGAAGGCAACGGGAACGAGGGCCAGGGCATTGAGCCCCAGCACTCCTTCTGAAAGCAGGTCCACCGTGGAACCGGTCGCAAAAGCGATGAGCATGGTCCACAAAGTGTTTACCCGGGTAGGGATGCACAGGACCATCACGGGGAGAATGCTGAGCATGATATAGGGCGTAACCCGGAAGAAGTTACTGATAATCAGCTGTGCCACAAGCAGCAGGAGGTATGCGATCCAGAACGTTTTGTTTCTCATTGTTCAAACCCTTCAATTTCATCGAATGCGTTGTTGTGGACGACGCTGACATAGCGGAGGGCGCTGAAATCCTGAAACAGGCGTACGGCAATCTCGTTGGTGGCGCCGTTTACCACTTTGGCGTCCCCGGCAATGCCCAGCGGGATGTCCGGCGGGAACAGCAGGGAGTGGCCGCTGGTGTACACCGTATCCCCTTTCTGGAAGCGGAACTGCAGGGGGATTTCCTTGAGGATGGCCCCGTTGGAGCGGATTCCGTCCCAGACCAGCAGGCCGCTGCCTCCTTCGCTGCCCAGCCGGGCGCTGATGGAGATGTCGCTGTTCTGGAAGGAGAAGGCGAAGGCGTGATGCTCGCTCACGGCATCCACGATGCCCACGACTCCGTTCGGGGTAATGATGCCGGATTTCTCCTGGATGCCGTCTTCGTATCCTCGGTTGAGGATGAGATAGTTATGCTGTTTGTTGCGGCTCACTTTCACCACCTCTGCGGCCACCATGGAAAAACCGGGCCGATACAGGGTGTCCAGGGTGTCGAGACGGGCATTCCGCAGGCGTTCCCGGGCCTGCTCCAGTTCCTGCAGCAGCCGGAAGTTCTCCTCCGAGAGTTCCCGGTTGGCACCGGAAAGCGAAAAATAGGACTGGATGCTTTGCGAGGCTCCCCACACTTTCCCCATGAACAGATGGGCTCCCCTGGCTACCCACACCCGCTGCAGGGCGGCATTGTGGGTGACCATTTGCAACGCCGCGATCTCCAGGAAAATGAAGACCGCGAAGTTGAATAGTCTGAAGAGAAGCCGCTGCTGCTTCATGGGCCTAGCGCATGAGGAAGGAGTAGTTCTCCGTGTTCTTGAGGGCGATGCAGGTGCCGCGGGCCACGGCGCGAAGCGGATCTTCGGCCACGTGGAACGGGATGTTCACTTTTTCGGAGAGACGCTTGTCCAGACCGCGGAGAAGGGCTCCGCCGCCGCTCAGGAAAATACCGTTTTCCACGATATCCGAATACAGTTCCGGAGGGGTCTGTTCCAACACTTGCTGGATGGAGGCCTCCAGGCGGGCGATGGACTTGTCCAGGCAATGGGCAATCTCCTGATAGGGGATGAGGGCCTCCACCGGGTGGCCGGTCATCAGGTTGGGGCCGCGTACGAGGAACGCTTCGGGTTCTTCGTCCAGGTTGGGGATGACGGCGCCTACGGCAATCTTGATTCTCTCGGCGGTGGTTTCACCCACTTTGATCACATGCTGCTGGCGGAGGTAGTTCTGAATGTCGGCCGTGAAGACGTCACCGGCCACGCGGATGGACTCCTGCTGGACGATGCCGCCCAGCGAAATGACGGCGATTTCCGTGGTGCCGCCTCCGATGTCCACCACCATGTTGCCCCGGGGAGCTTCCACATCCAGGCCGATACCCAGGGCGGCCGCCATGGGCTCATAGATGAGATAGACGTCCCGGCCGCCGGCATGCTCGGAGGAGTCGCGGACGGCGCGGATTTCCACTTCCGTGGAGCCGGAAGGAATGCCCACCACCAGCTTGAGGTTGGGGGCGAAGAGGCTGCGGTGACGGGAATTCACCTGCTTGATGAAACCGCGGATCATCATTTCCGCGGCGTTGAAGTCGGCAATGACGCCGTCCCGGAGCGGACGCACCGTCTTGATGCCAGGATTGGTCTTTTCGTGCATCAGTTTGGCCTTCTGGCCCAGGGCGATGCACTTGCCGGAATGGTTGTCGATGGCTACGATGGACGGTTCGTCAAGGGCAATCTGGTCATTCTGGAAAATGACGGTGTTGGCCGTGCCCAAATCGATAGCCAGTTCTTGATTGAGAAAGCGAAAAGCCATTATGCTGATTTGTTTTTTTTCTAATAATTCCCAAAAATACAAAAAATTATTATATTCGCGAAAAGAAGTTTTCAGGATGAACGGAAAAAAATACTTGCTTGTCACGGCGGGAGGAAGCGGAACCCGTATGGGGTCGGCCCTTCCCAAACAGTTCATGCTCCTCGGCGGCGTCCCCATCCTGCGCCGGACCATTGAGGTTTTCTTGCGGGCAGTTCCTGATATTCAGGTGATTACCGTTCTTCCGGAAGCGCATGTGAATGACTGGAGAGAGTATTGCGTGAAAGAGAATTTCCTTTGCCCTCAGCGGCTGGTCAAAGGAGGCTTCACCCGCTTCCATTCCGTGAAGAATGCCCTGAAATATGTTCCGGACGATGCCGTGGTGGCGGTTCATGACGGAGTCCGTCCGCTCATAACAGCCGGGAAAATCCGGGAACTTTTTGATGCGGCCCTTGACGCACCGGCCGTCATTCCGGTGCTTCCCGTTACGGATACGCTCAAGCTGATAGACCGGAAGGAAGGACAGCTGGTCAGCGCCGGCGAGCCGATAGACCGCAGCCGCGTTTTCGGCGCCCAGACGCCGCAGGTTTTCCAGGCGGCAGCCCTCAAGGCCGCCTACGGACAGCAGTTTGACATGCTGTTTACCGATGACGCTTCGGTGGCGGAGCGGTACGGCATACCGCTCACCTTCAGGGAAGGAGAGCGGTACAATCTCAAGATTACTACGCCGGAAGATCTGGTTCTGGCGAACGCCATCATAGATTCTTCGCTGCGCTCAGAATGACATGCGCTAGTCTCTGCCGGTGTAGGTGGTGGATTTGAAATCCTTCACCCAGACCTGACGCTCGATGGGTTCGTCCAGGGAAATCATGGTGTCCGTGGACTGGATGTAGGGGATTTTCTGGATGGTGTTCAGAAGCACTTCCATGAGGTGGTCATTGTCCAGGCAGTAAAGCTTGGCCAGGATGGCATATTTTCCGGTTACAAAATGACACTCCACGATTTCCGGAATCTTCTTCAGGTTGGCAATCACTTCCGGATATTTGGTGGACTCCGAGAGGGAAATGCTTACGTAGGCGCATACATTGAGCCCCAGGGCCTGCGGCTTTACCTGCAGACGGGATCCCGTAATGACGCCATTGGCCTCCAGTCTTTTATACCGCTGATGAATTGCGGCACCGGACACGCCGCATTCCCTGGCAATTTCCAGGAACGGCATGCGGGCATTCTTTACCAGGAAAGAGAGAATCTTCTGGTCGATCTGGTCGATGTGATAGGTTGCCATTTGCTTTCAGTTTTTAACTAACCAATGCAAATGTACAACTTTTTTTTAATTTTTACGCTTTCCCCTGAATTTTTTTGTAGGAGAGGAGGCGGCTATAATTGCCTGACAATCAGCCTCGGTCAATTTGTCGGCCGGCGTTCCTTTGGGAATCTTATAATTAGAAACACCTTGTTTGATATAAGGCCCGAACCGCCCGTTGATTACCTTGATGTCCCCGAATTCGGCGATGTACTCCGGACCGGCAACTTCCTGCGCAGCAGTCTCCCGGATGAGCGAGGTGCATTCCTCGAGGCTCACCTTGAGCGGATCCATCCCCTTGGGAAGTTTCACATTCTTGTCACCGTACTTCAGGTAGGGGCCGAATCGACCGCGCGTGGCGATGATGTCAATCCCTTCGAGCTGTCCCACGGTGCGGGGCAGTTCCAGCAGTTTCAGGGCCTCTTCCAGGGTGAGCGTCTCAATCAGCTGCCCCTTCCCCAGGGAAGCGCTCTGCCGGTTTTCGCCCTCTCCCTTCTGCACATACGGGCCGAACTTGCCGAAGGCGGCCACCACTTTCTGCCCGTCCGGAGCAATGCCGATATCCCGGCTTATCTTGCTGTAATTATGGTCTGCAAGGACTTGCTCCACATGGGCGTGGAAGGGTTTGTAGAAGGAAGCGATGGTTTCGCTCCAGACCTTCTTCCCCTCGGCCACTTCGTCGAAATCGGCCTCTACGTTGGCGGTGAAGTCATAGTCCAGGATGGCGGTGAAATTCTCCACCAGGTAGTCGGTGACGATCAGGCCGATTTCCTGTGGAAGAAGCTTGCCTTTTTCGGCCCCGCTGACTTCCGTCTTCTGGCTGGATTTGATGACGCCGTTTTTGAGGGTCAGGTTGGTGACCTTGAAGGATTTGCCTTCTTTGTCTCCCTTGACGGCATAGCCCCTTCCGCGGGTGAGCGTATCCACGGTGGCCGCATAGGTGGAGGGCCGGCCGATGCCCAGCTCTTCCAGTTTCTTCACCAGCGAGGCTTCCGAATAGCGGGCCGGCGGCGCGGTGTATTTGCATTGGGCCGACAGGCCGTTTTCCTGCATCAGACTGCCCTTGGGAAGGTCCGGAAGCAGGATTTCCTCTCCTTCCGCCTCTTCTTCGTCGCGGCCTTCCAGATACACTTTCATGAAGCCGTCGAAAAGCAGCTGGACCGACTGCAGGCCATAGCGTTCGGGTCTTTTGTCGGACTCGATGGTGAGGTGGGTGTTCATCACCCGGCTTTCGGCCATCTGGGACGCGACGGTGCGCTTCCAGATCAGTTCGTAAAGCTTTTTCTCCTGGGCTGTGCCTTCAATCTCCACATTGTCGATATAAGTGGGCCGGATGGCTTCGTGGGCTTCCTGTGCGCCCTTGGACTTGGTGCGGTACTGGCGCGGATGGGAATAGACTTCTCCGAAGTTCTCCAGAATGTATTTCTTGGCACTCCCCAGGGCCAGGGCGGACAGGTTGGTGGAGTCGGTTCTCATGTAGGTGATGAGGCCGCGCTCATAAAGGCTCTGTGCCACCCGCATCGTGGACGAAACCGGGAAGTGGAGCTTCCGGGCGGCTTCCTGCTGCAGGGTGGAGGTGGTGAAGGGGGCGGCCGGGACGCGGACGCCTTCTTTCTTTTCTACGGAACCGACCCGGTAAGTGGCGCCGATGCTGTCCTGCAGGAAGGCGCGCACCTCATCCTCGGAGGAGAAACGGGTGTCCAGCGTGGCCTTCACTTTTGTGTCGGTGCCTTCCGGCTGGAAGATGCCTTCTACCCGGTAGTAAGGCTCCGGTCGGAAGGCCATGATTTCTTTCTCGCGGTCCACAATCAGGCGGAGGGCGACGCTCTGTACCCGGCCGGCGCTCAATTTGGGCTGGATTTTTCTCCAGAGGATGGGAGAAAGTTCAAAGCCGACCAGACGGTCCAGTACGCGGCGGGCCTGCTGGGCATTCACCAGGTTCATGTTGATGCTGCGGGGATGCTCGATGGCCTCCAGGATGGCGTTCCTGGTAATCTCATGGAAGACGATGCGGCGGGTTTTTGCCTCGGGAAGTTCCAGCGTCTGGAGCAGATGCCAGGAAATGGCTTCTCCTTCCCGGTCTTCATCGGAAGCCAGCCAGACGGTGGAGGCGGAGTCGGCCAGTTTTTTCAGTTCGGCGACCACCTTTTTCTTTTCTGCGGGAATGACATACTCGGGCGTGAAACCGTGTTCCACGTCCACGCTCAGTTTATGTTCTTCCAGATCCCGGATGTGGCCGATGGATGCCTTGACCAGATACTCTTTTCCCAAATATTGCTGAATGGTTCTCACCTTTCCGGGAGACTCCACGATCACTAAATTTTTATTTCCCTCCATCTCTGTGCTGTTTTAGGCCCCATGGACCGTATTTTTCTGCAAAGTAAAGCAGAATCCGGGGAATTTTCCAAATTTTCTGCTTATTTTTGTAAACTGAACTTTGGCCAAGACCTTAGGTCTTGTACGCATGTGAAAAAAATGTAGTCATGACGGAAAATACAAAGAAAACGATAACCAAGTGGTTCTGGATTCTGCTCGTCGCTCCGGTGCTCCTTGTGGGCTTGCTGCTTTGTCTCGTATGGGCTTTCGCAGACATCCCTTCCATCGAGGAACTGGAAAATCCGGACTCCAAACTGGCCACCCAGGTCATTGCGGAGGAAGGGGAGATCCTTACCACTTATCATATAGAGAACCGGACGTTCGTCACTTACGAGGAACTGGCCCCTTCGCTCATCCAGGCTGCCGTGGCAACGGAAGACAAACGCTTTTACAAGCATTCCGGCGTGGATATCCAGTCCCTGGGCCGTGTGCTTTTCCGCACCCTTCTCTCCCGCGACTCCTCGCAGGGCGGCGGCTCCACCATCACCCAGCAGCTGGCCAAGACCCTTTATCCCCGTGCGTCCCACCTGAACAAGCTGGAAATGGTGTGGATCAAGCTCAAGGAGTGGATTACCGCCGTCAAGCTGGAACGCAATTACACGAAGGACGAGATTTTGGTCATGTACCTCAATGCGGTGTTCTTCGGGTCCAATTCCTATGGTATCTCATCGGCCTCCAACCAGTTCTTCGGGAAGCGTCCGTCAGAGTTGCTGACGGAGGAAAGCGCCGTGCTGGTGGGCATGGTGAACAAACCGACCCGCTACAATCCGTCCCTGAACCCCGAGCATGCCCTCCGCCGCCGCAATGTGGTGCTGGAGCGAATGGAATCCATGGATTACCTCACGCGTGCGGAATGCGATTCGCTCAAGGCCCTTCCCATCACCCTGCACACCCGCCAGGGAGACCGCACCACCGGCGTGGGACCGTATTTCCGCGATATGCTCCGCCGCATCATGAATGCGGAAAAGCCCAGGAAATCGGCCTATCCCATCATGGAAGATTACCGGGCCGACTCCCTCCTTTGGGCCGACGACCCCCTCTACGGCTGGCTCAACAAGAATACCAAGAGTGACGGAAGCAAGTACGACCTGGACCAGGACGGGCTCCGTATCTATACCACCATCAATTACAAGATGCAGCGCTATGCCGAGGAAGCCGTCGCGGAGCATCTGGGCAAAGACCTCCAGAAGGCCTTCTTCCGGGAACTGAAATACCGCAAGAACGCGCCATTCTCTTCCGACACGGAAGCCTCCGTCGTGGAAACCACCCTCAAGCAGGCCCGCCGGTGGAGCGACCGCACCCGCATGATGAAAGCCTCCGGCCATTCTCAGGCAGAAATCGACAAGAGTTTCTCCGAACCCGCCAAGATGCGCGTGTTCACCTGGAAGAAGCCCGGCTACCGGGATACGGTAATGACCCCGGACGACTCCATCCGCTACTACAAGTCCTTCTTCCGCGCCGCTTTCATGGCCATCGAGCCGGGTACCGGCCATGTGAAGGCCTATGTGGGCGGCCCCGACTACCGCTATTTCAAGTATGACAACGTCCGTCAGGGACGCCGCCAAGTGGGTTCAACCGTGAAACCGTTCCTCTACACCTTGGCCATGGAGTCCGGCATGACCCCGTGCGATCCCGTCCTCAATTCCCCGGTGGTGATCGTGGTGAACGGAGACCAGACGTGGACCCCTCAAGACACGCATGCCGACGGAAGCATGGTTGACCTCACCTGGGGACTGTCCCACAGTTCCAACTCCGTGGCCGCCTACCTGATGAAGCAGCTGGGGCCGGCTTCCATGGTTTCCATGATGCGCAACATGGGAATCGGCGGTTTCATAGACCCGGTCGCCTCCCTCTGCGTGGGTTCCGCCGACTTGTCTGTCTATGACATGGTTGCCGCATACAACACCTATCCTTCCGGAGGTACATATACCTATCCGCTTTTTGTCACGCGCATCGAGGACAGCGAAGGCAATATCCTGGGGCAGTTCCGGGGCCGCAAGCGTGAAGCTCTTTCGCAGCGGGCCACCGGTGCCATGATTCAGATGATGCGTGCGGTGGTGGACGGCGGTACCGGTATCCGCCTGCGCTTCAAATACGGCATCAAGGGTGAAGTGGCGGGAAAGACCGGCACCACCAACGACAACTCCGACGGATGGTTCATCGGCTACACGCCCACCATCACGGCCGGTGTCTGGGTAGGGGCCGAAGACCGCTACGTCCATTTTGCCAACAACAGCCTGGGCCAGGGCGCCAATATGGCTCTTCCCATCTTCGGCCTCTGGATGCAGAAGGTGGTGAAGGACGGAACGCTGGGGATATCGGCATCGGACGTGTTCCCGGAATCCCTCAAGGGCAATTACTGCGCGCCGGGCGCCTCCGGGGAAAACGCCGCTCCGGAAAAGACAGATTTGGAAAACTATTATTTCGAATAAGATGGCCAAGTATCAATCCGTCGCCGTCATTTACGGCAGTGATTCATCCGAATGGGAGGTGGCATGTCGCAGCGGTGAATTCACCGCGGCCCGCATTGACGAGTTCCAGTACGATGTCTATGAACTTTTCGCCCGTTTCGGCCAGTGGAAACTGGTGGCCATGCGAAAAGCCAACTCCATGCGCCAGACCTTCCCGGAAGGCGCCCAGCCTGAGGTGGACAAGAGTGACTTTTCCGTCATGGTGCTCGGGGAAAAAATCAAGTTCGACTTCGCCTACATCATGCAGCACGGCGCCCCCGGGGAAACCGGCCTCCTGCAGGGCTATCTGGAAATGCTGGGCGTCCCGCATTCCAGTTGCAGCGCTTTCGTGACCACGGTGGCTTTCGACAAGTATTCCTGCAAGAGCTACCTTCGCACGGAAGATTATATCAAACTGGCCCCGGACGCCTTCATCCGGGAAGGCGATGATGTGGAAGCCTTCTGCCAAAAGGCTGTCGAGAAACTGGGCCTGCCCGTTTTTGTGAAACCGACCAGCGCCGGTTCCAGTTTCGGCATATCCAAGGTGTACAATCCGGAAGACCTCCCGGCCGCTATCCGCTATGCTTTCACGGAGGGCCCCACCGTCATCGTGGAATCGGCCATCCCGTGTGAGCATGAGCTCACGTGCGCCGTTTATTTTGACGGCAAGGAGGTCCGTACCCTTCCGGTCATCGAAATCCTCTCCGATACGGGCTGGTTCGACTACGATGCCAAGTACAACGGATGCAGCCGCGAGGTGTGCCCGGCGGAGATTCCGGACGAACTCCGGGACAAAATTCAGGAGATTTCCAAGCGCATCTATCACCACCTGGGCTGCAAAGGCCTGGTGAGAATGGACTACATCTCCTCCCCGGAAGGCATCTATTTCCTGGAAGTGAACATCATTCCGGGCATGACCAACGCATCGCTGGTGCCCAAGATGATCCGCGCCGCCGGAATCGGCATTACGGACTTCCTGACCACCATCATCGAGAACTCGTAAAGGATGCTGCTGATCGATTTTCTGAAAAAGGGGATAACGGCTTTGGAACCTTTGTATCCCACGGCAGAGGCACGGAACATCGTGCTCATGCTGTGCGAGGAGATTATCGGCACCAGGAATTACACCCATATCGTCGAGCCGGGTTATCAGATTGACAAGAAAGGCGAAAAACCCCTGGCCGAGGCCCTGGTGCGCCTGCAGGCGGGCGAACCCATCCAATATGTGATAGGCAGCACGGAATTCTGCGGCCGGCGTTTCCATGTCAACTCCGATGTCCTCATCCCGCGTCCGGAAACGGAACTGCTGGTACGGGAAGCCATCAAGCTGGCCGGTCGCGTGAAGCGGATGCGGGCGGCCTACGGAAAAACAGCCGACCCCGTTCGCATTCTGGACCTCTGCACCGGTTCCGGCAACATCGCCTGGTCGGTGGCCCTGTCGGTCCCCGGTGCCCGTGTCGTGGGGGTGGATATCTCCGAGGGGGCTCTCCAGGTGGCCCGGAGTCAGAATTTTTCGGCCGAACTCAAGCAGACCGGCGCCCTGGCCCCTACGTTTGTGGCTGCCGATGTCCTGGACCCCGAACAGGAATTCAACTACGGCCCCTTCGACCTCATCCTCTCCAATCCGCCCTATATCATGGAGAAGGAAAAGGGGCTGCTTCGCCGGAATGTCCTGGACTACGAACCGCCCGGAGCGCTTTTTGTCAGCGATGAGGATCCGCTCGTCTATTACCGGGCCATTGCCCGCTGGTCTCACCGCTTTCTTTCGCCGGAAGGGAAGGGCCTGACGGAGATAAACGAGGTGCTGGGAAAGGAAACGGAAGCCGTTTTTCGCGATTCGGGCTTTTCGGAGACATCGCTCGTAACGGATTTTTACGACAAAAACCGCTTTGTCTTTTACATGGAATAGGCTTCTCACCCTCGTGAGAGGCCTGTTTTGAAAATAAACGTTTAAACCTTTTTTACACGGAACCGTTTTCCGTACTTTGCACCATGAAGTACGGAATTATTATTTGGGGTGCCTTCGGGGCCCTTGTCGCCCTGTCGGTGACGGGTTGTGACAAAATGGTGGAGGAAAGGGAGGAAGTGCCGGGCCGGCACATTTCCCTGGATGAAGTGGCGGCGGTGCTTTCGGGCCTTCCGCTGGGGCCGGAGCAGATGGCGGAAGTGCGGGAAGCCACGGGAACATCGGCCGGCAACGGCTATGATGAGGAATACCGGATGAGGGATCTTTTCTCTGCGCCGGGCTGCGGTGTGGGGGAAGACCCTTCCACCAAGGCCGATGCGTACCTGCGTCCCCTGAGATATCTTTTCCGGGAGGCGCTTCTTTCCGGGCGCACCAAGGCCGGAAGCCTGGACCCGGAGGCCTGGCTGGATTCGCTGGCGGCCTCCGACGTGCAGATATACTGGCCGTATTCCGATTCCTGGGACGGAGAAACCCTGCCGGTTGTCACCTATGACACCGGAGACAATGCAGCGCAGAACGAAGGGTATCTCCTGCAGGTGGACGGAAGCGTAAAAAAGGTTCTGGTGGACGAGGAAATGGCCCGGGAACGCCCTGTATGGGTGGTGAACCGGAACTCCGACGCCGACTACAAAACCCTGGAAATGCTCAGGCGCGAAGACCCTTCATGGGGAAGCGGCGGGGGAGATATCATCGTCCGTCCCCAGACCAAGGCGGGCGATGCCGCCAATACCCTCATCATGCGCTCGTTCAAGGCCAAGCGGCAGTTCGACAGCTGGCTGGCCGGCGGATCCGAGTTCTGGATCCGTTGTGCCGGCGTGGATGACTATACCGTTTCCACAGAATCCGAAATGCGCATTTACGAACCGCAGATTACCGATTTCATGCTGGTTGTCCGCAGAAATCAGGTGGGGGAGGAACTGCCCGTCAACACAGTCCTGATATCGAAATGGGTGGAGGAAATGGAGAGCTGTGCGTACATGATGGTTGAGGACGACGGCGGAACCCGCACGACCTGGAAGGCAAGCGCGGTTGTGAAATACAATTCCAAAGCCTATGGCGTGGAAGTGGAATTTCCCATCAACTCGCGCGACGACATTGTCTGGAGAGGCGCTCTTTCGTACAACTTCATCGAAAAGGCTGTCAGGAAAGAAAAAGTTGCAGACCGGTGGATCGGGCTTGGCGAAGTGGAGATTTTGCTGGAGTTTATTTAGGGAGCACCGTCATTTCACAGACGGCGCAGTCAAACGCCAGCCGGAGCCGTTGCCGGCCGTTGATCAGGAAAAGAGGCTCGGCCTTTTTTGCCCTCCCCTGTTTGGGGCACAGCCCAAGTTCGTGACGGATACAGTATTTGCTGCGCATCAGCTGCCCGTCGGAGGAATAGCTTAGTTGGAAAGTGCTGTCTTGGGAAGGCGTTCCCCGGTACAGGGGGAGTGCTTTCACGGGCAGCCGGTCCATTTGTTCCGCCACTTGCCGCCGGATGCCGTTGAGGGCCGATGTGGGGAAGAAGGGGACCGCGCCTTCCAGCTTTACGGAAGGTGCCCGGAAGGCATAGTGGCCGGTCTTTTTGGCCAGCTGTTCCTGTAGGGACAGCAGCATGCGCTCAGGGTCTCTGGCTTTGTCTGCGGGGAGGGGCTGGCGCAGGCAGACTTCGCGTCCGTCTTCCGAGACGGCCACGGCCGTGAGAACGTCTTCCCCGAGGACGACATTCAGGTTCACGGCTATCTCCCGCTGCGGTTTGGCGGCTTCCAGCTGGCGCTCAAAGGCGGCGCTGATGTTGCGGTACAGTCGCATTCCTTCGCGCAGGCCGTCCGGACGGCGGCAGCGGATGGAGAGGCCTTCACAGACATCGGCCCTGAAACCGGTGATGCCCCCTTCGGCGTTTACGAAGGCAAAACCGTCCCCGTTGGAGAGCTGCAGGTCCGGCGTTGCCGCCCGGAGGGTGAGCCCGTCGGGGCGGAGGCTTCTCACGGTTCCCACGTATTCCCCCATGGATTTGGGGGCGTCCAGGGAGGCCCATTCGCCGCGTTTCCCATCCAGGAACAATTGGGTGTAGCCGCGGTTGAAGGTTTTGGAAAGGTTGGGCGTGAAGCCGCCCCGCACTTTGCCGAAAGAAGAACGGCCGTAGCGGTCCGGATATTTCTCCACCAGGGCGTCCAGGGCCTCGGAATACGCTTTTACCACGTTGCGCACGTAGGATTCGCTCTTGAGCCGGCCCTCAATCTTGAAGGAGCAGACTCCGGCTTCGGCCAGTTCTTCCAGGCGGGACAGGAGATTGAAGTCCTTGAGCGAAAGGAGGGCTTTGTTTTTGGCCAGCACGTTGCCGGAAGCGTCTTCCAGGTCATAGAGGCTGCGGCAGGGCTGGGCGCATTCTCCCCGGTTGGCGCTTCGACCGGTAAGGTATTCGGAAAGATAACACTGGCCGCTGTAACAAACGCACAGGGCTCCGTGTACGAAACATTCGATTTCCGTGTGGACAGACTGCGCGATGGTGCGGATCTGCTCCAGGGACAGTTCCCTTTCCAACACCAGGCGGCCAAATCCCAGGCTCTCCAGCCCACGGGCCTTTTCTGCCGTCCGGATGGCGCATTGGGTGGAGGCGTGCATCACAAGCTTCCTGCTCATGGAAAGCACGGCTGGGTCCTGTACGATGAGGGCATCGACGCCGGCCTGTTCCAGGGCGGCTACCATTTCCCGGGCCCTGGGGCGCTCCTCTTCCTCTAGGAGCGTGTTCACCGTCGCGAAGATGCGCACCCCGAAGCGGTGGGCGTATTCGCAGAGCTGCCGGATGTCTTCGATGCTGTTGCCGGCGGCGTGCCGGGCGCCGAAGGCCGGGCCGGCTATATAAACGGCATCGGCCCCGCAGTCAATGGCTGCCAGGCCGATGTCTTTACTTCTGGCTGGAGCCAGCAGTTCCAGCGCTTTCAACGGATTACAGATTCTTGAGTTGGGCTTCTGCCTGGGCGGCATACTTGCTGCCGGCGAGCTTCTTGTAATATTCCTTGGCCGTGGCTTTGTCTCCGGCCTTCTGGGCGGTAGCGGCGATGGTGAACTGGATGTCAGCGGCGTCCTTGGCGTTGGGGGAGATTTCCAGATACTTCTTGTAGGCTTCGATGGCCTTGGCGCTCTTGCCGCTCTTGGTGTAGGCGCTGGCGATGAGCTTGTAGGCGTTGGCGTTTTCTACATAGTTGTTGGATTTCTCCAGGGCTTCGATGGCATCGGCGCTCTTGCCGGCCTTTACGAGGGCCATGCCTTTCTTGAGGTAGGTGTTGGAGAGAATCTTGCCGGCCTGCTCTTCACCCAGTTCGTGAGCCTTGGTGAAGGCGGTGATGGCGTCGTCGGTCTTGTCGCCCTGGAGGAGGGCCTGACCCAGCAGGAGATAGGCCTGACCGTCTTCGGGGGTGAGTTTGACCGCTTCACCGAAGGCGAGGACGGCTCCGTCGATATTCTTTTCCTTGAGAAGGGTGGAACCCTTGCGCATATAGGTATTGGGGATGAGACTGTCGGCTTCTTCGATGGCTTCTGCTACGCCATACTCGGTGGCGACGGATTTGGCCTCGGCGAGGGTTACGAGGGCTTCGTCATAGGCGGCATCGTTGATCTGCTCCTTGGCGATGGAAAGGAGGGTGTTCGGAATGATTTCCTTGCACTTGGCAACAAGGTCTGCGGCCTCTTCGCCTTCGCAGGCCGAAGCCTCCGTGAGAGCGGCGCGGAACTTGGCCAGGGCCTCGGTCTTATTGGTTTCCAGGACCTGGGCTCCGGCGTTGAATGCGTCAACAGCTGCGTTGAAATCTTGTGCGGTGGCCACAGTGGCGGCGAGCCCGAGGGCGGCGATGGCTACAAAAAATCTTTTCATTGTCTTTTCCTTTATTGTTAAGTTATACATTCTTGGCTCACGAATTGCAAAAATAGCAAAAATAGTTGTAATTTTGCACGAAATAGGGTTAAAATGAACTTTCACAGGCTCAAATATCTGCTTCTGACGGTATCGGCCCTCTGTTTCTTTTCAAGAATAGTGCCAGCCCGGACACAACTGCCGTCCCTTCCCGTGGATTCGCGTATCCGGAAGGGGACGCTGGGCTGCGGTGTAACCTATTATATGGTCACAAATCCTGCCGCGAAAGGCTATGCCGATATTGCCATCGTCCAGCGGGATGAACCCCTTTCCGCCGCCAAACGGGATGGGCTGCTGTCGTCTTTCCTGGGCCGGATGGAGGTTTCTCCGGGCCGGGAGGGTTTCATTTCGGATGTGGACGGCTCCACGGTTTACCGTTTCAGCCGGGTGCCCTTCTATCGCCCCGAGGTGCTGGATTCCACCATGCTGTACACTTTTTCCCTTGTGGCGCTGTCCAAGGCCCAGCAGGCCGTTATCGTGAGCGGGGACATCGACGCTCCGGAGCTCAAGAAGAAGATGGACATCTTTTCCATGATGGTTCCCCGCATGCTGGTGAAAGAAAATCATCGGCCGGACTATGTGTGGGAGCCTTCACCCGCGCCGTCCGTCCAGTTCTACGAAGGCAGGAAAGCGGAAGTTTCCGTTACCTATTCCAGTTCCCGCATCCCTTTCCCCTCTATGAATACGGCGCAGGCGCTGGTAACCGAGCTTTTCGGCCAGGAGCTCAAAGTCTTGTTGCAACACCGCCTGGAACGCGCCTTGCGGGAAGCCGGCATCGCATACGGAGACATCTTTTTCGAGGCCCTTCGCAGCGAAGACTACGGCGGCGACGAGCGTTACACGGTGCGGGTCACGGTGGCCCCGGACCAGCACAATGCCGCCATGCGTGTGATCGCCTCCACCCTGGCGGAGATGGATTCCTATGGCGTGACCACAGATGAATTCGTGGAGGCCAAGAAAGTGCTCCTTCCCGCCATTCACAAGAAATCGGAGGAGATTCCCTCCCCCTCGGAATATGTTTCCCGCTGCATTGCCAATTTCCTGTACGGGGCCAATCTGGCACCCTATTCGGAGACCCTTCGCCTGTTTGCCCGCAAGAATGTGGCCGACAGCACGGAAACCCGCCTGTTCAACAATTTCTCCAGTGCCCTGCTGGACCAGCTTGGGAATCTCTCCCTGGAATACACGGCGGCTCCGGATTCCCTGGACAAGGACCAGGAGCTCTTTTATTACAATCTCTCCTATCTGTACGGCTCGGTGATTCCCACCAGGAACGACTACAGCTGGCGCGGGGGAGACACGCTGGGTTTCAGGGCCGATGCCCCCAGAGTCAAGATCCGAAACGAAAAGAAAGAACCCGTCACCGGCGCCACCCTCTGGACCTTCTCCAACGGCATGAGGGTCTGCTACAAGGAGGTGCGCGGCAGCGGCATCTTCCATTATGCCCTCCAGCTCAACGGCGGCCTGTCGCAGATTGAAGGCCTCAGGGAAGGGGAGGGCGGCTATATCGGAGAAATGCTTCCCCTGTACGATGCGGCCGGTCTTCGTGCCTGGCATTTCCGGGAGGTACTGGAGGCTTCCGGCATCAGCATGGATGCCCAGGTGGACCTTAACGGCATGTCCATCCGGGGAGCGGCGCCTTCCCCGCAGTTCCCGCTGCTTTTGAAGGGGCTGCTGGAACTGGCCAACAGCCGGACTCCCAACAAGGGAGAATTCGAGACCTACCGTCGCCGCGAAAACGTACGCGGGGTGAGCCTGCAGGCCGAACTCGAAAAACGCCTCACGCCGGATTACGCTTTCGCCACCCGGAAAGACCCTTCGGTTCTGAGCGAGGAAACCTGGGAAAGGGCAGAGAAGTATTTTGCCGCCCGTTTCTCCCGGATGAACGACGGCATCCTGATCATCTCCGGAGACCTGGAGACAGGCGTGGTCAAGAAAATGCTCTGTCGCTATCTGGGCGGTTTCCGGGTTCTCAAGGGGAACACGCCCAGAAAGCCCGTGGATTACCGTCCCCGCAGCGGAACGGTCACTTTCATGGAAGAGGGAAATTCCCATCAGGGCATCCATATTCTCATGGATGCGGGATATGCCGTCACCTCCGATCATTTCTACACCGCCCGTATCGGAGTGGAAGCGCTCCGCCAGGAACTGATCCGCCAACTGTCCGGGTATGGCTTCACCTGTGATGTCTGCGTCTCCCAGCAGCCCCAGCCGCAGGAGCGTTTCCAATTGTGGATAACCTGTCTGCCCGCTCCGCTGCAGGGGCTTCCGGCAGATGTGGAGGAAGTATCGGCCGAAAGAGCCCTTTCCGCCGTGCGGAAGGCCATCCGGGAGGTACCCAAGCGGGAAATCGCCCCGGCCGACCTGAGCCTCTGGAAGACCAGGCTGGAAGGCGAAGTGCGCGGTCAGATGGCCAGTCCTGCCGGTTTTGTCCAGACGCTCTTCAACCGTTATGCCCTGAACAAGGACGTGACCGGCCGGTTCCAGGAAAGCATTAGCGGGATTACGCAGGAGAAGGTGAGGGAATTCCTCGCAACCATGGCATCCGGCGGATGCGTAGAGTACGTCATCCTATGAGCAGGAAATCTTCTTTCGGAACCCTCATCGAGATAGGCGACATCCTGATTTCCGAGGACGTGGTCCTGGAGTTCTTTGCCTGTGACTATGATCTCTGCAAGGGGAAATGCTGCATCATCGGAGACAGCGGCGCCCCCCTCAAAGAAGAAGAGCTGGAGCCCATCGAGGCCAATTACGACGTGTTCAGCCCGCTCATGCGGCCCGAGGGCCGGGCTGCGGTGGAGGCCAAGGGCTTCTTCGAGATAGACCGCGAAGGAGACCTTGTGACCCCGCTGGTGCCCGGAAGCGAAGAATGCGCCTACTGCCTTTTCGAGGGCGACAACTGTTTCTGCTCCATCGAGCGCCAGTTCTGTAAGGGCCTTTCCACGTTCAAAAAGCCCGTTTCCTGCTCGCTGTATCCCATCCGCGCAGTGGAATTGGGCGGGGGCCGATGGGGGCTTAACCTCCATCGCTGGGACATCTGCAAGGAGGCCTATGAAAAAGGGCGCCGCGAAGGAATCCGTGTGTACGAATTCCTCCGCGGGCCACTGACAGAGGCTTTCGGCGAGGAGTTTTACTCGGCCTTGTCGGCCGCGGCCAGGATGCTCATAGCCGCCTCGTAATCATTTTCGTTCACTTTCACCTCGATGGGCTTGGCAAAACCCAGGGATGGATAGGAAGAATCGGCGCCGAAGACGCCGGCCGGGATACCGTTGTCTCCCAGGAGGGCGGCGACGATATCGGCCTGGACCTTCTCGTTGAAGGTGGCCACGGTTTTGAATTTCTGGGTATCAGTTGTCATAGTCGTTGATTTTATGGTCGATTGCCATGACGATGCGGGACAAATCCCGTACCAAACCTTCGGCCTGGAAGCCGCCCAGCACGGGCTGGAGGGTGATGGTGTCCTCCCAAAGCCGCATGGCGCGCGCGAAGGAGGATGTCAGGTGGTACTTGCGCCCTCCGTCTTCCGTCTGCCCGGCCTTTTCGTAGCCCCGGGACGCCATGGCCGCGTCGATGGCGCTCCAACGCTCCGCAGGGTCTCCCTTCGCCTGGATGTTGCGCTTGCCATACCCGAAGAAGGGGTAGGCGAAACTCATCACCAGAAAGAGGCCGAAAATGTAGGCGATGGATGTCCAGCCTTGCTGGAAAGCCACCGTCACGTCCTTGGAGACGAAGCCCGTCAGCATGAGGGCCCCGATGATGAGCACGAAAAGGAGGGTGATCTGAAGGAAATATTTGAGGGATCTTCTAAGGTGGGTCATACAAGTTCTCTAATGATTTCGTCGGAAACAAAGAAATGGTCTTCCGGGATGCGGTAATGCCGGCCCACCTGGCAAAGGGCTCCTTCGCCCACAAGCCGGTTCACATCCTCTTCCCGGCAGCAAGCCATGAGAAATTCCCCGTCGATGCCTTTGGCCGTGCGGAGGGCCAGCATGAGGGTTTCCACTTTCTCGTCCTCCACGCTCAGGGACTCGCCGGTCTGTACGTAGCCTTCCAGGACGGCGCTGTTCCAGCTGCGGCCGCGGCCGCTGAAAGAGTGGGCCGAAGGTCCCAGCCCCACATAAGGCCTGCGGGCCCAGTAGCCTCCGTTGTGCATGGCCTCGAAGCCGGGCCGGGCGAAGTTGGAAATCTCGTAGTGATGGAATCCCGCGGCGGCCATTTTGCGGCAAAGTACGTCGTACTGGTGGCGGCATACCTCTTCGGAGGCTTCCTCGTATTCTCCATTCTCCAGCTGCATGGCCAGGATGTTGTCTCCTTCCACGGTGAGCTGGTAGCAGGAAACGTGCTCGGGCCCAAGCGCAAGGGCCTGGTCGATGGTATCTTCCCAGACTTTGTCCGACAGATTGGACAGGCCGAAAATCAGGTCGATGCTCACATTCTCGAAGCCGGCCCGGCGCACCAGTCGGAAGGCTTCCCTGGCGCCCTCCGCACTGTGGCGGCGGTTCATCCAGCGTAGCAGGGTGTCGTCGAAAGACTGGACGCCCATGCTGAGCCGGTTCACGCCCAGCTGACGGAGACTTTCCGCATAGTGAAGGCCTTTTTCCACGATGTCTTCCGGATTGGCTTCCAGGGTGAACTCCGTGTAGGGGCCGCCGTGGCCGCATTCTTCCAGCGTAAGGAGGATGCGGGTAAGATGAGACAGGGGCAGCACGGAAGGAGTGCCGCCCCCGAAATACAGGGTCTTGAGTTCATCGTCCATTTCTGCCGCCCGGCGCCGGATTTCCGCACATACCTGATCGGTATAGCTTTCGAACATGCCGGCCCCCGGGATTTCGGAGTAGAAATCGCAATAGGTGCAAAAACTCTTGCAGAACGGGACGTGAATGTAAATCATATTATCTGAGCATGCATTCCGCACGGCCCAGCAGGCCTTTCTCCGTGTACACTTCCAGCGAATAAACGCCCTTGGAGAAATCTCCGGTATCGTTGATGTAGATGGAAAGGTCCACTTCGCTGCCTTCGTAGTCCACCTCGCGGGAGGCGGTAGCCTGCAGCGGGACGCCGTTGACCATGAAGTCCACGGACTCGTTGTTGATCAGAAGGAGCCCTTCCGGGTCTTTCACTCTCACGTAAACACGCACGGGGCCGCGGTCTGCCAGGGAATTCTCCACCAGCGACAGGTTGGCCACCATATAGCGTACGCGGCTGTGGCGGTCTCCGGCCTTGTCGTTGCCGTAGTGGCCTACCAGTGAGATGGCACGGGCCTTGAGCACCTTGCCGGCATTCACTTGGGAAGAGAGGTTCTCCACCTGGGCGGTGAGTTCTTCGTTGGCACGGCGGCTTTCGGCCGCTTCCTTGCGGGCGGCGGCCGCGTCGGCGGTGAGGCGTTTGTTGAGGGTGTTCAGGGAATCAATCTGGACAATGTAGCCCTTCATGATGGCGCGCAGGGTCCCCAGTTCTTTCTCGTACTGGCGGATTTTGCTGCGGTTGGTGGCCTCCGTCTTCGACAGTTTCTCGATGAGCATGGCCACTTGTTCACGGGAGGTGTCCAGCTGGTGGTTGATGCTCTCATAATCCGAGTTCAGGGTGTTGAAATCGTTTTGGAGTTCTACCATCTGCCGGGCCAGTTCGGCCTTTTCACCTTCCAGGTCCTTGACCAGGGCGCTGCGCTGGTAAAGCATGTAGCCCAGGACACCGGCCAGCACCAGGGCGATGGCGGCCAGGACGGTCATCAGGGTACGGGGACCTTTCTTCTCTCTACGCTCGCGTTCTTCACGCTCTATTCTCTCGAGGGGATCTTCTACCATAATGCTTTCAATTTATTATTTTGACAAATATAACTATATTTGTGCAAATAACATGCTAATCGGCCATGGAAAATGTCAATTGCGCCCGTGTGGAAGCCCTCCGCACCCTCATGCAGGAAAACGGATGGGATATCGTTATCCTGACCGGCAGCGATCCGCATGCCAGTGAATACCCGGCCGCCCGCTGGAAACAGGTGGAATGGCTTTCCGGTTTTACGGGAGAGGCGGGAGACATCGTCGTCACCCGGGACCATGCCGGCCTGTGGACGGACACCCGGTATTTCATCCAGGCCCAAAGGCAGCTGGAAGGCACCGGAATCGTACTCCACAAGATGCGTGTGCCGGAGCAGGTCCCCATTCCGGAGTGGATTGCCTCGCTGGAGATGGACGAACCCGTCATCGCCGTGGACGGCCTGTGCCAGACCGTCGGCGCCATCGATGTGCTCCGGGCGGCAGTTCCTTCGGCGGTGATTGTGGCGGTGCCGGATTTGCTTTCGGTCCTTTGGCCGGACCGCCCGGCCATTCCCTCCACCCCCATCATCACCCTTGGGGAAGACCTCGCCGGCGAAAGCCGGGAGGCGCGCCTCCGCTGGCTCCGCAAGTGGCTCATCCGGCAGGGGGCCGATGCCATCCTTCTCACGGCCCTGGACCAGATTGCCTGGCTCCTGAACGTCCGTGGACAGGATATCGACTACAATCCGCTGGTCATCTCCTATCTGCTGGTCACCCTGGACGAGGCTTATTGGTTCGTGCGCAAGGACGCCTACCAGGATCCGGATTCCGAGACGGCCGACAGTTTCCGCGAACTCCGGGCCGACGGAATCACTATCTGCGACTATACGGACATCCACTTCAATCTCTCCTCGCTCAGGGACAGCGGCGTGGACCGTATCTGTGTGGATGCTTCCACGCTCAACAGCACGGTGCGCGGAGCGCTTGACGACGGCCCGGAAGTGGTGACCGTCCCCTCGCCCGTTCCACTCCGGAAAGCCGTGAAAAACGGCGTGGAAATCGAAGGAATGCGGGAAGCGCATCTGGAAGACGGGCTGGTGATGGAACAGTTCCTGTATTGGGTCTCCACCCATGCGGGCATGGTGAATGAGTGGGATGCCGCCGTGTATCTTGGCAGCCTGCGGGCGCAGGTTGCCGGTTATCGGGGAGACAGTTTCGAGACGATATCGGCCTATGGCCCTTCGGCGGCCCTGCCGCATTATGTGACCCCGCAGTCCGGGTCGGCCCTGCTGGAGACGCGCGGGCTTTATCTCTGTGATTCCGGCGGGCAGTATCTTTTTGGTACGACGGACATTACGCGCACCGTTCCGCTGGGGCCCTGCACTCCCTTGGAGCGGGAAGACTATACGCTGGCCTTGAAAGGCCATATAGACCTTTCCATGGCCGTTTTCCCGCGCGGGACGGCCGGGTGCCAGATAGACGCCCTGGCCCGCGAACCCCTTTGGCGGGCAAAACGCAATTACGGACATGGGACGGGCCACGGGGTGGGCTTTTTCCTGGGCGTGCACGAAGGCCCGCAGGATATCCGCCAGAACTTCAATTCCGTGGCTTTGGAGCCCGGAATGATCTGCTCCGACGAACCCGGTATCTACCGGGAAGGGATGCACGGAATCCGGCACGAAAATCTGCTTCTGTGCCGTTCCGTGGGGGATAATGAATTCGGTTCCTGGCTGGGTTTTGAACCGTTGACCCTGTGCCACTTCGACACATCCTGCCTGGAGGTTTCGCTCCTGACGGCCGATGAACGCGAGTGGCTCAACGCCTACAACGAGCGCGTTTACAGGACGCTCACCCCCCGCCTTCCGGCCGAGGTGGCCGCCTGGCTGCGCACGAAGACCCTTCCGGTCTAGGCCTGTTCAGCGCTTTCCTGTCCGGAGGTTTCTTCTTTGGCAAGGGCTTCTTCTAACTTGGCAAGCTGTGCCAGGATGGCCTGACGGGCTTCCTCCTTGAGTTCTCCGCCCTGCTCCTGCAGGGTTTTCTTGAGTTTGCCCGCCTCGATGCGTGCGTAGCGGTAACGCACCTGTGCGTTGTGGGCGAACTCGTCAAAGCTTTCCTTGGCCTCGTCGTAACCTTCAGACGCGGCTTCCATGATTTTTTTGCGGGTGACTTCTCCTTTTTCAGGGGCGAAGAGGAGGCCGGCAAGGGCTCCGACGGCCGCTCCGGCGATAAAGCCTAACAAGGATTCGGTTTTCATGGGTATTTCTGGTTAAGGGTGTACGAGTGTTCCGACTTTTTCTCCGTTGAGGAGTTTGGTAAGGTTTCCGGTGGTGTTCATGTCAAACACGATGATGGGCATGCCGCCGTCACTGCACAGGGCATAGGCCGTCTGGTCCATCACTTTGAGGTGCTTGGAAATGGCTTCGTCGAAGGTGAGTTCTTCGTACTTGACGGCCGCAGGGTCCTTTTCCGGATCGGCCGTATAGACGCCATCCACGCGGGTGCCTTTGAGAAGGGCGTCAGCGCCGATTTCCAGGGCGCGCAAGGCGGCGCCGCTGTCGGTGGTGAAGAAAGGGTTGCCGGTGCCGCCGGCGATGAGGGCCACGCCCCCGCGCTCCAGCACGGCTACCGCATCGTCTCTCATATAATATTTGGCGTGCGGCTCCATGGGGGTGGAGGTAAAGACCACGGCATCTACGCCTTCGGCCTTGATGAACATGCTCAGGGCCAGGGAATTGATGACGGTGGCCAGCATGCCCATCTTGTCTCCGTCAACCCGGTCGAAACCTTTGCCCACGCCCTGCAGGCCGCGGAAGATGTTGCCGCCGCCGTTGACGATGGCAATCTGCAGGCCGGCTTTCGCCGCCGCCGCGATTTCCTTGGCATATTTTTCCAGCCATGCCGTGTCCAGTCCTTTTCCGGCAGGGCCGCCCAGGCTCTCGCCCGACAGTTTCAGTAGTACGCGTTTATACATAATTGTCTTCAGATTTGTAACAAAAGTACCCAAATAGTGGGAAAAATCCAAGAAAGATTCCTATATTTGCATACTTGAACAACAATTGAACAACGATAATGGCTAATTTCTTAACCTCATCCATCGGCAAGAAGTTCATCCAGAGTGTTTCTGGCGCATTCCTCATCATCTTCCTGCTTCTTCACGGGACCATCAACTTTTTCTCCGTCATCGATTCCATGCGCGGCATTTTCGGCAAGGTTGCGCCCGATAACATGCCCTACAGCCATGGAGACGGTTGGTTCCAGCTGGGCTGCGACTTCATGTCCTCGCCCGTAATCGACATCATGGTTCCCATCCTGGCCCTCGGTTTCCTTGTCCACATCGGCTACGGTATCTGGCTGTCCGTTGACAACCTTCGCCGTCGTGGCGGCCTCAAGCGTTACGAGGTGGCTTCCAAGGCCAAGAACGACAGCTGGAGCGCCAAGAACATGGCCGTCCTGGGCGTCGTAATCCTGGGCTTCGTCTGCTTCCATCTCGCCCATTTCTGGGCCAAGATGCAGCTGCAGGAATTCATGGGCGGAGAGGCCGAGAATCCCTACTATCTCCTGATATCCACCTTCGGCCATTGGTGGATCCTGGCGCTGTACATCGTCTGGTTCGTAGCCCTCTGGCTGCACCTGAACCATGGTTTCTGGAGCATGTTCCAGACCATCGGCTGGAACAACAAGAAATGGCTGCCCCGCCTGCGCGTGATCGGCATTGTCGTGAGCACCCTCATCGTGCTGCTGTTTATCTGCACCGCCGTCAACGCATATCTGGAGGCCACAACCGTTACCGCCTCCCATCAGTGGACGGAGCCTTTGCTTGCCAACATGAAATTCTAAAATAATTCAAAAAAGATTTGGATTAATCATTCCGATTTTCCATCTTTGCAACAGATATGAGAACAAACATGGTCAATAACGCTTGGTGGCGCGCTTGCAGTTCAGTCCTGTAAGTCGCTTCGCCGTAGTTATGCCATAACACAATTAAACAGCACGCTGACTTACAGTGTGCTGTTTTTTTTGGATTCTTCGCTCTGCTCAGAATGACAAGATATATTTACGCCCGGAATGACAAGATATATTGATTTATATAAAACGAAAACAGTATGAAACAGAAAAAGTACCTCCTCCCGGAATCCGAGATTCCCACCCATTATTTCAACATCCAGGCCGTGATGCCCAACAAGCCCCTTCCTTTCCTGAATCCGGCCACCAAAGAGCCCC